>Ga0208767_1002518_pt1 | contig 13823 bp, 7 predicted proteins | sample VirMetDEL_Mar_21_FD_184514 | JGI IMG/M metagenome (GOLD analysis project Ga0208767, IMG submission 184514) | Aqueous microbial communities from the Delaware River and Bay under freshwater to marine salinity gradient to study organic matter... | ecosystem: Environmental > Aquatic > Marine >... | reverse complement strand
TGGGGCAACAACATCATCTCCGGCGCAGTCGTACCCAGTTCAAACGCAATTGGGCTTCATTTCTATCCCATCTGGGAAGCCGGTACACTTGACGAATGGCTTTACAACGGCGGACCGTATCAGTTGGTCGTCTTCCATTTCCTTATCGGTGTCTTCGCTTACATGGGACGAGAATGGGAACTTAGCTACCGGCTAGGTATGCGTCCCTGGATCTTCGTAGCCTATTCTGCACCAGTTGCTGCAGCATCTGCTGTGTTCCTGGTCTATCCTTTTGGTCAAGGTTCTTTCTCCGATGGTATGCCCCTTGGAATCTCAGGTACCTTTAACTACATGCTTGTCTTCCAAGCAGAGCACAACATCCTTATGCACCCTTTCCATATGCTTGGTGTTGCTGGCGTATTTGGCGGTGCTCTCTTTTCAGCTATGCACGGATCTCTCGTCACGTCGTCCCTCATTAGGGAGACTACCGAAGAGGTCTCGCAGAATTATGGATACAAGTTTGGGCAGGAAGAAGAGACATATAACATTGTCGCTGCCCACGGCTACTTCGGACGGTTGATTTTCCAGTATGCATCTTTTAACAATTCTCGCTCGCTGCACTTCTTCCTCGCAGCATGGCCCGTCGTGGGTATCTGGTTTGCCGCCCTCGGCGTCAGCACCATGGCATTCAACCTCAACGGGTTCAACTTCAACCAGTCCATTACTGAGAGTCAAGGTCATGTGGTAAACACATGGGCTGATATTCTCAACCGTGCCAACCTCGGCTTTGAGGTGATGCACGAGCGGAATGCACACAACTTCCCGCTTGACCTTGCATCCGTGGAGACAACTCCCGTGGCACTTATGGCACCTGCCATCGGCTAATTAATTCGTACGTTCATCTATGTTTGACGTTCAAGTATCTGACGGAGCCGCTCGTATAATCCGAGACGCTCTTCGTATGTATAAACAGCAGTGGCCTGGTGGTCACCCACAAGAACAAACAGACATTGAGTTTTTGGAAACGCAGTTTACACGAATGGTTCTTGAAGCAACCATGGACGCATGACTGCCTAAGCATGGAACGGGGCTTAGGTTTATCTTGTACGAACTCATGTCTAACATCGTTATCCGCTACATCGCAAACGCTAAGAAGAAAGCAGACAACTATAAGGTTGATGCTCTTCGCTATCGTGGTGTAGTTTATAAGCAACTTATTAAAAAGTAACTACCCATGCCTGCTAAACGAAAGCGTGCGCAAACAATGCAATCCGATGAAGTTAAAGCTAGTGTCACTCCAATGACACCAGGTGATACTGAGGTTGTATTTAAACGATGTGGATATTGTGGCGATAAAAAGCCAGAATGCCGCAAACAAAAGAAGTGTCTTAAAGACCTTCTGTAATAGCTTGGGGAGCACCTCGGAGTAGGACTCCCCTGGCATTGGTTAGAGCCGGTACGCCGACACCTCTAGCCGTCGACGGTTATGGAATGACCTCAATATTCCAGCAAAAAAATTTTCAAACGTTTGAAGCTTGGTTTAATACTTTTAATACTTATTAAAAATGACTACTAATTTTCAATCTTCGGCCATGGCTGCGAGCCTGACTCGCCCTGGTCAATCTAACGCGACGGGTGACGCCCGCGCTCTTTACTTGAAGCTCTTCTCTGGTGAGATGTTTAAGGGCTTCCAGCATAATGCGATCGCTCGTGATCTCGTTATGCGTCGTACGCTGACTAACGGAAAATCTCTCCAGTTCATCTACACTGGTCACACCAAAGCTGAGTACCATACCCCTGGCAACAGCATCCTTGGTGATAGCAACGGTGCACCCCCGGTGGCCGAGAAGACCATCACGGTTGATGACCTGCTGATCTCCAGCGCATTCCTCTACGATCTCGATGAGACCCTGTCTCACTACGATATGCGTTCTGAGATCTCCCGTAAGATCGGCTACGCTCTTGCACAAAAATATGACCGTCTGATCTTCCGTGCCATCACTCGTGGTGCACGTGCTGCTTCTCCGATCACTAAGTCTGGCTACGTTGAGCCGGGCGGTACTCAGATCCGTGTTGGTTCTACGACCAATGCTTCTGATGCCTACTCTTCTGCTGGACTGGTTGCTGCATTCTATGATGCTGCCGCTGCTCTCGATGAGAAGGGTGTTAGCTCTGACGGCAGGGTCGGGGTCTTGAACCCCCGACAATACTATGAATTGATCCAAGCTGTTGGATCTAATGGTCTTGTCAACCGCGACGCTCAGGGCTCTGCTCTGCAAGGCGGTAACGGCATCATCGAAATTGCCGGTATCAAGATCTACAAGTCTATGAACATTCCGTTCTTCTCCCAGTACGGTACCAAGTTTGGTACTGGTTCTGCCACGAACCCCGGTGTGACCGATCCTGGTAACACTGGTTCCTTCGTGTCTGAAGCTGTTGAAGATGCCGCTGCTGATGTCACCGGTATCAACAATGAGTACGGTGAAGAAACCGAATTCGCTAACAGCTGTGGTCTCATCTTCCAACGTGAAGCTGCTGGCTGCGTGGAAGCTATCGCCCCTCAGGTGCAAGTCACCAGTGGCGACGTGTCCACCATCTACCAGGGTGACGTGATCCTGGGTCGTCTCGCCATGGGCGCTGACTACCTGAATCCCGCTGCTTCTGTGGAACTGTTTGCTGGTACTGCTACCAAGCCTTCCGCATTCTGATTGCGGTTATACGGGAGCCTCTTCGGGGGCTCCTTTTTTTTAGTTCTTATTGAGAATAAAACTCATTTGCAATTATGCCTTACCTATCTACTGGCTCCACTGAGCTTAAAGCTGTTAATCAGATCCTGGCGTCAGTTGGTCAGGCTCCTGTAACCACGTTGACAACTGAAGAAACCTTTATTGTTAGTGAGGTGAGCCGATTTACTGGTTCTATTTCCGGCACCACTTTGACTACTGAAACTGCTAACATTCCTGTCGGTACTTATATCGGCGGAACTGGTGTTACAGATGGTACGTCTATTGCTGTTGCTGGTGTGGAACAATCGACTTCTCCTGTTACGTACAATTACACTGTGAACATTTCACAGACTGTATCGTCACGTACACTAACTCGTAGTGAGGTTACTAATAGAGTTGAAACTCAAACCAACCCGGACGTTGCGATTGCACTCAACACCCTGAGAGAAGTGTCACGTGAGGTACAGAGTGAAGGCTGGTCCTTCAACAAAGAGTATGATTATAAAATTACACCCGATGCTAACAATGAAATCCTGATTGCAGATAATGTTTTGCAAATGGATCTAAATGAAAAGTATCCAGAGAACATTGAAAAAGATGCTATCTTCCGTGGAGGTAAACTTTACGACAAGAAAAAGCATAGCTATGAATGGACAGCAGAAACTGTCTATGTAGATATTGTATGGTACTTTGATTGGGAAAACATCCCTACTCCTATTCAAGCACATATTGTAGCACGAGCTGCTGCTATTGTGTCTAGCCGTATTATCGGTGATGCTAATCAATACCAAATCCTACAGCAAAAAGAACTTACTACACGCTCGCAGGCTATGGAGTATGAGTGCAGTCAAGGTGACTATTCGTTCTTTGGTGCCCCTGATGGTGGTAACTTCTACCGACCCTACAAGCCGTTCCATACTTTGCAACGCTAATGCCAGCAGTAACCCAAGACATTCCTAACTTTCTGGGTGGTGTATCACGCCAGAATGATGACAAAAAACTACCTAACCAGGTGACTGAGTGTATTAATGGGTATCCTGACCCCACCTATGGTCTGCTTAAGCGACCCGGTATGGAGCACATTAATGTACTTAAGAAAGCTGATGGTACAGCATTTACTAAAACTGAGCTAGCTGATGCAGCTTGGTTTTTTATTGATCGTGATGATGCAGGTTCATATGTTGGTGCTGTTAAAGGTAGCAATATCTATGTATGGACAAAAGAAGATGGTACGTTTTGCACAGTAACTAACAACGGTTCCTCGTACCTTACTGGTACTAAGCAATCTGATTACCATTTCCGTAGTGTTCAGGATGTTACTGTTATTACTAACAAAACAGTAACTGCCGCAATGCAAGCCAACGGCACTTTTGTAGCTAACTCTGTAGGTACTCTAAGGCTCAACAGCCTTACTGACGGATTAAGTTACACAGCAACTATTCAAGGTATTGATGCATCAGTAACTGCACAGAACAGCACCACTTTTGACGATACACTTGTATATAATTCTAGTGATGTTAACACAAACCATCATCTAGTAGATGCAATTAGAGCTACTATTTTAGCACAACAAGGAAGTAACTCTGACTTTGACGGTGTATGGTCTCTAGAAGCCTACACAAACAGTTTGGTTATCAAACGTACTGCAGGTACCAACGCTGTCGTTACCGACTACACAGCCCCTACTGGGACTCCCCTAGCGTTTGTTCTAACAGCTAAGGGTGGTCTAGCTAACGAAGGTATTGTAGCTTTCCAAGATAGCATCCCTAATGCAGGTGATATCCCGGCAGAATCTTTCCACGGTCATCACGTTAAAGTGTTGAACACTAACTCTGCTGATGATGATTACTACCTGGAATACGAAGCTTTTAACGCAACACGAGGTAAAGGTTATTGGAAGGAAACACGTGCCAGAGATACATCCCCTGGCCTTAACGCTTCTACTATGCCCCACCAGTTGTCAAATACTGGTGCTACTACCTTTACATTTGGTCCTGTAACTTGGACAGATAAACTAGCTGGTGATGTAAATAGCAACCCTAACCCCTCTTTTATTGGTAATAAGATTACATCTACATTTTTCTATAACAACCGTTTTGGTGTGTTGTCAGAAGATAATGTATTCTTTGGTGTAGCTAACGATTCGTTTAATTTCTTTGTTAAGTCAGCTCTTACACAGGTTGACTCTGACCCAATCGATTTGAACGTAGCTAGTGTTCGTCCTGTTGTTCTTAACGATGTCCTGCCTTCTCCACAAGGTTTGATGCTGTTTAGTGCAAGGCAGCAGTTTCAAGTATATGCCTCTAGCACTACTACCCTTACACCAACAACAGCAGTGATCAGAGCCATCTCTAACTATGAGATGTCTTCTACTATCGCCCCTGTTGATGTGGGTACTACTGCTGCATTTATTAATTCTGTCCCTGGTTACTCTAAGCTGTTTACATTACAGCTGCGAGAGATTGAGCAAAGCCCCCTGGTGGTAGACATCAGTAAGGTTGTTCAGCAATGGATTCCTGATACTGTAGACTCACTAACTGTTAGTCCGCAGAACTCTGTAATTATGTTGACAGACCGCGATACTTCTTACATGTATCTTTATAGGTTCTACAACAATGGAGAGAAAGATCTATTCCAAGCATGGGTAAAATGGCAGCTAGTAGGTACTATTCAAGCTGCTGACATTATTGATGATGATGTTCTTGTAGTTTCACAACACGAAAACCAGTACACAATTGGTAAGATTACTCTTGACCAAATCCCAACTGGTGATGTTATTGCAACTGCAAGCGGTATGACTGGCTCACCTTGTCTTGACATGGCAACACGTCCTGTCAAGCCACACGCTTCTGTTGATGCTGTGGTATATGATGAGACAAATGACATTACTAAAGTCTACGTACCGTACACACCTATTGATGCTAAAGAAGCGATGATGTATCTCGCTGTTCCTACAGCAGATGTAGGTACTAGCTCTGCCATTGATTCAGATGACGGTTACTATGCAGCAGCATTGGAACGTACTGAGTCTGGTACTAATTACCGATACTTTGAGGTTAAGGGTAAATTTACAGATTATGCTGATGGTATTGTTGTAGGCTATGGTTATGATTTTGATGTAACACTGCCTAAGATTTATTATCGCCCTGAACCTAATGAAGCTGATTATACTGCTACGTTAACTATCTCTAGAGTTAAATTTTCTGTCGGCAGAACAGGTGCTGTTAGATTTAAAGTCAAGGCAGACGGTTCTAATGAATGGAAACCTGTAGAGCATACAACAGATGGTGACCGTTACTCTGCTGACACTAATCCTGTTAAATCTGAACAGCAGTTTACTGTACCCATCCATCAACGTAATACTAATTTTGAACTTAAAGTGACAAGCAATTTTCCATACCCTGTATCGTTGGTGTCAATGATGTGGGAAGGTAACTATTCCCCACGATTCTATAGGAGGGCTTGATGTTTAATCCAAAAGAAAACTTACTGGAACAACAGCTAGCCGTATCTGGTCTGGAGATGCAATGGATCGGCGCTGTTATTGGTGCCGCTACTGCAGTAATTGGCGGCATTTCAAAATCTAAACAGGCTGCTAAAAATAATAAAAATGCAAAAAATAATGAAGAGCAGCAGCGCAAATTTAACAAAAAAATTGCGAAGCTAACTAACGAGCATAATGACAAACTTGACGCAGCTGATAAGGCTAATTATCACGCAATGCGAGATTATAGTCACGAAACCAATATGCGAAATTGGGAACGTGGCAAAGAGATTCAAGATTTTGAACATGCTAGTCGCCTGAATCAATACTACAAGAGTCAAGCTATTGGTCAAGAACAGCTACGTTTAAACGATCAAGCGTTTGCCATCGGTGTAGATTCTGAAAAAGCGGCAATTGATGAAGCGTTTATCCAGCAACAATTCCAACATCAGGAATCTATGGCTGCTCTTCGTCAAACTTATGCAGAGCAGGCTATTAATCGAAAGGAGCAAAACGTAGAGCTGATGGGTATTAAGAGTCAGCAAAACCTTGCTTCATTAGGTGTGCAAAATACTATTAACCAATTGGCAACCCAAAACGCTTTGCAAAAAGAAACTGCCATGATAGAAAATCTTGTCGCTCAAGGTGCAGCACAAGCTTCTATGCAGGCTGGTAAATCTAAAGCTAAAGCACAACAAGCTAACATGGCATCTTTACATAGAAGCCTTATGTCACTTGAATCTGAGTTGTCTGGTAAATATAAGCAGGCTGCTATTCAAATGGCACAGATTAATGCTGACGCTAGTTTGGCTGAAATGGGTGTGGGTCTCAATCTGCAACGCATTGAAAATGCTATTTCAGATGCTGAAAGCTCAGCACAAGCTAACATTGAGGTGCTGAATGCTAACATGCAGAGCACAATTAGAGAATCTCAGCGCAACATCCGCCAACTTGGTTTGGAACGTAGAACTGCAGATGTCAACACCCGAGCAGGTATGATGATTGCACCTGCTAAACTGCCTTACGCACCTGTGCCTACTATGCCAGCTGAACGTATCTTTGTTGAACGCATGGAAGCTATTGAAGGCTTTGTCCCTAAAGGAACACGTCAAAGTACATTTGCCCCTATTGTAGAGGGTATTGGTAGTGCTGCTGGTACATTGGCTTCTGCTAATTTTGGCGGTGGCGATGACGGTGGCGGTGGTGGAAACACTGGCGACTATGGTTCCGGCTCTGAAGCACCAAAATCAAACATTCCTAGAAACATTTACGGCGACGATTAACTTATGGCACGTATCCAGTACCGACCTTCTACACGTAGTAGAGGCTTTAAACCAGAACAACTAAGTACAGCGGGTATTGACCGGATGCGTGAAGACAGCAACCGGATTATCCAAAATATGGAGAACAGGCGTCAAGCTGAAAAACAACAGCGTGACGAACAGCTCAAAGCGTTGCAAAGTGATGCAGCTTATACTGAAAAAATCGAAACAGAAAACTATAAAATTGAGTTAGGTAATCTCCAACGGGAGGCTGATGCTCGGTTACGTGCTGGTCAGATTGCTGAACGACAGGCTGAAATTGATGCTGAAGCTACTAACAGCATGATTAGTAGTTTTGCTAATCTTAGTGCTACGGTTGCTAAAACTGCTAGAGAACGTACTGCACAGATGATTAAAGACCAAACTGCTATTGGTCTTAATGCTGACGCACAAAACATTTCTGCGGAAGATTTTGAGAACTACGTCCGTGGTAGTCACGCATTACTTTCAGGTGCTATTCAATATGATACTGAAGTTACTATTAATGGTGTTTTAAATAATGAAAACCTAGATGATACATATAAAGGCTATGTAGCAAACCATGGTTTTAAAGGTTACGCAGCTAAAGCAAATGACAATAAAGTTGCTGTTCAAATTTATAACATTGCTTTAGAAAAACGACTCGCAGATAATGAAACGGTTTATACCGCTGCTAATGGTAAACAATTTACCGGATCTGAAGCAAACGGTGACCGTTATTTTCAGGCGGAGTTGCAAAGATTAACTCGTAAAGATGTTTCTTCTTACATGGGATTTACAGATCCTTTGTATCTTTCTGAAGCTATTAAGCAAATTGAAGAGAGTGATAAAGCTCGTCAAGACCAAGCCGGTAAAGAAAGCATTAAACGTTCTAAAGAAGTTATTAGGCAGCAAGCTTTTGACATTGCAAGTTTAGGTACAGTCAATGCTCTTACAGCTGCTTTTGTTCGTATCCAACGTTCAGAGGGCTTTGCCGCAGCACATGATTGGTATCAAAAAAATGTAATTGCTAATCCTAATATACCTTCAGATGCAGCTGGTGCGATTGTTCTAACTAAAAGCAACAAAGAATATCGTCTGGAGTTTGCTAAATCCCGCTGGACTCCTGGTATGAAAGAACGGCAGGATGCTGAGCTTAAGATAATTGATCTGGATAAAAAATATAAAACAGCTGAACTTGCTGAACGTATCGAAGCTAATGGTGATCTTTTGGATCAAGAGTTTGACGACGATGCTCACGGTACCTTTGCTTATCTAAGTAAATTTGCTGCAGATAATGAAATACCATTACCTGCTATAGTTAACCAAAAGTATAAAGCAGCCCTGGCAGAAAACAAAGAGGAAAATAGAGCAACCCTTATGACATTGTTTAATGAGGGTAAACTTGACCAAGAATTTATTAACAGCTTAGCAGACACTCAATTAATTAAAACTGCTAACGAGCTTTTAAACAGGCAGCAGATTAATAAATTTGGCGAAGGTTATCCTGCATTGCTGGATGGTTATAAAGACAAATCTCAAAAATTGACTGAGTTTGGCAATCAAGTTCCTGGTGCTACAAGCCGGGATGCTGAACGGATGGAAATTATCATGAGAAATTGGGCTAAGAAGGATCTTGAATTTACAAAAAATGCTGATGCAACAGAACAAAATCTTGTTACCTTGCTTAAAGATGCTCATCTTGGGCAGCACCCTGATGTTAACCCATTCTCTTACACTGTCGTCGATGGCGTCCGGCAATTCAAAGCTCTTGAACAGCAAGCAAAAACTGCTCTACAAGACTCCAGTTTTATTGCCAAAAAAGCTAAAGGGAGAACGTTAGGCGAACTGCTTTCTATTCCTAATCTTTTGTTTCAAGATAACGAAGCAAAAGATGTTGTCTCACGTTCTCAGTCCGGTCTACCTTTTACGTACCCAAGAGGTGTACGACAAGTGCATAGTATGTACTCACAGCAAGGTGTAGATATACCTATTAGCAGTATATTTAATGAAGCAATAATTGCTAGCAATAAAGTTACTGGTAAAAATATTCCTTTACTAGATCCTGAAAACAACCGCGTAGCGATGTATGATGGTCTATCACCTGCCTTGAGAAAACTTTTTGATTCTGGTATTGAAAACGGTGTATCTCAACAGGTTACACGTTCGCTACATGCTCAAACTGGTGCCCCCCTGCCTGTTCGTGGTGCCGACCCTTTACAGCCTTTGCAAACATTTAAATCTCAAGTTTCTTCAGTTACCTTTGATACAGGACAACCTGGTATTGATGTTTTCTTTGAAGATAAAAACTTCCCAGCCGTACTGCCTGGTGTTGTAAAAGATATTGGCTACCAAGTAAATAATGATGGATCGGGTTATGGTAATTATTTAGTTATTGAATCTACTGATCCTGAAACTGGTAAACCTGTAGATGTTCTATACAGCCATTTACCTGTTAAACCATCTCAATCTATAGGACAAAACATTGGATTAGGTGAGATTATTGGTAAACAAGGTGGTACTGGTAGTGTACAAAGCGCCGATGGTACAATCGCATCAATTGATTTTCTAGCCCCAGCACAGCGTGGTAGTAATTCTATGGCACCTTATGAAAATTATGATTCTTTGAGAAAAAGAATTGCTAGGCAATTTCAATAGAACTTTTTAAAAAAAAATGAACGATCCCTCAGAATACTCTAACATAGGTGAGGATCTTGTGCTCAGTGAGCAGCAACGTCAAACCAGCCTTTCTGATGATATGCTTGAACGCATTGAAAATAGAGAGGCTGCTTCTCAAGAGAAGGATCAGACGTTACAGCTGCAAACTGCACAACCTGCTACGGCAGGACAAGCCGCGCCAGTTGAGTCAACCCCTCCCTCTTCTACGGAAGAAAGTCCATACAAAGATGCTGAAGGTAACATTGACCTAGAACAGATTAGAAAAGAAGGTGCTGAGCTTGACAGGGCAGCCATTACTGGTGTTGTTGATACAGCCACTGATTTTATTAATTTTGTTCTACCAGATTTTATCCCAGACATTCCTAAGGCAACTAAATACGAAAACAAAGTAGCCCAAACTGTCCGAGGTGTATCGTCCGTTGTCATCCCTACTATGGGTTTGCAAGGTCTTGGTATGCGTGGTGCAGCTGCATTGCAATCTCAAGCTGTCAGTAAACTTGGAGCTAGTGCTAAGATTAACCAGCTTGGTAACACAGCGTTTATGAAGTTTGTCGGTTCTCGTGGCATCGAAGCTGGCGCTTCTGTTGCTGTGGGTGCCGTTGCTTCTGAATACGAAGAAGACAACCTGCTTGGTTCACTTAAAAAAAATTGGCCTGAGACCTGGGATTTTATTCCTGATAACTGGGCTACTATTGCTGGAGACTCACCAGATATTAAACGGCAGAAAAACATCAACGAAGATCTAGCAATGGGTTTCTTGATTCCTTTTGCTAACTTTGCTGGTAAGTTTGTTTCTGCTGTAAGTGAAGTTAAAAGCGTATTTAAAACACCACCTACTATTATTGGTGAAAGCGATCAGGCTGTAAAGTATCTTGCTGCTAATAAACCTAAACCTACCAGCGATGTACCTGAAGAAGCTCTGCTTGAATATCAGGCTAAACAGGATGAAGCACTGGATGAACTTGGTTATTACAACTCAAGCAAAACAGATGATCCAAATATCCCACTTAAAGGTGTGCATGACATGTACGAGTTCCGTGAAACCGGTCTTCGTACTGTAGACGATTTTGGTATTGTTGGAGCTAGCGTTGATGCTGCACGTATCCAAGGCAACAAAGGTACTGTTTATGGTCGTCTAGGTAACTTTATTAGTGGTCCTGCTCTTAAGTATGGTGCCGAAACCGCTGGTGGTGTCGAAGAAATTACCATTGGTCTAACTAAGCAGCTTAAAGAAGCTGATAAAGTTGGCATGGTTGCTGATGATTTTGCTGTATCTGCTGATGAAGTAATTGAAGCTGGTGATAAACTTGTTCTAGAGCTGTTCGATCCGACTGCAACTATCGACGATATGCGTCGTATGCTTGACCCCCAAATTGTTAAAAATGAGGCTGGTGTTGAGGTATTGACTCCAGGTGGGTTTACCGATGCACTTAGCTCCATTAACAGCTTGGTAAAAGACTTTAAAGGTATGGATGTTGCACGTGCTCAGGCATATACTGCAACGTCTATGGCTGGTCAAATTGCTGATTTGTCTGAGGGTATTAGGATTAACCGTGGTTCTGTTGCTATTGAAAATGCACAGGAACAGATCCTAGACAAAATTAACTTCCTACAGCAACTGGTCGGTTCTACTCGTTACTTTACTCAGCAAAAGAAAGGTATTGCAGCTCTTGGTGAAAAAGCTAAAAACTTGTTTAAAACACCTCAACAGATTGCTGATGAAATTAAAGAAGGTTATCCAGTTGCGCTTCGTCAAATCCAAACTGATAGTGAGAAGTTTACTGAAAACTGGATGTGGCTACAAGAAAACCGCCCTGAGATTTTAGATTCGTTCCTTGAGTTGTATGAACTTAGCGATGGTAAGATTAACACCATTGCAAAAATGAATGATGATATTCTTAAAAGTTTTACAAATTTCCGGCCTATCTTTGATCCTAATCCTGATCAACCAAATCTCATCGCACAAGCTGTAAGATCTAATTATTTTAATAGTCTTCTGTCTGATACAGCTACCGCTGCTGCTGCTATAGTTGGTAACATTGGTGGTATCATAGCAGAACCTGTTTCATATTTTGCTGGGTCTATTGCTCGTTGGGATATGAAATCAGTACAGCGTGGCTGGATGGCTTATAGTGCTATCTTTGATACACAAAAGAAAGCATTGCCTTATGCCGGTCAGATGTTTACAAAAGCATCTCAAAACCCTAACTCTGTTGCCGGTCAAACTCGTATTGACCTTATCCTTAAAAACGAGGAGAAAATGGCTCAGTTTCGTTATATCGCTGAACAAGAGGCTGAACAAGGTAGGCATGGTTTTAAATTTCTTACTAAAGTTTACGAAGACCAAATGGGCATGGCGGCTGACCCCGTCTTCCGTTTGACTCCTAATTTGTTTACTGGGTTTGATGGTTGGGGAGGTGCTACTCTAGCTAATGCTAACGCACGTTTCCGTGCCATGGATGAGCTAGAACGACTCGGTGAAACAGTTACACCTGCTAGGATTAAAGAACTTGCCAATGCTGAGTACAACAGCATGTTTGGTGCTGACGGTCTTATTAAAGATAAAGTGGTTAAATATCAAAATGCTGATATTGCACTTAACCTTGACACTGGTCTTAGCAAACAAGTTGACGGACTACTCCGCACCTTACCTGGTCTAACTCCGTTCCTCACGTTCCCTACAACGATGATGAACATGATTAGGGTTGCAGATGATTATGCACCGCTGCCTTTACGTTCTTTCCAGAAAGATGTAAATGAATTGTCATTTACTTCTGTTAAAACTTTTATGGAAAATCCAGAGTCTATTGATCGGATTCTTTCTAGCCGTGGTCATAACATCGCTGAAATGGATGAGGTTGCTAAACTCAATAAACTGATTGACCTTAAAAACCGAACACTTGGACGTAAATACATAGGAAGTTTTCTTACTTCTTTGGCAATTGGTAGTGTTCTTAAGGACAAACTGTTTGGCGATGGTTTGTTTAGTATGACAGGTGATGGTTCTATAGATCGTCAACTTGACGCTGCGCGAAAGAAAAATAGTAATTTTAAACCGCGTTCAATTATTGTTCCTGACGGTACTAGGATTGAATATGATCAACTCCTTGGTCCTGGTCTGAGCAATTGGGTTGCTGCTGTGGCTAACGTAGCAGACAACTTTGACATGCTTGGTGAAGCTGCAACAGAAAATGCATTTGAAAAATTAGCATTTATTTTTGGTGCATCTCTTGGCGAACCAGGTGGTTTATCTGCTGCCCGTACTTTAACAGAAGTGCTGAGCGGTAACAAATATGCTGCTAACCGTTTTGCTGCTGGGCAGATCAATGCTCTTGGTCCTTTGGCAGGTATGCGAAATGGTATGGGTAGAACCCTTGACGGTGGTTTAAAAGATTTTAATAACAACCTATTTGAACAGATGGCAAACCGAAACCAAGTTATCGGTCTAGTCGATCAAACAAACCGTCTTCCTACTGTTATTAGTCCTATTAGTGGTGAAGCACCTAATAAGTATAGTATGCTACAACGTATCTACAACACTTATTCTCCTTTAAAAATCCATCCAGCTATGAGCAAGGAGGAGAAATTCTTGTATGATATTCAATATGATGTATCCTCTGCTTTTAAAAAACGTAGTGGTGTAGATCTGACAGCAGCTGAACGTAATGCGTTGAA
>Ga0208767_1002516_pt1 | contig 13827 bp, 24 predicted proteins | sample VirMetDEL_Mar_21_FD_184514 | JGI IMG/M metagenome (GOLD analysis project Ga0208767, IMG submission 184514) | Aqueous microbial communities from the Delaware River and Bay under freshwater to marine salinity gradient to study organic matter... | ecosystem: Environmental > Aquatic > Marine >... | reverse complement strand
TGCCTTTATGGTATTGCTTAACAATTAACAATGGAGTATAAATAATTATGCCAAGACATCACAACATAAATGGGGTTCAAGTACCCTTTACAGCAGAAGAAGAAGCACAAAGAGATGCTGAAGAACAGGCATGGAACAATGGTGCATTTGATCGTGCTATGGCAGATTTAAGACAAAGACGAGATAGCTTATTAAAAGCTACAGATTATCTTGCCTTATCAGATAATACACTTTCTGCTGACATGACAACTTATAGACAAAATTTACGAGATATTACAAATGGCTTAACTACTGTTGCTGATGTTAATGCTGTTACATGGCCAACTAAACCCTAATGGCTAAAAAATTTAAAGACCATATTGCACACGTTCCAATACACAAAGGAAGTTCGCAAGGAAGAAGACCAAACACAAGTACTATGAACAAACATAAACGAAGACATAGTGGAGTAAAAATATATAAAGGACAAGGAAGATAACAATGGCTACACCAAACGATACACAATTACAAAAAGGTGCTTTGGCTCCTGCTCAATCAGAGCAAACAGGAAGTCAAAAGGCAGTTACTTTAATTGAAAACTTAGTAGCACAACCAACACTTCCTACAGGCACAGTTGTAACTCCACAGTTACAAAATCTAGGCACTGGGGAACTAATGGCTACACCAGGTGTTCAAGCACCTGTAACTGCTGCTACACCTACAGCTCCTACTGCACCAACTATAACAGCTGGAACTGTACCCACAGCTACTACTACAACTACACCTACAGCACAAGCTGCAGGACAAATGACTGCTGCTCAAGTAGCAGGGGTTACTCCTACGGCTACAGCCGCACAAGGTACTTTAACTGCACCTGCACAGGCTGCAACAGGTGCTATCACTGCGGATGCTACAGTTAAGGGTCAATTACAATCTTTACAAAATGAAGTAAGTACAGCTATCCAATCTGGTAATCCTTTACCTGTATGGGCTAGAGGTGCTGCTAAAGCTACTGAAGCTGCAATGAATAGAAGAGGCATGAGTGCTAGTTCTATGGCAGCTGAGGCATTAGCTGAAGGTATTATGAATGCTGCTGTACCTATTGCTAAAGCAGATGCAGATACTTACAAGCAAATGATATTTCAAAATCTTGCTAACAATCAGCAAGCTAATATTGTAAATGCACAATCATATTTACAAATGGATGTGTCTAATTTATCTAATAGACAACAAGCAAGTTTAGCTAATTTAAATGCAAGACAATCTTTTTTATTATCTGATCAAGCTGCACAGAATGCCGCACTACAATTTAATGCTACAAGTCAGAATCAAGTAAATCAATTTTATGATAGTATGTCTGCACAGATGGCAGAACAAAATGCTGTTAGATCTGACGCTATGAATCAATATGCAGTTAGTGAACAAAACAAAATTTCTGCATTAAATGCACAAAATGAAGTAGCTGTAGCAGAAGCAAATGCTGCTAGAGAAGCTGCTATTAATCAATTTAATGCACAGTTAGAAAGTCAGAGACAACAATTTAATGTAAACAATCAAAGAGAAATAGACCAATCAAATGTAGTTTGGAGAAGAGCAATTAATACAGCTAACACAGCTGCTACTAATGCTGCTAATCAAGCTAATGCTCAGAATTTATTAAATTTATCTAACTGGGCTATATCTGCTGCATGGCAACAATGGAGAGATGAAGCATCTTGGGTAAATACATCTTCTGAGAATGATGCAAATAGAAATCATAATTTAGCTATGGCTGCACTTGAAAGATCTACTGCTGTAGACTTACAAGATCAAGCATCTAAAGATGCAATGTATCAGATGATTGGTAAATTTGGATTTGATTTATTATCAGGTTAAGGAGAATAAATGTTTGATAAAATAGGAAGTATAGGAAATATAATTAAAGGTGCTGTAGGTAAAGCTGGTGCTTGGGTAGGTAGTACTATTGGTGGAGCAGTTGGTGGCCCAACAGGATCTAAAATTGGTGCAATGATTGGTTCTAAAGTAGGTGGATTATTTGAAAAGAAACCTGGAGCTGGCGATTTTCAATTAGTAGATACGAGGGTATCAGCCCCTAGTCTTGGAAGTTATTCAATGAGAACTCAAGCAATGGGAGAAGCACAGGCACCTAGTATGAGAATGAAAACTGTTGATGGTGAAACACTAAATGCAGAATGGGAATACAGATTAACTAAAGGTTTAAGAAACAGAAATTTATATACATAGGAGAAACATGGATAAATTTAGAGAAGCAGAAAACAATCCCTTTGATGCACCAGTACCTGGTCAAAGTTTAACTGACAAGCCAGGAAACTATCCATGGGAGCATGCCCCACAATATACAGATACATCAGAAGCTGCTGACTATGTTTGGGATAAGTTATCACAACCAGAATTTGCAGAACAAGTTATTGCTATGCTTGATGCAGGTATACCTGTAGAAGCTATAGGTAGAATAATTATATTTGCAGGATTTACAGAAGGTAAGTGGACACCAGATGTAGCATTTATTATTGCAGAACCTGTAATGAAAATGATTGCAGCTGTAGGTATTCATGGTAATGTTAAGAAATTTAGAATGTCTATGCAAGATTTAACAAATGAAAAACAAATGCAATCTATTTCTAAAATTAAAAAGAGTAAAGATGAATTTGAAAAGATGGCTATGGGTATCGCTAAAGATGCTGGAGCTGAACCGAAGGGTGGTCTAATGGCTGCACCTGTTAAGGAGGAAGAATAATGGCTATAGATTTTGGAAGAATGGCAAGAGGTGTTGCTACAGGATACTTAAGTGCAAAGATAGCAAACACAGAAGCTAATGATAGATTAAAAGAAGATATCATAAGACAGTCAGGAGAAAACTTTTATAATAATACTTTACCAGAATTTCAAAAAAGAGAAAAGAATAGAGAGAATACATATAACCAAGTTAGTAAAATATATGGTAATGATGTAGCTGAATACTTTGATCAAAGTGGATTTATTACAGGGCAAGCTAATGATTTTAGTACTATTAATGATATGTTATCTGAAAATGATAATTTTAATAGGGATAAATTAAAAGCATATTTAGAAGCTGTAGAAGGTGGAACATATGCATCTAGAAAAGAAAAAAGATTTGGCTCAATAGCTGATCAAGAAAAATTTGTAATGGGTAACCTAACTAAAAATGGTTTTGGAACTAATACTCTTATGAGTCAGTTAGGTAGAGATACTACTGAAGAACAACCCACAGAAACTATGGCACCTACAGGAACACAAGCTGTAGCACCAGTGCCACCAGAAGAAGATACTACTACAACTAAACTTCCTAGCTTTGCAGAAATATTTGGTACAACTAGTGAAGATAGAGTATTTAAAAATTTAAGTAGAGAAGACCAAATGCCTATAAGAAATAGAGCATTGTCAGAATTTAATGCATTATTTAGAGATGAGTTAACTGGTGATGTTAGAGTTGCACCTGCTGTAAAAGATGCTTATGATAATTTACCAGAGCCACAAAAAAGATCTATAACATTAAGTCAGTTTGCTTTTGATAATTACTTTAAAAATACTTTTTTACCTGATAACAATTATACATTTGAAAAATCACTACCTGCAGATATTGTAGATGCTAAACAATTAATAAATCAATATAGAGCTATAGGTGATGAAGATACAGTTAAAGTAATTAAGCAAAGATTAATTGATGCTGGTTACGATATTCGTGACTATAATTTATAGTATATAATACATGGCTGGATTATTTGATGATATAAAGGCTAAGGCCCCAAAACTACCTGATAATATTCAGGTTAATACAGGTTTGTTCAACGACTTAATGCCTAATGAGCAAAAGCAGAAGTTTAAATTAACTACTGAAGGCAATCCTGGTGAGAGCATAGATTTTTCTAATGTAGAAAATCCAGGATTATTTGATGATTTAAAACCAGAGACTCAAACAGAAGACATTGATGGTGATAAAGATCTTTGGCAAAAAGTTAAGTTTGCAGCAGGTATAGGATTTACAGATACATATAGAGGTGTAAAGCAATTAGCTGGATTTGATCTTGAAAAGATGAGAGAAGATCAAAAAAAACTATATGAATACATGCAAGATCCAGATGGTAGTACTAACTATATGGTTGCTGCTGCATATTTTGGTAGTGCATTATTAGATCCTGCAGGTTGGTTAATACCTGTGACAAAAGCAAAAACTTTATATCAAGCAGCTAAGTATGGTTTTGTAAGTTCTGGTATAGTAGGTGGATTGGGGTATGTAGATGAAGAATCTATATTAGATACTAGAGCAAAGCAAGCTGCAGCTAGTGCAATTGGTGGTACTATTATATCTCCTGTTATTGCAGGTATTGGTAAAAAAATAAAAGGTGAAAAAGTATTTAGTAGAGAATCATTAGGTATACCTGGATTTGAACCAACTGTAAAAACACAAGCAGATGCACAATTACATAAATTAAAGTTATCTAATGAGGCTGGTAAAAAAGATAGAGATGCATTTAATAGAAGAAAAATAGAAGATGTAGAGATAGAAGATTTAAAAGATATGCCTCAAGATAAAACAAAATTACTTAGAGGCCCAAGATTATTCTTTCAAGAAAATATAGTAAAACCTTATCAAAATAAATTTGGTAAACCTGCATTAAATTATATTACTAATGGTGAATATGGTGCAGAAACAGGTGGTGCATTAACAGGTGCAGTTGCTGGCTATGCATTTACTGATGAAGAAGCACCAATAACAACTAAACTAGGAGTTGCATTTACAGGTGCATTAACTGGTGCGTTAGGATTAGGTGGAATAAAAAGAATTAAAGTTACAAGAACTTTTGGTAAAGAAGAAGAAGCTATAGAAGTTACTGAAAGTGTTGGAGATATTTTAGGTAGAAATTTTATTGATGGATATAAAATGCCTAGTAACTTTAAACAGTTAAAGGCTGAAGCACAAGGTTTCTCAAACCATATAGGTATGAGATTTTCATTCCTAGCTAATAAAATTAAATTACAATTATCACCAGATGAACAAAAGATATTATTTAATATGCTTGAAGGTGATCTTAAACATAGTGTTAAAACAAAAAGTTTAACTGGTTTAAAAAAAGAATCAAGAGACTTAATTACAGAAATAGCACAAGAGTATGTAGACATGGGTCTTATATCTCCTATTACTTTTAAAAGAAATAAAGATATATATTTAAAAAGATCTTATAGAGGTAAACTAGAAGACAGACCATTTGCAGAAGAACTTAGAAATAGAGGTGCTACACTTACTATAACTAAAGATGAGTATAATAAATTATACAAAAAACAAAAAGCATATACCACAACTACTCAAGATTTAGATAAAAAAACTGGTTTATTTAGACAAGCTGAAGGTAAGAGAAAATTAATAAAAGGCCATAGAGGTTGGGAACTATTAGGTACATCACAAAAAGAATTTAGAAAACTAAAAGCTAATGATGAGGTACAAATTAGATGGGAGTTTACTAAACCACAAAGAGTAGGCTTAGGTGAAATAGAGGATGCAGCTTTTGCTATAGCTGAAACAGGAAGAGGTTTTGCACAGACTATAAGTCAGTATAGATTTTATCAAAATATAGCAAAACAAGACTATGTCTTTGATGGCTTAAGACAAATACCTGTAGCACAAAGACAAAATTACAAAAAGATGCCTGTTACTGTTATAAGTAAAACAGATGGTAAGCAAAGATATGGTGCTTTGGCTGGTAAATATGTGCCAGATGAAGTTTATAAAAATTTAGTAGCTGCTAATAGATATGCAAAAGCAGAAGGTAATACTTTTTATTCTGGATATAGAAAACTAAACTCTGTCTGGAAAGTATCTAAGACTGCATGGAATCCTACAGTACATGTAAACAATGTAATGAGTAACTTTGTATTACATGATTTAATTGATGCAGAATTTAAGTATTTAAAACCAGCATGGACTGCTTTAACTACTCATGGTAAAACTGTAACTAAGAATGGTAAGACTAGTATACAAAAATCTAAACTAGTAGAAGCTGCTACAAAGTATGGTGTATTTGATGCTGACTTTGTAACACAAGAATTAAAAAATATTAAAGTAGGTTCTAAATTTCCATATGCATTTAATGATAAATTAGATCCTTTTAACAACTCAGTTAATGCTGCAAAAGGTATATACGATGATGTGTTAAATAAAAATATACTAACACAACTTACAAATTTTTATAGATTTGAAGATGCAGTATTTAGATTATCAGTATTCCAAGATAGAATAGCAAAAGGTTTTTCTTACTCTGATGCTGCGTTAGATGCAAGAAGAGCATTTATTGATTACAATATTGACGCACCTGCTATCAACTGGATGAGAAATACTATCACTCCATTCTTAGCATATACTTATAGAATCATACCTATACTTGCAGAGACTGCAATAGTTAGACCATGGAAGTACGCAAAATATGCAGCACTAGGATATGGTTTAAACCAAATGGGTGATCTTGTAGGTGGTGGAGACGAAGAAGCTGAAAGAGCATTAATGCCAGAAAGAAAACAAGGTAGTTTTTTTGGTATGCCATTTTTACCATATAGAAATATAAAACTTCCTGTAGCACCTGATGACGAAGGTAATCCGTATTACATGGATTTTACTAGATTTGTACCAGGTGGAGACATATTTGATTTAGGTAATCCTGGTATACCTGGTTTGCCTGCACCTTTTCAACCATCATTTGGTTTAGGTGGTGAAATATTATTTCCTATGCTAGGTTATGATTTGTTTAGAGGAGAAAAAATAAAAGGACAAACAGGTATGTTTAAAGAAGATATGCCTATTAGATTAAATGCAATCAAAGATAAACTAATTCCTAATATCCCTTTCTTACCTGGATCATATTCAAGTCAAAAATTAGAAAAAACTAGAAAAGGAAAAGACTCACCGTTTGTACCAGAACAAAGTGAATTAACTGCATTAATGCAAACACTTGGATTTAAAATAGAAAAAGCAGAATTAAATAAATTAAAAACAGGTAAAGTATATGAGTTAAAGAGAAAACTAAAAGGCTATGAAGAACAAATAAACAAACAAAGAAATGATTTTAGAAAAGGATTAATTAATAGAGAAACAGCTAAAAATAAAATAGATAAAATTGCTAAAGAAATGAGAGAGCTTGCAGAAAAATATGGTGTGTACTTTGAAAAAGCTACATACTCACAACCTAAACAATCATTCGAGGACGTAAAAGGTCTATTCGAGAGACAGAATTAATCATGGCTAAGAAACCTAGAACAACCAGCGAACATTTAATATCAATGTATGGTTATATCACAGGTTTAAAAAGAGAAATATATATTATAAAAAATAATCATCTTAGGCATTTACATCAAGATGTGGATAAGTTACATGGAAAGGTAGATAAGCTACTGTATGTAATATTGGGTGGGTTAGGGGCAATCATAGCAACACTAGTAGGATTATTAAAATGATAGAGAGAGATAGTACAGATACAATAGTAATACACTGTTCTGCTACACCAAGTAATATGGATATAGGTGTAGACAAAATAAGAAAATGGCACGTTGACGATAACGGATGGGATGACATAGGTTATCACTACGTTATTCGTAGAGACGGAACGTTAGAGATAGGTAGAGATGAAGCTATGGTAGGCTCACATGCTAGAGCAGTTAATGGCACATCTATAGGCGTATGTTTAATTGGTGGATCAGATAGTAATGGTAAATGGGAAGAGAACTTTGCACCTATACAATTTGAAACATTAAAAAGTATCATATTAAAATTAAAAGATAAATATGATATAGAAAAAATAATAGGTCACTATCAAATTGATGACAGAAAAAAGTGTCCATCATTTGATGTACCAAAATGGTTGGAGAAAAATGATGTGGTTTAGTGCACTTAAATTAGGATTAAATGCGGCAACGCATATTTATAAAAAGAAACAAGAAACAAAGATGGCTATGGCAGATGCACAGCATATGCATGCTTCTAAGATGGCCCGTGGGGAGAGTGAGTACCAGGGGAAATTGCTAGAGGCTCGGCAATCGGACTGGAAAGACGAATTCGTTTTGGTCGTGCTCACGCTGCCAATTTTAGTGATTGCTTGGGGGGTGTGGTCAGATGATCCACAGGCTATGGAGAAGATAAAAGTTTTCTTTGAGCAATTCCAGCAGCTACCTTCATGGTTCACAAATCTTTGGATTCTTGTTGTTGCCTCAATATATGGCATAAAAGGTACACAGATTTTTCGTAACGGAAAAAAGTAAATGTCAGAAAACAGTCTCGAACTGATAAACGAATATAAAGACCAGATTCGTATACTTCGTCAAGAAGTAGCCGAGTTACAGGATGCTGGTAAAAGCAAAGACGCAGCTAATAAAAGATGTTTACAAAAACTAGAACATGTAACACAAGATTTAGAAGCAGCAACTAATAAAATAAAAAAACTGGAGGAAGACCATGATCAAAAAAATAAAACAGATGATTAAAAAAGTCTGGAACAAATACATTGAATGGCTTTTTAAAGACACAAGTAAATAATGGAAAATATTTGTAATAAATGTCACCACCCATGTCACTGCGGAGAAGATAATGATCTTCATGCAGATGAGTATGGTGTATGTACTTGTGAAGGTTGCGAATGCACAACAAATAATAAAGAAGAAGATACTTAAACCCTATGAAAACCCTTATACTTACACTACTAATTACTATATACTCAGCATTTGCTTTTGCAGATACTACACAAAATAATACATCGGGATCAAACACATCTATCACTGGTGGATATACTAGTTCAGCTACAAATACATACCAAAGTGGTAGTTCTAATAATACTACAACTACAAATAATTCTACTTCAAATATAAAATCTGCACCACCAACAGCAGCTGCACCCAATGTTACTAACTCGGGTTCAGATGTTTGTCTTGCAGGTGCATCAGCAGGTATTCAAACTTTTGGTGTAGGTGTATCAGCAGGTAAATCATTTAGAGATAAGAACTGTGAAAGAATTAAATTATCTAGAGAAATGAATAGTCTAGGTATGAAAGTTGCAGCAGTTGCAATACTTTGCCAAGATGAAAGAGTCTTCTTTGCTATGGAACAAGCAGGAACACCATGTCCATTTGAAGGTAAGATTGGTAAAGAAGCTAAAGCAGCTTGGAAAAAATATGATAAGTTAAGACCAGACTATGAAACATATGTACAGAATTTAAAAATTATAGAAAAGAAAAATAAAGAAGAAGAAAAACAAATTACAAAAGAAATGGTAACTATGGATATCCATAAAGAGTCAGAAGATAAGAAGACTAAACAAAAAATAGAATGGAATAATCCTAAATGATTTGGTTAATAGGGATAATAATAGGAGTTGGTTATGCGATATATAGCATTAATAAGTTTGCTGATTACATTAATCCTTACAACTTCCATAAAAAGTGAAGAAGTTACTACAAATAATTTACTCAATCAAAACTTTGATTCAGGATCCTGGTCTGGTACCGCTGATGGTCGCCACGGGTCTGATGTTATTGCTGCTCATAATAATGAATATATCATATCAGACGATATAAGTTTAAGAAAAGATGCAGGACTAACAGAAGATCAGATAAAGTATGGATTTAGTGGAGATCATGAGTTTCAATATTGGCATTGGAATGATTATGAATCTACTGTCCAATCAACTATAACAATAACAGGACAAAGCGGTGAAACAACGACACAAATACGAACTTACAACTCTACTGGCTGTGGCTATTTTAACTGCGGTTCTTTCGACACTGGGTCTGACAGCTTTATTATATCTAGAAATACTGAAACCGACTATAGTATCTCTGTACAGTATGATTTCTCAGATACTTCAAATGCTACAGGTCATTATGGTGTCGATCTCAAAGAACCAAGCCTCACTATCACTTACGAATCTGAACCTATTTTCATAGAAGACTCTGTTGAACAGGAGATTATAGATTTGTTTGATGACTTCAAACCTGAAGACGATATTAAATTTGAAGATACAAAGTTTGAAGATAACTTTGTAGCACTACCTGAACCTAACTTTGCAATAGAAGAAGAGTTTGGTATGGAAGAACCCAAGTTTAAAGAAGAGCCATCATTTGAAGAGCCTATGGTTATGGAAATGCCAGAAGAACAAAAGCAAGAAGAACCTAAAATGGAACTTATGACGCAGCTATTTGTTGAGGAAAATGAAGATAAAGAAGATATTGACAATTCTACAGATGAGGGTATAATAGAAGTAGTAGAGGAAGAATCTAAAGAAGAAGAAAAAACAACTTCTGAAATGATGCAAGAAGGTTTTGAAGATGAACAAACAGAAAACGAACAAGCAGAATCCGATAGCGAAACTACTCAAACTGCCAATGCTACGAAAGAGAGTAATACTAAGCAAGAAAAAATTCAATCGAGAAAAACTAAAACAGCAAATGCTAAGCCACAGTCAGAGTCTTTAAAGTTACAAGAAGTTATGGATAAGATAGACGAAAAAGTAAAAGACATTGGTAAAAACTTAGAATTTAAAAACTTAATAAAGATTAAAGCTATGTCGAATAACGATATTATATTAGATACTTATAATGTACCTTTTTATAAACCAAAAGATATTTACCTAGACCAGGTAAATATTGCAGATAATAGAGATATATATTCTAATATAAATTTAAATGGGTATGTAGCCAATGACCCTATAGCTACTAAGGTAAATAAAATAAATGAATTACAAAATGAAAGGCAGCAATTGTTAATACAGTTAGAGGTACTTAAAAATGAACTTTAAATTTGATTTATTAAAAGTAACAAAGCAAAAAAAATATAAAGACTCAGCACTAGCACAGCTAAGGCAGAGAAGTAAGAATTCTATAGCCAGACCAAAGGCAACAAAAAATATAACTTCAAAAGATCCAAGGATGCAGGGGATATAGTATGGATAAAATAAAAAATCAATTAGCAGGTGTAGCAGCTTTATTAGGTGTCATTGCCGCAATCGGTGGTGGCTTTGTAAAGTATGGTGAAATTACAACTAAGCTAGATGCATTAGAAGGTGCAGGTGGTACAGATTGGTCTGCACAGATAGCTGTATTAGAAGAAAAAGTTAGTGCATTAGAAAATAAAGATACATCACATAGTCATGAGGTAACAGAACATACACATGATAATGAACATAGTCATACAAAAATTTTAGTAAACGAAAAAACAATTCAGATATTGCAAAATCAAATAGAAGAATTAAAAGTTAAATCTTCTAACCCGCTAGCAAATTAGTGTACCTTAATGCTAACATACCTATCATAGAGTGCTATGTTAGAGGTAATTATTTAAGAGATCAAAAAGATTCCTTTGATAAATACTTTGGGTGTGCTATATTTGGTTTTAGTTCTATACCAAATCAAGTACCACTATTTCATTTTATGATGGAAGATGGTGGGCTATGGTGGAGAGCACCTATATCTGCATTCTGTAAAGAACCTAATATAAAAGAGTTGCCACTTAATGAGCTAGTTATGTGGGATAGTTTTAGTTATAATGTAAGTGTTACTACGTTTTATGAATTATCAGGTAATAAAATGCAGTATATATCTAGACGTAAAGTAAAAAGAGTAGGCACTTATTTATTTACTATAGATTGGGGGCCAGGAGATTATAACGAATTAAATTTTGGTTATTCAGAAAAACCAGACCAACACAAATGTGGCCATGTATTAGAATTAGATGATGGTAATTATGCAATACAACCTAACAATAGATTAAGAGTATTTGATGCATCTATGGGCACAGATTTAGATAAGAAACCCCTTATCAATAGATTAGTTAATACTAGAAGATGGTCAGTTGAGACTAGTTCTAAATGGATTACTGATGAGCATGAGGAAGGCAGCTACGATTATCATTTTAAGGAGTTAAAAGATGAGTAATAAAAGTACAGTAAATAAAGCAGGTAATTATACTAAACCTGGATTAAGAAAAACTATATTTAATAGAATAAAATCACAGGCATCACATGGTACAGGTGCAGGCCAATGGTCTGCTAGAAAAGCACAAGCATTAGCTAAAGCATATAAAAAAGCAGGCGGTGGATATAAATCATAATGCCATTTCTAAGTAAAAGTAAATTTTTAACTGAAAGTAAAACTATTACAAGTACATCTTCAGATGCAAGTGCAGATTTAATTTATACTTGCCCTAATAACTATAGTGCTATTGTTAAATTTTTGCATTTAAGTAGTGGTACAGCTAATAATAAAAAAGCATATATACAATTCTATCATGCTGATGATGGTACATATCATCATATTGTAAATGGACTTGCTATGGGTGCACATACAGCTACAGACTTAGTTAGTGGGAGCCAGTTGTATTTACATCAAGGTGACAAACTATTAGGTTATATAGAAGCAACAATGAATTTGGATGTAACTGTTTCTTTAGAGGAATACTACGATCCATTAAGAGGATAAAGGAGAATATATAATGGTAGCAATAAAAGGAAAACAATACAAGTTAGACTTTAACAAAAATAAAAAGCTAGACAAACAGGACTTTAAAATATTAGCAAAAATAAAAAAGAAAAATAAAAATGGCATTAACAAAAAGTCAAAGATCACTTAAGGCTTGGGGCAAACAGAAATGGACAACCAAGTCTGGTAAAAAATCATCTGTAACAGGTGAAAGATACTTACCAGAGAAAGCAATAAAATCATTATCTTCTTCTGAATATGCAGCTACAACTGCTGCAAAAAAAGCGGGTAAAGCTAAGGGTAAACAATTTGTTAAACAACCTAAAAATATTGCAAAGAAAGTAAAACAGTATAGGAGTTTTGCATAATGGCAACTACAAAAAAGAAATTAACTCCAGCACAAAAGTATAGTCAGCTTAAAAGACAAACTGAATCAGCTGGAATGAAGGTTAAAGAAGTAGATGGTAAAATAGTAGTTACCAGAAAGAAAAAAAATAATGATTAAAAATTTTAAAGATATAGTAATATTATTAATTACAACTGGTGTTCTAATTTTATTGGGTACTATTATTATTGGAGATTATATTGTAGCACTAGAAGAAAATAGACCTGTAGATGAATCTGTAATTACACTTATGAAAATGTCAGTTACAGGATTGATTGGAGTTATAGGTGGATACATTGGAGGAAGTAAAAGCTAATGGCAAGAACTGCTGCTTGGCAAAGAAAAGAAGGTAAAGACCCTAAGGGTGGCCTTAATCAAAAAGGTCGTGATTCTTATAACCGTGAGACTGGTGGTAATTTAAAAGCACCAAGTAAAAAGGTAGGTAATAAAAGGCGTGCCTCTTTTTGTGCTCGTATGCGTGGAATGAAAAAGAAACTTACTTCTAAGAAAACTGCTAATGATCCTAACTCTAGAATTAATAAAGCATTAAGAGCCTGGAATTGTTAAATGGCACCACCACTACTTGCAATCCCTATAGTTACAGCAGTAGGTAGATTTGCTGCACCTTATTTATCTAAAGAGTTAAGTAAGTTAGGTCTTAATAAGTTTGTTTCAACTTATGGTAAAGAGGCTTTTACTAGCCTAAACGAAACATTAGCTGCGGATACCCCTATGGTTAAGGCAGATAGTGTGCCAATGGTTAATCCTAATTTTGCATCTACTGATAGTGATGATGATGATCCCAATTTACCAATGGTCAAAGACCAGAATCAATCCAACCAACCACAACAGGAACCTCCTGAAGATAAAGGGCCAAACCTTGGCACCGAAGTAGCTACCGAAGCTGCGTTAGAAATATCTAAAAACTTATCCAAACAAGAAGACATTAAATCCCAAACAGAAAAAGCATT
>Ga0208767_1002511_pt1 | contig 13841 bp, 16 predicted proteins | sample VirMetDEL_Mar_21_FD_184514 | JGI IMG/M metagenome (GOLD analysis project Ga0208767, IMG submission 184514) | Aqueous microbial communities from the Delaware River and Bay under freshwater to marine salinity gradient to study organic matter... | ecosystem: Environmental > Aquatic > Marine >... | reverse complement strand
TTGGCTCGTAGAGTAGGTAGTTTGTTTAGTAACTTAGGGGTAGACACAAGTTACATGCAGACAGCCCCTGAACGTATAGCTGCTGAAACTCAAGGTTTAGATTTATCTACTATTGAAGGCCAACAAAAAGCTCTTCAAGCTGAAATGCAATACGTGCAAGACCCACAGGCTCGTAGGGCTTTAGGTTTGCGTATGATAGAGTTAAATAAACTTAAAATCCAACAAGAAGAACTGGCTATACAAAAAGCTCAACGAGCAGTGCAGCAAGATGTTACTGCTAGAGTGGCTAATCAGTTTGAAGACCCTTTAATGGCTGATTCTGTAAAAGCAGGGTTAGTTCCAGTTTCTACGGCAATGGTTAAACTAACAGAAAAAAGAAAAAATGAAAGGGCAATGGAAGGTACTAAACAGCAGCAACTTGCGTATTTAACAGGACTGGGTGTTTCTTCAGATAGTTGGTTATATAAAGGTATTAGTGATGGTACTTTATCAAATTTAAGTGTTACTGAAAGAGGTCAAGCTATTTCATCTATACTTGAAGCTGAAGAAATTGAAGGTTTGTTAGAATTACCTGAAATGTCTGAAAGACAAGATGTTAAAAAGTTACTTGAAAATGGGTTAATAAATGTTACCGCTGCTAAGGAAATGTTAAGAAATAAAGAACCTGACTTGTCTTATTCTAATTCTAAATGGATGCTTGTAGACGGTAAAAGAACTTACGTTGCAGACGTTACGCCATCTTCCGGTGAGAAATATTTTGGAAAATACAACGAGACAAGCCAGCAATGGGAAAGAATAGATCCTTCAAAGGCAGAAAAACTACCAGAATCAAAACAAATAGACTATAATAAAGTTGGCCCTTCTGAAATAAAATTAGCGGATCTTTATTTACAAAGGCTTGGTGATAAATTTACAAACATTTCTTATGATATTCAAAGAGAAGTTATGCTTGATACAGCCAGTTTAGCTTCTCAGTTAATGTCCGAACAAAACATTTCTCAAGAACAGGCAATGGAAGAAGCTGCTAATACTATTATAGAAGGAGTAAAAAACAATGGTAGTTGGTTTGGCAGCCTTACTTACGAACGTCCTGCTAAACCTTCTGTACGTAGAAACGCAGGTGACTATATAAACGAAGCTATAAAAGGACAGTAAAGTGCCTACGCAACAAGAACTAAAGGATGCCATTCAGCTTGCTCTTGATGACAATAACATGGAAGCTGCCTCTGAGTTAAGAGCTATGTATTTAGCCGCTGAAGAATCTTCCACAACAACCGAAGAACAACCTGCGGAACCTGTTGAAGAAACACCGGAACTTAAGCCTATTTCATGGTTTGATGAGTTTGAGTTTGCTTTTGATTCTTCTCACTCAGACGTTAATAACTGGGGTTTAGCCTTAGAAGCTAAACTTGCTTTAGGTGATTGGGATACAGATGCAAACGGTGATTTAACTTTTAAGAATGGTTATGAGCTGTACGGTAAAGAGTTCATGGACGATATGGACTATGACCAACGTAGAAATTTCTTATTAAAACGTAGAGATGAGGGTGTTAAAGAAGAACATCTTAATACTATTTTAGTGCAGGAGAAAGAAGGTAAGTCTGCTTCCGCTGAAATATTAGGAAGTTTTGTTGGCATGCTTATGTCCCCTACAACTTTAGCTCCTGTGGGTAAAGGAATTGCGGGTGCGGCTAAAGCTGGGGGTTTGTTAGGTCTTGAAATAGAAGCCGCTGAACAAACTGCTGAGGGTGAGCTTGACGTAGTTGATTTGGCAAAGTCTACAGCGGTTGGAGCTGTAGGATCAGCAGCCGTTACTAAAGTTGCGCAAGCTACTAAAAACGCAGTGAAGGTAGTTAATGCTAAAAGACAAGCTAAAAAAACTCAAGTTGGTATAGATAATATGTCCGCTAAAGTGGAAGACCAACTAGCCACAGGTTTAGCAGAAGGTTTAACCCCTAAACAAAGCTGGGCTAGAGCTAGACAAAACTTAAGTTTGTCTGCCAGTCAAGTAGCTGACTTAGCAGCACATGGTAAGGTCATGATGCCTTCCGTTGAAAATGCTACTAAAATTGTTGCAGCTAAAAATAATCCAATAATTTCTTCCAATGCGGCTACAAAACTATTAGACCATTTATTCGCACCTATAAGCACTGTTGTGAGAAACATTAGTGAACCTGTCTTTGGAAGACTTAGAAAGTTTGAGTACGATGTAAGCGCAAACACTCAAAGTAACATGCAAGCTGCTTCTGATTTTATGATTAAAGCTTCTAAACTTAGAAAAAAAGGGGGCAGGAAAGCAGAGTATAATGACTTTGAAACTGCCTTGTTTAATGGTAACTTTCAAAAGGCAACTAATATAGCTAAAGTTTTTTTTCCTGAGATTTTAGAGCCTTTACAGAAAGTAATAGGTAAAGAAGGTGTTTTAAATATTCTGCATAAAGACCTTAAGCAAGCAGGAGTTGACGTAGGTTTCTTAGAGAATTATTTTCCAAGAGTTGTGAAGGATGTAGGTAAGCTTTTAAATGCTTTGGGGTCTACGGAAAGAAGTAATCTGGACATAGCTCTTAGCGCTGAAGCTGCAAAACAAAAAGTAGGTTCTTGGCAAGAGTTGGATGAAACTGTTGTTACAGACATAATTAACAAGTATTTAAGAGGAGGTCAGCGAAGTGGGACTAAGCTAGGACTTGCTCAACAAAGGGTTATAGAAGAGATAGACCCTCTAATTAAAGATTTTTATTACTCTGCTCCAGAGTCTTTAAACTTTTATATAAAAAATGCAGTGAGGGAGGTAGAAAAAAGGAAATTCTTTGGCAATAATGTGGTTTTTGATGAATCAAATAAAGTAGACTTAGCACAGAGTATAGGTGCTTTTGCGCAAGATGCGTTTAATAAAGGAGAAATAAGTTCTAAACAAATTGATGATCTTTCTATGGTACTACAGGCTAGGTTTGTTATGGGAGAGAAAAGCGGACATGCGGGTTGGGTAGGTGCTAAAGACGCGCAAACAATGGCCTTGTTAGCCCAGTTTGATTCAGCGGTTATACAGCTTGCCGATATAGGTGCTTCTGTTTATGCAAACGGTTTAAGAAACACTATTAAAAGTATTGTACCTGCTCTACGTAAAAAAACTGAAACATCCGCTGAAGAGTTTGGAGTTCTCAATACAATAGCTGCGGACATTAATTCTAAAGGTGTCTTAGCTAATGGAGTAGATACTGTTTTAAAGTACAGTGGTTTTAAAGGTATAGACCGTTTAGGTAAAGACACCTTTATCAGCGCTGCCTATAAAAACAATACACAACTTGCTAGAACAAGCCCTGAAAAGCTTTCAGAAAAGTGGGGTAAAGTCTTTGGAGATGAAACAGCTAATCTTATTGATGATTTAAAAGCAGGAAGGATGTCTGATAATGTTAAGCTTTTATTGTTTAATCAACTTTCAGACGTACAGCCAATAACCTTATCTGAAATGCCTGCGCAGTATTTAAAAGTCCCTAATGGAAGAATACTTTACGCTCTAAAAAGCTTTGCTATAAAACAGCTAGACATCATGCGTAGAGATTTCGCAGGGCAGTTAAATAGAGGAAATTATAAAGAAGGTTTTACCAATATGGGTAACTATGCCATGAGCATAGGTTTGGCAGGAGGTGCTGTAGGAACTGCTAGGGATATACTACAAACTAAAGAGTTAAGACCAGAGCAATTTGATGATAAAGTGTTTGAAACTTGGATGTCTTTACTTTTCTTAAATAAATATACAAGGGATAGATACTTAGCTGAAGGAGAAGTAGGGCAAGCTTTTTTAGGTATTTTAACACCAGCTATTTTCAACATTTCAGATCAGTTCGGTAAAGCACTTCAAGATATATTATTTGAGGCTGATAGCAATCCTGAAAAGTTTAACGCTGTTCTAAAAAACATACCAGTTATAGGTAAATTAGGATACTACTGGTTGCTTGGGGGAGCAGAAAAGAAACTAGAACAGGAAAGAAAGCAAGAAGAAAGAGACAGGCGTAATCGTTTAGGTATCAACTGAGTAAACAAAAGGGGGCGCAAGGCCCCCTAAGTTTATATCTCGCAGACTCCAGCTACACAAGCCAACGTCTGAGTACCTTCGGTGTTATCATCCTTCTCTTCAATGTCCCACTCAAACTCTTTGGGCATATCCTTGAGTAACTTCTGGTACGTCTTCTTGTCTATCTTCTGGTAAGGCGCTTGCTTGTATACATGCTCTGCCTCTGGCAAGAAACTAATCCCACTGACAGAATCAAAGTTTTCCCATATCCACTGGCACACAGCAAAGAAATTGTTGTCGTTATAATAACAAGTCATTGAAGGCTTATGCTCACACCAGCTATCTTGATAGATCTTCCACAGCTTTAACTGTTCCATAGCTCCCATACTTTCTACTGTTACAGCCTTTTCAGGAGCCTTCTGAGGAAAGCTAAACACCCAGTTAGAACTATTCATTACGTCTTCTTCATGGGGGAACCCTGCTTCAATCATGGCGGTAGCAAGAGGGTCTTTCTTGTCTGCTCGTACAGTCCTGATGTAGTACTCACTGAAGCGGGGATGAATACCACTGGCGCTGTCAGTCAACTGTGAGACAGTACCCGAAGGTTTAACACAAGTGATAGCAGCGGACTGATTAATACCCAGCTTGTCTGCCCATTCTTTATTAGTCTCTATAGCAACGTCCCTAAGAGTCTCTAACAGTCTTTCTAAAGCATCTTCTCCTGTAGACCCATTGGTAATCTTACAGTCCATAATGCCTGTCATAGAGACGCCCAACAACGCTTCTTCCTCTGTGTTCTTCTTCCATATATTGCGAAGGTATCGGAAGTCAGTGAGAGTAGCCTGTAGAGTCCCTAAGATAGTCGCTATGCGGACTTTTTCTTTGAGGGTCTGTAAAGTATCGTCTTCCCTTACAATGACTTCAGACAGGTTACAGAACTGATAGGGACGTAGGATAATCTCAGAGCAAGGGTTAGTCCCAAACTTATGCGTAGCGTCTCTGCGTTCGTTACGTGCTGCTACCTTCTGTGCTGCAATGCGGCTAAAGATACCGCGCTCACCGGACTTAGAATCGTACAGCCGCTTCATCTCGGAAGAGTACGTATCAAAGTCAGGCTTCTCGGAGTACACTGCGCTGTTGTTTGCTAAGGCTCGTTGACCATTACTTAAATACCACTCACCGTTCTTAGCGTTAGCCATACGGTTGTCGGTAACATTGCTTAAGCTAATAAGAGCTGACCTACGTACACCCCCTACTACAACAATGTCTGCAATCTTACACACTAAGTCATGGCACTCCAGTGACGTTAGCTTACGTCCTGCTGCCCCTTTAAAAAGATCCACAGAGAAATTAAACAAGTCAGCCAAAGGCTGTGGCCCACTGGCTCTGCCTCCAAATGTCTTGAGTCTAGCCCCTGCTGGCCTTACCTTAGTCAAGTCACACTTAGGAACCTTACCTGCATACAGGAGGCTTATAAGCTCTCTGAAGGCGCTTGCCCAGCCTACCTTGCTGTCTGATACAACCACAGTGGACTCAGTGTCATGGAAGCTGTCAGCGATAACTGGAAGTTGATTAACGTAGTCCCGTTCTACGCTGAACCCTACCCCTGTACCATTGAGCAGGATGTACATAAGCTCGTCAAAGGATCTGGGGCTGTCTATGGGAAGGTAAGAACAGTTGAAGGCTGCTACATTGTCTCTCTTTAGGGCTGTTCCCGCTGTCATCACACAGCGCATGGAAGGCATAACTTTCTGCTCGTAAATAGCGTTGTACAACTCCTCAGCCTCTTCGTCAGTAATCTGCTCACGCTCAGTGAAGAAAGATACGTAACGGTTTACCGTCTCCTCCCAGTCTTCTCGGCGCTGCTCTTCATCTAAGTATCGTGCATATCTACTTTTGTGTATGTATTCTTGATATTGATCCATCAGAGTTCGTACTCCCCTCCAGTTAATAGTGATAGTTTTATTTGATCCAGTAAGAAAGAAAGCTCTAATGTTTCCATGTTGGTAGACACTACGATATACTCTTCAGACTTTACGATACAGAAAGCATCCTCATAGTTCTCCAAATCTTCTTTATTAGTTATTGCTTCAAACACTAAAGGGACAGTTATTTTGTTATCGTTTGTTTTTTCTCCGAATGTTCCTTCAATTACTTTCATTCTAGTCCCGCCTGTTCTTCAACCATTTTGTTTAAGTACCACTGAGCCTTCTGCAAGTCTTGTAAGCCATTCTTGTATCGCCAACGGTGTAGGTACTTTAGCACATTGCCCTCACAGTAGTCAACAATACCTTCTCCTAACTGCTGCTTAATGTAATCAATGGCCTCCATGCCCCCTTGATTGTAATGCGGAGGCTTGTTCACTAAAATTGAGTTCCACTCCTCTTTAGTCGCTAAGTCAATAGACATCTTCGTTCTCCTCTTCAATCATCAACTCCTCAAATAATTCAACCTTATCTATCAACCTATTTTCAAAGGCATCTAAAATGTCCTCCGCGCTTATATTCAAGACTTCGCAGAGTAAGTCTACATCGTACTCCTGTAGGATACGTTCTCTAAGCTCATCAATTAGCATTGGCATAGTCAATCAACTCTTGTGTAGTAGCGATGGTATAGTGCTTGAATCCTTCTTTATCACACCATTTACCCATTGTCATCTTAGCTCCTTTCCTAACTTTCTTGTTTGGGTCTGACAGGACAAAGACCAGCTCTTGATCCTCATCCAGACAGTCCCGTATTGATTTATATTTAAGTATGTCACCTTCTCTGAAGAACCCCTTACACTCAACCAACAGCCAGTCTTTGTACACAAAGTCGGGTTTGTAGTTCCTGTGAGTTACGTAAGGTACGTCGTAAGGCTCATACTTCATGAACTTTCTTGGCAATGTCTCAGCGAACTTCTTCTCAAGCCCTGACCTGTACATGCCGTACCTTGTCTGCTTAAAAGCCATCCGGTATCTCCGCGACAAAAGGTTCTCTAACAACCTTTGTTAAATACTTTGGCCCACTTGCGTAGATAAAGGTACGTAAATCTGGGTAACATTTGTCTCTGAATTGACAATAAGAACAGCCAGTGGCAAGCTTTCTGTTTCCAGATTTACCGTCCGGTACATCTTCGTAGCAATACTCTTTAGGTTCAACACCTTTAACCATCTTCTTAACGTGCTTGACGCGCTCAACTACATCACTTTTCAAGTGGTCGTGCATAGGGTCAGACTCATCGTCTAAATCATGCTCACAGAATGTCAAATGCCCGTTGGCTTTATCCATAGCCAACCATGCTATCTTACGCTCACCCTCTGAGTGTGCATAGGCTTTGATCTGATCTACGTATCCAAAGGGATCATCCTCAGGTACTCTACGATCCTTAAACTTCTTGAAGGCAAAGGTGCTTGCGGATTTAACGTCCGTCACTACACCGTCTATCTTGCAGTCCATGTGACCTACAACCCCCTCAACCTCACACCGTTTCTGTTCACAGGTGACTTCATGTCCAGAGGCTCTGGCAAGGAATAAGACCAACTCCTCTATGACATGCCCGTACAAGAACTTTACTAAGGTGTGAGGCTGCAACTCCTCACCTTCAGTACCGTGATACTGATTCCACAGATATCTATCAGTCCTGCCTATACTGGAAAGGCGTAGCCTTCTGGTATCTTTAGGTCTGTCCTTCTTGAACTCAATCTTCATTAGCTCTTTGATTGACTCGCCCAGCTTATCTATCTCTTTGTCTATGTCTACCCCTTCAGCAGCCTCTTTGGTAGACACCAAGCCATAGATGTCGTCTATTAGTGTGTCTGTAGTTTTCATACATTTTCTCTGTTAGGGACTAACTTATATTCCCAAAGACCTACTTTTCTGTGTCCTCTAGGTCTTTTCATTACGGTGTGTGAACCATATTTAGGTTTTCTAAAATCTCTCAAGAGTGCGGAAATACTTGCTTCAGGATCTCCTGTCTTAAAGGATATTTCAGAAAGAGTAACCCATTCATGAGAAACCATAACGGCCCACACCCTTTCTCTTTGTTTTTTTAGGCGTGTAAAGTCATACTTGTAATCATAAACTTTACCCACCCAGTCTTCTTTCGTCTCAAAAAGGTTTTGTTGTCTCATATCAGTGTGTTTCACTCCAGTTTAGTCCTACCTTATATTCTCCGTCCAGAGGACAGTTTAGTTTCCATTCAAGACCGGCTGCCTGTATGCAGGACACGGCCAATCTACCAAAAGTGTCTGTACGCTCGTTGATAACCTCAGCCTGTATCTCATCATGAATGTTACCTACAAACTTGTAGTCTATACCCCATATTGTAGCATACTCATCCAGAAGTGTCAAAGCTTTTTTCATTACCAAAGCGCCTGCGGATTGTAACAAAGTGTTTAAAGCGGAATGTTCTGATCTGACTGTGAGCCTTCTACCGTCAAGTCCAACGAGATATCCTCTCCCCGCTGCTTTTGATACTCTTTTCTTAAGAGCTGCGAATGATGGCAGATTATGAAGGAAAGATTCTCTAAGTTTCTTGCCAGTCTTTCTACCTCCCCCAGCCACTGTCCCAAGCTTTTCATCTCCTGCTCCGTATAGTAAGGCATAGATGAAAGTCTTAGCCTGATTTCTTGATTCAAGTCCAGCAAGTCGTTGATTTGCTGTGTGGATATCTCCGTTGATAATTTCATTAGTATAGTCCTCATCCTTCATATAGTGTGCCAACATACGTAACTCAAGACCACTGGCATCACAGCCTACAATACTATAACCCTCAGGTGCAGACCAACAAGATCTACATTCATGTCCATACGGTGAGTATACCGCTGGTACTTGAGCCATGTTAGGGCTTGAGTGTGTCATACGGCCTGTCACAGCGCCGTTAGTGTTTACGTAACCATGTACTCTACCGTCTTCCTCAACAGCGTCCAGCCAGCTCTGTACTTGAGCTACACGCTTTTGAATCATAAGGTATTCAGCAATAAGTTTTGCCTCCGGTATGTCCGTTACAGTGTCCAGTACGGACTCGTCTACGATGGGGTGTCCCTTCTCAGTAAACAGTTTAGGCTCCCAACCAAACCACTGTAGGTATCTTCCTATCTGCTGTCTTGATCCTAAATTGAAAGGGGGATAGTCTATACGAGAAAACCTGCCAGCCACATTCTCAGACTGATCCCCCAGAAACTTTAGGCCAACCGCCGAAAAGGAACCGTCCTTCTTAACTTTCGGAGTAACTTCTTTAACATATACAGGAAGAGGCATAAAAGTTTTTTGCACCTCTTCTTCCAGCTCATATTTCTTCTCCTTCAATAATGCTAGTAAATTATGTGTGTGCTTCTCATCTATCATCCAGCCATTCTTTATCTGCTTCTGAATGATTGTCTGAACGTCGTGCTCAAGCTTTATGGACTCGTCTTTGAATCCTTTTAGTTCTTCTTCAAGACATTCCAACACGCGAACAGTAACTGCTACGTCCTGCTCACAGTACGCAACCATCTCACAGCTAATCTTTGACCAGTCTTCGTGCTCACCCTTAGGGAATCCCAAACGCTCACCCCACTGGCGTAGACTGTGACCAGCTTCTCTGGATGGATCAGCCAGTCTGGACAGGACTAAAGTGTCGTAAAGCTTGTAACTAGTCCAATCAACTCCCCATAACTTAGACATAACTGGGTAGTCAAAACCAATGCCATTATGGGCTACGATGTTCTCTACGTCATGTTTAGATAACTGTGCTTTGAATGTCTCAGCATCGTACACAGTTCCAAACAGATTAGTAGCACAACACCATATAATTGTAGGTTTTAGACCGTCAGTCTCAATGTCAAGTATCAGAGTCTTGCTTTTTGATAAGTTCACTTATTGGCCTCAGTTCGTTTATCGGTACGTTGTAACAGTCCGATTTTACCTTCCATCCATTAGAAGAGTCAATAGTTCCCTTCTCCATAAAGGTTGCTTTGTCAAAGTATTCAGCCTTTGGCAAGAAACCGAGTATCCATCCTACAGTCATATCATTACGAACTCTAGTGAATACGTATAAATCACAAGCTTGTTTTGTATTAAGCGCCGTTATTGAGCACTCGTAGTCAAGCTTTGGTGGGAAGCCGGTACGTTTAGACTTTACGTCAAGAGTTGTATCTCCTTCAAGAATTAAATCATAATCATACGTGTTAGTCCAACCGCACATCATGCCCTGATCTTGTAAGTATTCATGTACCAAGCCCTCACCTACAAACCCAACGAGATTTCCAGCACCTTTAGTGACTGAGTTTCTCAAGGTTCCCATCTCCATAGACTTTTCATGAGCTGTAGTCATTATGGGTGTTGTCACAACCCGTTCTATGATGTCATCGTAACTAGAAATCACCTATAACCTCCGCTGGTTTTTGTGTCTCCAACATACGTCCAGTCACTTTGTCGTACTTTAGGTAACACGCTGGGCCTGTCAAGCCCGTGTAGCGGTTCTTCAGTACGCGAAGTGTCGTAGTGTTGCGAACGTCCTCATCGTCGTTCTGCTGATCCCTCTCAAGACCTAACACAATGTCAGATAATTGAGCGATGGACTGTGACCCTCTGAGTTCAGATAAAGATATCTTTCCTCCGTCCTCATGAGCCTGTCCACCGCTACGTTTGAGGTGACTGACTAAGAATAGACCTATGCCCAACTCCTGAACCAGAGTCCTGAGTTTAGTCATAATTGCGTCTATGTTCTTACGCTCGTCACCGTTCTCCTGACTTGAGACTACGATTGACAGGTGGTCAAGGATGATCCACTTGCAGTCCATAGCCTTTGCCAAGTACCTTATCTGAGACATTAACGTCTCCTCACCAGTTGAACCCCAATGGTCAAGCAAGTAGAATCTGTCTGATCCTAACGTGCTTTCCCAATAAGGTTTGAAACTGACAGTGTCTGCATCCTCATCTAAATGCAATGGTTTATTAGCCGCCATTGACATTAAACCTAAAGTAGTGCGGGACAGAGATTCCTCAAGAGCGAGTATACCGATGTTGTCCTCTGTGCAGTTAAACAGGAAGTATTCAATCTCTTTTACGAGTTGAGACTTGCCCATACCACTGCCTGAGGTTATCGTCACTAGCTCAAAGGGTCTGACTCCTTTGGTCAAGTCATTTAGACCTGCCCATGGATACGCTATAGATTTAACCTTGCGAGCATTAATGAGATGATCCCATGTGTCTACACCCGCTACGATACCGTCAGGTCTGTGTGTCTTAGCGTCCCACCATGCCGTAGTGAAGTCCCTGATCTTATTCGCCATGAGCATGTCACTGGCGTCCTTCATGGGTAGCTTACACACCTTCAGCTTGTTGGGGCTAAACAAAGCCTTAACGCTGTCTACGGCTATCTGTCCAGCCTTATCATTATCAAAGCAGAGTACCACATTGTCGTAGCCTTCCAGCCACTCTAGCTGCTCCTTTATTTCTTTAGCTGCTGATGCCGCACCAGTTCGTAAAGACACTACGTCCCACTTCCTGTCAAACATTTCAGATACCGATAGGCAGTCCAGTTCACCTTCAGTAATGGTAATAAACTTACCTTTACCTCTACAAGTGTCTTGACCAAACAGGCCCAGATTGTTGCCGTAAGTACCGTTAATCATGAATTGTTTGTCCTTCACGATACGTACTTTGGTACAGACAATCTCTCCTGTGTCCGCATCTTTGAAGGGGTAGTGGTGTTTCGCAATGTTACCTTTCTGGTCAAACTCTATACGCACACCAAACTTGCTGCATGTCTCTTTGGACAAGCGCCTGTCCGGTATAGCTTCTATTACTCCAGTCATTTCCGTTACCATTACCTTTTGATAGGTTCCATTTGTAAATGAGGATGTAGTCTCCAAAGTGTCGGTAGCAGGTTCAAAGTAGTCACAATCGGAGGTAAAACAGTACGCATGTCCGTCTGAATACCTCCCTAAATTGTCCTTACTACCGCACTGAGGACATTCCTCATGCCTTGTGAATTTATTATCAGACATGAGAAGGTTCTCCTTAGAAATCTTCCGGTGATTCGCTGAGAGTCGTCTCCGCAAGATCTAAGACTTTCACCCTGTCAAGATAGGTTGAAGTACCGTGTACGGGATGGGGTTTTCCATAACTGTACAGGATACGTACATGAGAGCCTCTGGTTACGTCACCTTCAAAGGGTGTACCGTCCGCATTGAGCACAGGAACCGTGTACTGGCTGCTAAACTTACGTTGAGCAGTTCCTTCGTAGTCCTTAAGTTTTACACCTTCAGACTGTAGAGCTTCAGCTACGTCCTCCGGTAAGCTCAAAGTGATTGTGAATTTACCAGTGGACTGTCCTTGCCACTCGTCGTGCTTTCTCAGTGATTGAAAGGCCACTGTACCTTCAGCAATGTGTTTCTGATTCATATAACAATTACTCCATTAGTAGTTATCTTCAAAGTTACTGTCCCGTTGTTGGACAAAGCTTATTATATCGTCTTCAGATATATAGTCAACCCCCCTTTCGTCTAATAATTGAATTGTCTCAATGTCCGTTACCATACCGTCCAGTTCAAGCAAGGCTTCAACGGACACCACCAAACATGCACTGCACAAGTCTGTATAGTCTCCGCTGTGAGGATCTTTTCGTTTCATCTCAGTATCCGTCATAGCATTATTACAGGCTCTGCATCTGCTCATGATTATTCTCCTATCATGTACCAGAATCTCTTCTCGTACATATCCGTAAGCTCAATAGGTGACAAAGAGCGATACTTCTGCATTAAAAAGTCTCTAAGCATAGCATGTAGCTCGTTAAAGCGCAAACTGTGCAACTCGTCGTATGCTAACTCTAAAGCCATCTTTTTCTGTTGTTCCAGTGACATATAACCCTCCACAGGGCTTGTCAAGTCCATATCTTCTTTATTCATGATTACTCCCTTTTCATTAAACATGCCCAAGAATAGCTTACTTCCTCACTCACTGCAAGCACTTGGTCTATCTTTTGTGCAATCACTTGACATTCGTACTGTGCGTCACTGGATATCCTTTGTTTAACCACACGGGCAAAGGCTGCCAGTGAGCCAGTCCAGTACCATTCCGTCATCATGGACTGTGGTAAGACCATACGGGCTTGCTCCGGTGCTACACCACAGGCGATCATGTTGTCATAGATTGCTTTAACTTTCTCTAACAAGTCCCAGTATTTTATGTCAAATCTTTCTTCGTCTCTGCCTTCAAATGTTTCATCAAGTGAACCTTGTTTCTTATCTGGCGCACGTTTACGCCATGCTTCCGGTGCATGAAACTCCGGTACAACGTCTACGTACCTACGGCTGATTTCGTTCCACACTAAGCCCACCTGATGCTTCACAAGCTGCCTAGCGACAAACACGGGTGCTTTGATCCTAAATTGCACCTGTACATGTCCGAAGGGTGTCCAGTGGTTGTGCTTTGCTAGATACTTAATTAGCTTTTTGTCCCTACTACCGAACTCCTCTGACTCACCAGCGAAGGACACTCTGGCAGCATTAACTACCGTTAGGTCTGACCCCATGATGTCTAATAATTCTACATTCATACTACATAACTCCTATTGGTTGGCTGGTGCTACCTAAATTAACGTAAAGCAAGACCAGTACAAAACCAAAAATTGTGCAGACAATCCAGAATACAGTGTTAAACTCGTCTTCCGTAATGTTACCCTCAGCAATGTCTGTGAATATGTCGCACAATGCTCTGTAGAGTCTCTTGAATATGTTCATACGTCTACTCCGTGTAATCTTAAAGCCGCTATAATTCTGTTATTAGCCTTGAGTTTTTTCTTAATAACGGCCACATAATTCTTAGCTGTTCTGTGCGAACAGTGTATTTTTTCTGCTATCTC
>Ga0208767_1002508_pt1 | contig 13847 bp, 9 predicted proteins | sample VirMetDEL_Mar_21_FD_184514 | JGI IMG/M metagenome (GOLD analysis project Ga0208767, IMG submission 184514) | Aqueous microbial communities from the Delaware River and Bay under freshwater to marine salinity gradient to study organic matter... | ecosystem: Environmental > Aquatic > Marine >... | reverse complement strand
ATAAGTGGGAGTACCCCAGAAATTAATAGTACCCAAGCAGAATTTTATACAGGGGAATTTAGTGGTTCTACTTTAATAACAACTACTCAATCATTAAATCCTGAATGTGCTATATTTTTAGATGCAACTGATGAGGCTTTACAATATTCTCCTATAGTATTTTCTTCTACTTTTGGTAATACTATTGAACAGTTTAGCTCTCTAACCCCAAAATCAGGTCAAATATTAATCCTATACTCGGGTGAAACTTATGAAAATGGTTTTAAAGGAGTTCAATATGTAAAAATACATAAAGAAGATATTAATGGAGATAATAAATCTTCTTTTATAGAAAATGTTAATAATTTAAGATTATTATTTGCAAGTAATAACTTATATGAATTACCTGTAGAAACAATTTCGGAGGCTTCTACTTTTTATACTTATCAAATTGCTGAAAATGGTATTACAAGTATTATTAATGATACTACTTATAGAAAACCAAGTAATTTTATAACAGGTAGTGTTACTTACACCCTATCAGATACTCCTGGACCTTTTACTGCTTCAATTTCTAATATTGAACAATTAATTAGTTTAACAGGAAGTAATAATAGACAATATAGTAATAAAGATATTACAAGCCAGGATCCTAGTATTGGTGAAGTTTTAACAGATAATTCTGCTTATGAAGATACTGGTAGAATAGAAATTAGTGATCTTGATCAAACTTCTTTAATTAATAGTAGTGCCTCATTAAATAATGTTGGTGCTGGTTGGACAGCTTCTTTCTCTAATCTTAATTATGCTGGTACTGATCAAGTATTATATGTGATTTCAAGCAAAGGAGCGGGTGGTACAGATTATCATGAATACAATTTAGTTCATTTTTCATCCTCAGCAGGTGCTACAAGTTGGGTGACGGGTCAATATGATGTTGAATTTTATTCCCAATCTTTTACTGACGTAATAACCACAGGTTTTCAACCTTCAGGATTAAATGGTCAAGATCCTACTAAACCCTATAATTTTAATGCTGAAAATAATCAACCTATAGATAGTACTAATTCTAAATTAGGACAAACAAAATTATATTTTGATTTCCCTGTAGAGGGTGATGATTCTTATAATACAACAGGTTCTTGTACTGCTTCTATTAGTTCGGATGCAGAAGGAACATTTATTTTTGATACTACACTTGATGAAACAGGCACTAAAGTTACAGCCTATAAATATACTTCAGCTATAACCGAATCAGGAGAAGCTAATGATTTTTCTATATTTAATTTTAATTTTAAAGTTAATTTCTCAGGATCCGTAACTTATGATAATGATAATTTAACTTTCGAAGACGGTTATAATTTTGTTTTTGGTATTGCTAAAGAAACATCTAATATAGCATCCTCCCAACTAATTAATTTACCTATAAGCGCATATACTTCAGGTTCTCGACTTACTGCTTCCTTTGATGAAAATGTTGTATTTCAATATTCAATTTCATCTTCTAATATTACAGATTTTAATCCTTTAGATAATTTAACTTTCTTTATTGAAGATGCAAATCGAGTAGGTGTGGGTCAAATTACACCTGGTGGAGAGCCACCTGGACAAGAACCTGGAAGAATTATATCTTCTTCATTAGATCAATTCTTTGAAGAAATTAAAGTAACTTTAACTGCTTCAGATGCATCAGGTAATTTAATAATTACTCAATCTTTTAGTACTTCTTCAACAATTGTAGAACCTTATTTAACACAACCTTTTTATAATACAGATTGTGATGTTTTATCAGGGTTAGTAGATAAATATGAAACTAATAAGATTTACTTAGAATCCAGATACCCGGCTATAGGACCCCAATTTACAGTTTCACCTTCAAGCTCATTTACTCCTCAAAACTTTACTAAGATATTAAATAATACTGCTATTAGGTCAAATGTAAAACCTTATAATTATAGTTATACTCCTCACATTAGGGCAAGATATAATGGTACTAAAATTATAGCACCTGATGTTAATCAAATTTCAGGAGGAATTACTATAAGAATTAAAAATAATAAAAATTTATTTTTTGATAATAAATTATTAAATATTAATGGGCCTATAATTACTCCTAAACCCATTAATACTATGGTTGTTGGTGACAGAATTCCTCTTAAATCACTAAAATCGTTAGCTGTTTCATTTAAAAATATTAATGATGCTGCTCCTGAAATTAAAAATGCTTCAATAGTCCAAGTTGATAAAATATTAACCCCTTCAATTTTCAGTATTACTTCATTAGATCCTGGGCCTATTAGAGAAACAAATAATTTATCCTCAAGAATTTCAGATAATTCTGGAGTATTAGATGTAAGTAATTATCCACAATTAGATGGATTTTCATATGCTCAACCTGATATAGCTAATAATTTTAGTTATAATGATTATGTCAATGTTGAAGTACTTGATACCCAAGAATTTGAATCAGATCAAAGAAACTTAGTAGGACAAAAACAAGTCCTTAAAGGGGGAAAAAGAGTTGATCCTGTATTATATAATGAGATATATAACCCATCAATATCTGATTCTGGGGGTGGTGGGTTCAAAGCAGTTACTAAAGATAGTATCTTTACCTCTTCAATTCCTTTTATCCAATCCCTTCCTTTTGGTACTGATTATGTTTTTATAGCTAGAAACACAGGAAGTTACACATTTGTTCCTACTGCTTCTTCTCAAATTACTTATAATTGGACTACCCAAAGTAATGCTACAAGTGGAGTTGACGCTAATTTTAATATCTCTACAGATACTTATACTTTTACAAGTGCTTCAATTACAAGTGTTAAATTTTTTACTAAAGTAACATTATCTACCCAAACTTTATCTAAAAAAGATAGTTTATTTACTGTAAAATTATTAAAAAATAGTGATGAAACTTTAGAAGAAGGATTAATAAGTTTAGCTGCATTTGGAGCTACAAGTAGTATTACTTTAGAACAAGAAGAATTTAGTTTCTTTGAAACAGGTGATACTGTAAAAGTAGTAATAATCCCTGAAGAAGTTGGATATACAGGAAGTGTAACAATTAATGCTTATAATAATGATTTCTTTAAGTCTGAACAAAATGAATCACCTATAGGGGGGGTTACTACTGCTTCAATATGGACAACAGGATCTGTTACTAGTACATGGTTAACTAGTTCAGTGGCATTAGCTGGTTCTTATGGTAAAGTCCCAGCAGGTATCCCAAATTCAGGATTTGGTCCTTTGATAGAACCTTTTGAAATTAAAATTGGGGATGAAATTAGATTTGAAGGAAAAGAAAATTACACTAGAATAATTTTAAATGTAGTACAATGGGATGGATCTACTACAGTTGTAGGGCTTATTGGGGGAGAAACACAATACCAAGTATCATATGCCCCTAATCTTCAAATTCAATTAAATGCTCCACCACCATCTGGTAGTAATATTACTCAATTTATGATTAGAAGATATACTGATGATGCAAGATTTATTTTACTAAAAGGTGAAAAACCTAGTGTTGGAACAACTTCTAGGGGATATTTAACTCCTAAATACCAATCCCAAGCACTATCAGATTTTCTAGGATCATCTAATAGTATAAGTCCTTCAACTCTAACCTCCTAAAAATACTTTGGAATAAAATAAAAAATACTTAAATTAACGATATTTATACGAGATAAAAATTAATAAAAAATGGGATACTTAAATAATACTATTGTAACAGTTGATGCTATATTAACCAAAAAAGGAAGAGAATTACTAGCTCAGGGGGCAGGAGCTTTTAACATTACTAAGTTTGCTTTATCTGACGATGAAATTGATTATACATTATATAATCCTTCTCACCCATCAGGTTCAGCATATTATGGAGAGGCAATTGAAAACATGCCTTTATTAGAAGCATTCCCTGATGAAACTCAAATTATGAAATATAAATTAACCACAGCTACTCGTGGTACTTATATTTTACCATTTATTGCGAGTGTGGCAGGAAATTATAAAATTGTTCAAGCTAATTCTCAAACTATTACCCCTACTACTTCGAGAGGAGGTAGTTTAGGTAATGTAGCTGAAACTTATTCATTTACTTTATCTGATGTTAGGTTATATTCTACTATTAATATAGCAGGAGTTCCAGGAACATCCCAACCTAGCACAGTTAATGTAGCTCAAGAAATAGCTGCTTCATTAGGTACTAATGTTTCTAGAACCTATGTTGGAACAGGTATTACTCTAACAGCTACTTCAACTAATGTGTTATTTGGTAGTTCTACCTCAATTAATTCTTTGTTAATTATTCAAGGAAATACCTCAGGAGCTCGTTTACAAGTACCTATTACAATTACAAAATCAGCTTAATATAAAATTATATAAAAATGTCATTTTTACCATTAAATTCCGGAACAGATTTCATAGTTAACTCAGAAGCTATTACAGCTACTTTGTGGTCAGGAACAGTTCCAACTTTAGCTACTTTTTTTACTTCTTCTACCCAAGAAGCTAGCTCAGCAGGTAACTATTATCTAAATATTTATCAAACAGCTTCATCAGAAACTATTTCTGAAGTTCAGTTTGCTATTGCTTATGCTAATAAACAAGGTAGTGGTAGTGCTCTTTATAATAGTGCTGTAGGAGGTAATTCTTATTCAAGAACAATTTATGGTCAATATAGGACTTTAGTTTTAGGAGATGAAAATGCTGATTTTAATTTTGGAGGAGTTACACAATCTGATTTTTATATTCTTTCTATAGATAGAACAAGATATAAAGAAAAATTATTTCCTGGAACTTTCAATCTTCAACTCTCAGGTTCAGGTAGAACTTTAGAACTAACAGATGATAGTAAAGATATTGCTTCTGTAAGTTTCAATGATGCTGGTAGGGTTTTTCAAATTGTTTCTGGTTCTAATGGAGCCGCTTATTCAGGTACAGGATATACTACTAATTCAGGTTCTTATGGTTATTTCTTACCAGATATTGGAACTATTATTTTAAACGCCCCAGCTTTAGATTTATCTGCTGCTAATGGGGGTATAGCTTTAAATACTACAAGATCTTTTGATGGAGATACAGGAGTTAATAATACTAGATTATTTGCACGTATTTCAGGAGCTGCTTCATTTCAATTAAATTCTGAAGAAACTATTTCTTCAAATTATGCTTTTATTAAAGTCCCTAATAGTGAGATGAACTATTCTGAAAACCCTTCATTCATTTCAGCTTCTACAGGAGAAATAATTTATTTAGATCAAGGATTTAACTTTAACCCTAGAACATACGCTACTACAGTAGGTTTATATAATGATAATAATGATTTATTAGCTGTAGCTAAATTATCGAGACCAATTCCTAAAGATTTTACAAAAGAATTAGCAATTAGAATAAAACTAGACTTTTAAGGAGGAATGAATGAGTGCCTACAAACAACTTACACCGGGAGATGCTATAGTCACTCCTTTTACATCTAATAAACAATTTAATTTAGAGGGAGCAGCTAATATTACTGGTTCAGGAATTGATAGGTATTACGGAAAAAACAATACAAATTTAAATTTTATTCCTGCTAATGAAGAAACCACAGGAGATAATACTACTAGATATAAAAAATTAGTTTATGAATCTGTTAAACATTTATATTATTCAAATTTTTTATCAAGTAGTTATGGTGATAGTGTAACAACTGCAAGTTTAATTTTAGGAGTTCCTGGTGCTAATAGTGATGTTAAAGTAGGACCTTATTTAGGACCAACTAGATATAATTATCCTCAAACAACATTATCTTATGCTAAATATTTTCCAACATCTTCTGATGCTGTAATAGGGATAGTTACTATTCCTTCTACTTTATTTGGAGAATTTATTCAACCTGAAAGTTTTTCTTATACAATAAATGGAACAGATGTTTTAACAGATGATGGAGAAGGTAACTTAATCTCAGGAAGTGAAATAATAGGAAATATTATTTATCCTCATGGATTAGTAATTTTTACAGGAAATTCAGGAGACACCCATTTAGATTTAATAGATGGTCTTATTACAGGATCTAATGTTACATGCTCATTTAAAAGTTCTTATAAAATATTAGAAACCCAATATAGGTGTGTTATTAGAGAAAATGAATTTAATTTATCCCTAAATCCTTCACTTATCTCAGGAAGTGCCCCTTTAACAGGAAGTGAACATAAAATATATGATTTTGCTACAGGTTCATTATTTGCTCCTTACATTACTACTGTAGGTTTATATGATGATAACAACAATTTAATAGCTGTAGGAAAATTATCTCAACCTTTAGAAAGTTCTCCTACCACAGATACTGTTATTTATGTAAACCTAGATAGATAAAATGGCTGAAAATAAAAAATTCTCCGTAAGAACAGATGGAACAGGACAGAATGTTTTTGTTTCTGATGTTTTTTTACTTTCTGTCCCTGAAGAAGATAGACCAAAAGCCTTATCTATAAATGATGATGGTAGAGTAGTTTTAACCACAGTTAGTGGTAGTGGTGGGGGAGGAACTGTAGATACAGGTTCTTTATTAAATAATGCTTCTGTTTCTTTAAATACTATAACATTTCAAAGAGGAGATAGTACTACTTTTGATATAACAGTTGATACAGGTTCTGCTGCTACAGTAAATACTGGATCTTTACTTCAAACCGCTTCTGTTTCTTTAAATACTATTACCTTTACTAAAGGTGATACTTCAACTTTTGATATAACAGTTGATACAGGTTCAGATACCGTAACTTCTTACACTAATGCTACTAATAATAGGGTTATTACATCTACAGGAGCAGGGGGTATAAATGGGGAAGCTAATTTAACATTTAATGGTTCTACTTTAACAGTAACAGGAGGAATAACCGCTACAATTGGAACAGGTACTGACAACTCAGTAGTAGTAAAAAATTCTTCTAATCAATTAGTAACAGATGAAATTGATCCTAAAGTATGGGCAGGAAACTTAGTTGATAAACAAGGAACACCCGTTCAATATCAAGTTGCTACATTTAATGATTCTGATACACTTGTTGGATCCTCAAATCTTACATTTGATAATTCTACTTTATCAGTAACAGGTAATGTTACAGCTACTTCTTTTACGGGTAGTTTAAGTGGGAGTGCTACTACAGCTACTAATGCAACAAGTGCTTCCTATGCAGCTACAGCTTCTTTATTAGAAGGTACTATAGATAGTGCATCATTTGCTGAAACAGCTTCTTTAGCTAATAATATAAAAATAACTGCTAATACTTCTACTGATACTACTACATATCCTGTATTAGTAGGAGCAAATACAGCAACAGGTCAAGCAGCATTTATAGATAATGCTAACTTATCTTACAATGCTTCAACCAATACCTTAACTGCTACTACCTTTAATGGTAATTTAACAGGAAATGCTTTAACAGCCAATGGTGCACTTTCATCCTCACATGCTGATAACTCTTCTACCTCTGAAACAGCTTCTTTAGCAATTAATGCTAATTCATCTTCGATAACTGATGAAGATGGTGTAGAAGATTCTTACTATGTTACTTTTGTGGATAACACCTCAGGTTATAATAATCTAAAAGTTGACAGTAGCACTTTAACCTATAACCCGGGTTCTAATACTCTTACAGCAGACATCTTTGTTGGATCTTTAAGTGGTAATGCTTCAACAGCTACTACATCTACTAATGCAACAAGTGCTTCCTATGCAGCTACAGCTTCTTTATTAGAAGGTACTATAGATAGTGCATCATTTGCTTCAACAGCTTCTTATGTTGAATATGCTAATATTGCAAATAAACCTTCTTTAATATCAAGTAGTGCTCAGTTAGATGGGTTTATATCAAAAAGTGCTAATTTTACTACAAACGAACTAATAGTTGCCGATGGTATAAACTCAGTAGTATCTTCAAATATTTTATCATTAGATACAGTAAATAATTATGTCGGTATTAATCAATCTAACCCTGAGGTAACACTTCATATGACAGGCGAAGGTGCCCAAACCGCACAGATTCGCATGGAGCAGTACAATGACAGTGCTGATGCCCCAGATTTAAGAACAAGAAGATATAGAGGTACAATAGCATTATCTTCTTCTATTCAAGCAGGTGATTATTTATATAGAAGTAATCACGAATATTGGAATGGTTCGGCACTTATCGTTGGGGGTTCTTTTGCTTTTGATAATACTAATGATGCTAATAGAACACAGTTTGCAGTTTCAGTTACCACAGATGGCACCTCAGCAGATCCAGCCGACGCAAGTAAAACACAATTTAAGATTGATGGTAATGATGGTGGCGCAATCACATTCAACAACGCATATAAGTTTCCAACTAGTGATGGCAGTGCCAATCAAATATTGCAAACAAATGGTGCAGGAGCTTTAAGTTTTACAGGTTCTCCAACATTCACAGGACTAACAGTTGATACAAACACACTCTATGTTGATGCAGCAAATAACAGAATTGGCATTGGAACAACAAGTCCTGCGTACCAAGTAGAAATAGAAAACACTGGTGCAAACGCATTATTAGTATTAGATAGGACTGACGGTGTTTCTACTTTTATTGAAGGTGGTGCCACTGCTTCGGTGCTTGGTTCTGTTGGCGCCAATGATGTAAAAATAGCCTACAATAGTTTTCCAGTAGTCACAATAGGTGCAAGTGGTGCTATTACAGTTAATCCAGACGGTGATGGATTCACATTTCCAACCACAGACGGAACAAACGGACAATCACTTATTACAAACGGTAGCGGTGTTCTTTCTTTTGGGACTGTACCAACATCATCATTTGCCTTAACATCTGATTCTGCCTCTAAAATTACAATTGATCCTGTTACCTCTACTGATACAACAGCTTACCCTGTATTAGTAGGAAATAATAGTGTAGGAGCCCAATCACCTTTTATAGATAATACTAATTTATCTTATAATGCCTCAACTAATACACTTACAACAACAACATTTTCAGGAGCTTTAAGTGGTAATGCTTTAACTGCTACTACAGCTTCTTATGCTAATAAATTAAACCCTAGTGCTTGGTATAAAGAAGTAGGAACTACTATAACTAATAATAAAGATACAACTAATACACCTCCGGGGTTTTTATATCCTATGGATTCAAGCACAGGTACTATTACTTTTACTTTAAATGCAGGAGGAGCAAGTTTATTAGGAGGGGAAGAATGGGATTTCTTTGTATTAGATTTAACTAATCAAATTGATTTTACAGTAACTGGGGGTGAAAGTGTTATTTCTGAAAATGGATTAAAAGCAAATTCTACGGGTTCTGCTATAACAGCTAAATTTTTGGGTAGTATAGGAGGAACAAATACTTGGGCATTAGTAGGAAGTTTACAACCTTAACAATATGAAATTAGGAATATATGCTAGGGCAGGACAAATTGCTAACACCCCTAGTTTTATTGAAATAACAGCAGAATATAATGCAACTCGTTCAGATAGATTATGTGGGGGTGATTCTACAACTCAAGTAGTTTATACTGCTACCTCTTCTACTATAGCTAGTGCTTTTTTAAATGATGAATCTCTTTATACTGATAGTGCTTTGACTACTTTAGCAACAACTGGTTTTTATACAGATACTATTGGAACTACTAATTATGGGTGGAATTCATCAACAGGATGGGTAGGTGAATATCCTTGTTAATATATATATTATATGTGGACATATAAAGATCAACAAATAAACGAAATTACTGATTTTCCCAATAATACATTTGGTTTTATTTATAGAATAATTCATAAACCAACAGGTAAATCTTATGTAGGAAAAAAAGTATTATTTCATAACAGAAAAGTTAAATTAACTAAAAAACAATTAGCTGAGTATGAAGGAATAGTAGGTAGAAGACCAGCTTATAAAATAGCAGTTAAAGAATCTGATTGGAAAACTTATTGGGGTTCAAATAAAGAATTAAAAGAATTATTAAAAACTGAATCTAAAGAAAATTTTGAAAAAAATATTTTAAAGTTTGTTCCTACTAAAAAATTATTAACTTATTATGAGTTAAAATACCAAATAGTATATGAAGTTCTAGAAAAACCAGATGAATTTTTTAATGATAACATCCTCGGAAAATTTTTCACAAAAGACTTTGATGTGTAAATAAATTTTTTTACATTAGCCGTTATGATAAATGAACTTCTAGTAAATCTAGTAGACTCGGTTTTAGGAGCAGGTAAAAGAACAGCAAGAGGTAATGTAGCCTATCATTGTCCTTATTGCAACCACCATAAACCTAAATTAGAGATTAATTTTTCTCAAAATAAAAAAGGGTATAATCCTTTTCACTGTTGGGTTTGTGATAAAAGAGGTTCTAGAATATCTTCTTTATTTAAAAAGGTAGGAGCATCTCCTGAAAAATTTGAAGAATTAAAAAAAATAGTAGGGTCTGAAACTGAAATTAAAGAAAATTTAATTCCGAAAACTCAAGTTAAATTACCTTCTGAATTTAAAGAAATATTAAATAATAGAGATATTTTAGCTAGACATGCTTTATCATATTTAAAAAATAGAGGTATTACAGAAGAAGATATTTTAAAATATGGGATGGGGTATTGTGATTCTGGAAGGTATTCTAAAATGATTATTATCCCTTCATATGATGAGGAAGGACAATTAAATTATTTTACAGGTCGTTCATTTGAAAAAGAACCATTTATAAAATATCGTAACCCAGAAACATCACGTGATATAATACCATTTGAATTATTTATTAATTGGGAATTACCGTTAATTCTTTGCGAAGGACCATTTGATGCCATAGCCATTAAAAGAAATGCTATTCCGTTATTAGGCAAGAATATTCAACAAAATTTAATGAAAAAAATTGTTACTTCAAAAGTAAAAAAAATATACATCGCTTTAGATTCTGATGCTAAAAAACAAGCTATAAAATTTGTTGAAAGGTTTATGAATGAAGGTAAAGAAGTATATTTAATAGAACTTAAAGATAAAGATCCAAGTGAGATGGGTTTTAAACAATTCACCAACTTAATACAAAATACTTTTCCTCTCACTCAATATGATTTGATGGAAAAGAAACTCGAACTTATATGAGTAAAAGAAATATTAAAAAATCCTATGATAGAATTCTAGAAATTTCTGAGGATGCCAAGCAAATTACAATGCCAGATTCACGCTATTACAGACGTAATGGTGAATATTACCCTTCAGTAACTTATGTTTTATCTTACTACCCTAAAGGGAAATTTTTTGAAGATTGGCTTAAAAAAGTAGGTTATTCTTCTGATTACATTGTAAAAAAAGCAGGAGAAGAAGGTACTCAAGTCCATGAAATGATTGAAGCTTATCTTAATGGAGAAGAATTAAACTTTTTAAATTCATATGGACGTCCTTCATATCATCCTGATGTTTGGCAAATGTTCTTACGTTTTGTTGAATGGTGGGAAGAATATAAACCAACTTTAATAGAAACCGAAGTACACCTATTTTCAGATGAACTTAAAGTAGCAGGTACTTGTGATATGGTTTGTGAGATTGATGGTGAACTTTGGATCATAGATTTTAAAACATCTAACAATTTACAAACTACTTATGATTTACAAACAGCAGTTTATGGTAAATGTTATGAAGAATGTTATGGTAAAACTCCAAAGCGTTTTGGAATTCTTTGGTTAAAATCAAATAAAAGAAAACATGCCACAGGTAAAATGCAAGGTAAAGGATGGGAAATGTATGAATCTTCTCGTTCATATGAAGAAAATCTAGACATATTTTTAACTGTTAAAAAATTATTTGATTTAGAAAATCCTCAACATAAACCTATATTTACTGAATTCCGCACCTCAGCAAAACGTAATTTGTAAATATTATCATTTTTTTATATATTTATACATAAACCCGTATAAATGATATCATTAATGAAATTAATTTTAGAGGCTGAGGGTATTCCTAAAGGAATAATATTAGCTGGAGGGGCAGGTGTTGGTAAAACATATGCTGTTAAAAAATTACTAGGTAATTTAGATGAAAAAACTGGAATTTTTACCCCTAAAGGTTCAAATTTAAAGTTTAAATATATGAACCCCGATGATATTGTAGAAAAAGAAGGAACTTCTTTAGGGGCCGCAATGGGGAAATTTAAAGAAATATTTCAAAATACTCAAAATGAAAAAGAAAATATAATTTGGGATACCACAGCAGCCAATATTAAAAATACAATGGCTGAAATGCCAGGATATGATAAATTTATGGTTATGGTTTATACCCATCCTATAATTTCATTATTTCAAAATGCTAAAAGGGAAAGAACATTACCTATGGATGCTGCTATTAAAACCTGGGATGGGGTTTATAGTAATATAGAGGAGTATAAAAAATTATTTGGTAATAATTTTGTTTTAATTAAAAATATTATTCCGGGATATGAAAAACAAGTTCAAGAATTTGATAAAGCTGTAGCTGGGGGTAAAGATAGTTTAAAACAATACCTAGAAAATTTAATTTCAGACAATGCTGAACAATTTAAATCATCTTTCTCAAAAGAATTTAAATTTGAAAACAAAGAAATTGAACAGGCATTTAATAATGCCCTACCAGAAACATCATTTGATGAAAAAAAAGATAGTGGCATTTTAAAAGATGTTAAAAAAGAATTCCAAAAGGATTATTTAAAAAAGAATGAAGATCCAGGTTCTGAATTACTAGAAAAAAGAGTTCAAGCTAAAAGGAAAAGTAAAGAAAAAAGGGAACAAAACTATAATGAAGATTTAGAAGGTATAGTAAATAAATTAACTTCCCCTCAATTTAAAGAAATTACTGAACCTAATTCTGAAGAAGACATTAAATCTAAATTTAATTCTTTTTTAAAATGAGTAAATTATCCCAATTTTTAGTAGATAGCATTTTAAATGAGGCTGAATCTGATGTGGTTACTGCTTTATTTGGGGGAGGTTTTAAACCACCTACTAAAGGTCATTTAGAGGTAGTTTTAAAAGCTATTCAAGATAATCCTGAAATTGACCAAGTTTATATTATTGTAGGTAGTGGAGTTAGAAATGGTATTTCACAAGAACAATCTGTTAAAATCTGGGAAAAATATAAACAATTTATTCCTAAAACTATTGAAATTATAGAAGCAGGTTCCCCTATGTCTTGGATAAAAGATTATTTAAAAGATCATCCTGAAGACAAAACTTATATTTTAATAGGTGCTAGAGAAGGTAATGAAGAAGATGAAAAAGACGTAGAACAAAGATCTAATTTATTTCAAAAATATGGGGGTGAAATAAAGCCTATTTATACTGTAGGGGGTATTAGTGGTACAAAAGCAAGAGAGGCAGCAAAACAATCTAAAGAAGCATTTTACCAATTCCTCCCAAATCAACTTTCAGATTCAGATAAAGAAGAAATTTATAACATTATAATACCTACATTAAATGAGGTAGGAGAAGGTAGTTCCAAACCTTATGAATGGAGAGAAGATTTTGGTGAATATTTTTTTACAACAGATAATAATGTTAAATATATAGTTTCTTTAGAAAAAATGCCTGAAGGGGATAAAATAGGCATCTCTGTTGAATTTTTAGCTAAAACCCCTGGAATGCAGGGATATAGTTCTAAAATTGAGGTTGGTAAAGGAGAATTGTTTAGGGTAATGGCTACTATTATTGATATAATTAAATCTCACCTTAGCAAAGACCCTGAAATAGAATTTATTTTATATTCTCCTCATAAAAAATCAGGTGAAGGAGATATAGGAAATCAAAGAGATAAATTATATAAAATTTTTCTCCAAAAACAAATCCCAGGAATTAGGATTAGAGATATAGGAACAAGTGCTGTAATTGCATATTTACCACAAAAATC
>Ga0208767_1002507_pt1 | contig 13851 bp, 21 predicted proteins | sample VirMetDEL_Mar_21_FD_184514 | JGI IMG/M metagenome (GOLD analysis project Ga0208767, IMG submission 184514) | Aqueous microbial communities from the Delaware River and Bay under freshwater to marine salinity gradient to study organic matter... | ecosystem: Environmental > Aquatic > Marine >... | reverse complement strand
AGCGTAGCTTTAATGAGCAGGCTGAGAAGCTACAGCTATGGGCTAGGCAGAGAGTAGGTCTTTACGAGGTCAAGGCTATGCTTGAGTCTATGATACCGTCTAAGCAGAAGGCTGAGAAGATGTATGAGTTGTGTTGTGCTGAAGCATCAGTACGTGGACAGAACAAGTACGCAGTGTACTCTGCCTTTACTAACTACAGTTCATGGGCAGATGAACGCAACGGTTTCAGCTTACGTAACACAGGCTATGATACTAAGAATATCAGCATGTTCAATCGTGAGTTGGAAGTATCCAAGTGGATAGACAGTCCACAATTTAATCAACTAGCCGCATAAGGAGGGCAACATATGTATATAAATATAGACACAGTAACAATCAGATCATTTGATAAGACTAGATGGAATGATGAAATAAAAGAACGTGAAGAGATCCCAATTGAAGATCGTGAGTATGAGATTGTCGCTATAGACAAGAATGTTCATGGCATATGGGAGTTTGCTCAACTAGTAGAGTACTGGCATAGACGCCTGCCTTACGTTGATGGACTTGAGTTTCATTTTACATCGTTTGGTGATGAGTAATGGATGAAGAGCTGACAGATGGTGAGGTACTAGATTTAGTATACGAGTGGGTAGAAAAGAATATAGAAACCACAGGTGTACTAGAGTTAAAAATGCTACTGAAAAACCATGAATATGGGGTGGCAGAGTGAACTGTTGGCACTGTAAGACAGAGTTAGTATGGGGTGGTGATCACGATATAGATGAAGAGAGTGATACATGGTCTATAGTTACTAACCTGTCTTGCCCTAACTGTCAGTGTCAAGTAGATGTATATTACCCAAAGGAGAAAGAAGAATGAGGTTCAGACGTATTAGTAGTGGTAAAGATGATCCTTGGTGGTCTATGTCGGAGGAAGAACAGCTAACCCTTTGGTTGCAACACTCACCATTTAAATATAGTTTAATAGACAATAAAGTAAATGGAATAAGAACAATTAACTTTATGATATTGGAGAAAGAAGAATGAGAAGAATAATACTGAGTAGCACACACCCTGTGAAGTCACTGCACGGTAACACGCAGGCTGAATGGGATCTCCTGTCACAGGAGGAGCAGTTACATGCATGGCTAAAGACGTGTCCATTTGATTACCTGATGGTCAGGCATGAGGAAGGACTGAGAACTGTAAACTTTTTAATAGAGGAGACTATAGATGATGAAGAAATATAGAGTATCAATTTGCCTTGAGGAAGGCGTGGTCGTGGAGGTCAATGCTGAAAGTGCAGAAGATGCAGAGCAAAAAGCATACGCACTAGCAGAATACTGGGGCGGATCAAGTTACCCAAAAGAATATAAAGGTAACAGTGTACACAGAGATTATTTTACACAAGATGCAGAGGAGATAGACAATGGCTAAATGGGCAGAACACAGACACTGGACAGATAAAACCGCTAAAGAAATTGACAAGAGTAAAGAGGTAGATGTAATAATATATAGGATTAGGCGTGTGGCTAACCTCATAAAGTCAGATGCCGTACACAAGTCACGACCTACTGTGAGAGAGAAAGCATCTGAGATAGAGGCACTCTTAGTTATGTTGGAGAAGAAACTAAATGAGTAAGCTACCTAGATATGTACAAGTCATTAAAATGTCTGATGGGCGTAAAGAATATAGATTTAACCCCCCACAGTCATTAGTAAATGCTGGTATAGTGAAGCGTGAAATGTATGGCAATAGCTTAGTACAGGTTAAACGTATAGCCAAACAAAGCAATGCGTTGATAGATATGTACAGAGAAGAACAGGCAAACATTACACGCATCACAAAACACAGTAAGGTCAGTGATCTAGTTAAAATATATTACGAATCAAATGACTTCATTATGCTTAGAGATAGCACCAAGATAGACTATAGGTATTTTTTGACTGTGCTATGTAATTCTATGGGCAATAAAAAGTTTACGGATATAACGAGTAGAGTAGCTAAGAGTGCCTATGAAGAATGGGTAAAACGTGGCATCAGCTTTGCTAATCACATAGCTACGTGTGCATCTAGGGTATTTAACTACTCTATAGACATGGAGTATACTGTACATAATCCATTTACGCACATTAAACGTAAGTCATCACCGCAAAGAAAGGTGGTGTGGAAACATGATGATGTTATCAAGTTTCTTGATGAGGCATACTCTGATTACAGTACACGTAACATAGGCTTGATAATACAGATGGCATACGAGTGGTGTCAGAGACTTGGAGATATGCGTAATCTTAAATGGACAGACATAGATTTTGATAATAAAATGTTGGTGTTGGAGCAGAGTAAACGTGGTGCAGAGGTGTTTCTTCCTATATCAGATGAATTATTGGAGATGTTATTAGATCAGCATGAAGACTTTGGCTTTCAACAGTATGTAGCACCTCATGTACTGCCCACTGAGGGCGTGTTTAAACCTTATGCGATGCAAAGGCTCTCGAAAAATGGAAGGGCTGTCATGCGTAAAGCTGGGCTGTCTGACAAGCTACGATTAATGGACTTACGAAGGACAGGAGTAGTGCAGATGGTAGATAAGGGTGTACCTTTACCTAATATTATGTCAGTTACAGGGCATGCGAATGTTGCATCTGTGAAACCATATTTAAAAAATACGTACACTTCTGCAAATGAGGCCTTGACACAGAGAAATGTATCTGTACAATCGAACACTGTGAGTAACATAGAAAGTGATACATAATGAATATTAATAAAATACTAAATGATATAACACTTATAAATGGTGATACAAAAAGAATGGATTGTCCTGAATGTAATGGTAAGAAGACATTTACTGTTACAAACAACATGGGTTCTATCGTATGGAACTGTTATAAAGCTGGGTGTACTGTATCAGGAGGTAGAAGAGTACACTTATCTAGTGATGATATACGTAAGTCGTTAGGCAAGACTGTATCAGAGATAGAAGGTATACCTAAGTTTGATAAACCTGAGTGGTTAGTACGCGACACAAAGGCTATTGCTCCTTACTGTAATGAATGGGGTTTAGATGCTGAAGAACTAGGTTTGTTATACGATGTACGAGAACATAGAGTAGTGTTTCCTGTGGTGCATAATAGTCACACCGTAGATGCTACAGGCCGTAGTTTGGGTAGGCGTTTACCAAAATGGAAACGATATGGAAAGAATGACTTGCCCTATGCTTCTGGCTATGGTAGTGTCGCTGTAGTTGTTGAAGACTGTGTGAGTGCCGCTGTTATTGGTAGTCATGTATATGTAGGGGTTGCAGTGTTGGGTACATCTCTATCGGAATCGCACAAGAAGTATCTCGCACAGTTTTCAACGGCAATAATAGCACTAGACCCAGATGCCCTACGTAAAACACTGCAGTTTGCTAAAGAACTAAGAGGATATGTAGATACAGTACGTGTTCTTAAACTGAATGATGATTTGAAATATAGAAACCCTGATGACCTACAGAATCTAACACGCATAGGAGAATTATAATGGAACTAAGTTTAATACGCAGTCTAATGGACAAAGAATTTTATGATGAACATCGTGGGGCTAGATGCCCGAACAGGTTGTTCAGCAAGGATGTACGCAAGATTAAAGAAGCAGTAGATGCAGCAATGGACAGGTACGAGCGTACTGTTACACCTGCTGAGATAGAATCACTATTTATGTCGAACAATCCGACAATGACTACAGCACAGAAGCAGGCATACAGTGCTTTGTTTACGCAGATAACGAGCAAGCCACCACTAGGTAATGACATAGCACAGGAAGTATTGTCCAAGCTGTTTCAACAGGTAGTCGGTGAGGATATAGCCAATCTAGGCTTTGACTATGTAAATGGTGACAAGACAAGCCTTGAGCCACTACGTAACCTTCTGGAACAGTATGCTGATGACTTTACACCTGATCTAAACATCGAGTGGGATGACATAGAAATAGATACGTTACTCTCTAAGAATGACCTAGAAGCACGTTGGACATTCAACATAGCTACGCTTACACGTAAGCTGGAAGGCGTAAACGATGGACATCTAATTGAGATAGGTGCTAGGCCTAATACTGGTAAGACATCATTTCATGCGTCATTAGTTGCCGCACCAAACGGCTTTGCTCATCAGGGTGCTAAATGTATTATCCTGTGTAACGAGGAAGGATCTCATCGTGTCGGTGCTAGGTATCTAACTGCCGCTACAGGTATGACTATGCATGAGATAAAGAAAGATCCTGTTAAAGCTAGAGAATTATACGCCAAGGTAAAAAACAATATAAGAATTAAAGATGCAAGTAATCGTGACATGGCTTGGGTTGAGAGCGTGTGTAAGTCTTATAAACCTGACGTAGTTATACTTGACATGGGGGATAAGTTTGCTCGTACTGGTGGCTTTGCCAGAACAGATGAGGCACTCAAGGCTAACGCTATACATGCTAGGCAGATAGCCAAGCAACATGAGTGTGCAATATTCTACATGTCACAGTTATCTGCTGATGCAGAGAATAAGGTGGTACTCAATCAGGCCATGATGGAAGGCTCACGTACAGGTAAGGCCGCAGAAGCTGACCTGATGATACTGATAGCGAAGAACCCACCAGTAGAAGGGCAAGAGGAAGAAGATACTATGCGTCACCTGAACCTAGTTAAGAATAAGTTATCAGGATGGCATGGCATTATCCATTGCGAATTAGAATACAAAACAGCGAGGTATGTAGTATGAAACCAATTAGAGGTGATATAAGAGATAATGGAATGTATTATGATGGCTTTCAATGGAGAAGAAAAGGTGTAAATCATAACATGACTGATGATGGATTAATATTCTGGGCTGGAAAGTACAGGACATTAGAAGGCTATCTCCAACAAGGTGGAAGCCTAGATAAAATAAAATATAGCACACCACATGTATCTACAATTAATACAGTAGTTACAAACCTATACAATCAACAAAAATCTGGTTACGTTTACGCTATAGAAAACAAAGCATGGAAAGGTTGGGTAAAAATAGGTATGGCTGTAGATGCAGAGGACAGATTAAAGGGCTACCAAACATCTAGTCCACATAGAGATTATGAGTTGTTACATAAAGAGTTTTTTCATAATAGACGTAGGGCAGAATCAAAGGCACACATACAGGCACGTAAAATTGCAGACAAATATAACTCTGAGTGGTTTAAAATAAGTAAAGATAAAGTAGTAAATATAATAAATAGTATTGACAACACAGATAAAGATGGGTTACAAGAGTTAAAAGAGGTGTTTAACAAAAAAGATAAGTATGGATATTATAAGTAAAAAGGAATCACCAACATGATTACAATATTAGATGTAGAAAACACAGTAGTCAAAAGAAATGGTAAGATGCATCTTGATCCATTTGAACCAGAGAATACACTTGTTATGGTGGGGATGCTAGATGGTACTGGGCTTGAGCAAATTGTAACGTTTGACCATACAGAGCATCCCCCCACAGAAAATGGCAGAGAGATAGTACAGAAGATGCTTGATCGTACTACTCGTTTGGTTGCTCACAATGCGGTACACGATTTGATGTGGCTGTGGGAGTCAGGCTTTACATATGATGGCAGAGTGTTTGATACTATGCTAGGTGAGTATATACTACAGCGTGGGCAGAAAGAACCACTGTCTCTTGAAGCATGTGCAGAAAGACACCAACTACATACACAGAAGCAGGACACACTGAAAGAATACTTTAAACAAGGACTGAATGTATCAGAGATACCACATGATGAGTTGTCTGAGTATCTTATTGCTGACCTACATGCGACACAACAGTTGTTCAGGCATCAGGACAGGCAGTATACATATGGCACAGGCAGAACATTAGTAGATACAATACGACTGACCAATGACTTAGCTGTACATCTAGCACGTATATACCAACGTGGTTTCAAGGTAGACATGAATGCACTTGAAGAGGTACGCAAAGAGTTTGAACAGGAGAAGCAGGAGCTTACAGTACAGCTAGAGAAACAGGTACAGGAACTCATGGGTGACAGACCTATCAACCTTAACAGCCCAGAGCAGTTGTCATGGGTTATATTTAGCCGTAAGGTATTCGATAAGAAAGTCTGGGCTGAAGCATATGATGATCGTGTGTCTGATAGGAAACACCTAGCAAACATAAGACAGATGACTTTACCTCTACACAAACAGTATGCTGTTGTCTGTACACAGTGCAAGGGTCATGGTTGGATACGTAAGAAGCGTAAGGATGGCTCACCATATAAGAATACAAACAACTGTCCTGAGTGTGCAAGTGCAGGGTATCTGTATCGTGATAGAAAAGAGTTAGCTGGGTTAAAGTTCAATGCACCTGATGCTAAGTGGGTAAGTGCCAACGGCTTCAGTACAAGTAAGGATACTCTAATATATTTAGAAGGCATAGCCAGATCACGAGGTATGTATGATGCTGAGATGTTTTTACAGAGAGTACGCAGGTTGTCTGCTCTGGACACATATCTATCTAGCTTTGTTGAGGGCATAGCTACCTATGTAAAACCTGATGGTATGCTGCATGTACGTCTACTACAGCACAGGACAGGCACAGGCAGGTTATCTGGTGCTGATCCTAACATGCAGAACATGCCACGTGGAGGTACATTCCCAGTTAAGAAAGTATTTGTATCTCGCTGGGATGGTGGACAGATTCTCGAAGCTGACTTCGCTCAGTTAGAGTTTCGTGTAGCCGCATTCCTCAGTCAAGATAAGATTGCAATAGAGGAAGTAACTACAGGCTTTGATGTACACAGCTATACAGCTAAAGTTATTACTGAAGCAGGGCAACACATTTCTCGCCAAGACGCAAAGGCACATACATTTGCCCCTCTCTACGGTGCGTCTGGGTTCGGGCGTACACCTGCTGAAGCATCCTACTATCAACAGTTTACATCTAAGTACTCAGGCATAGGTGCATGGCACAAGAAGTTAGCCAAAGAAGTAATTACTACAGGTAATGTACGTACTCCATCAGGTCGTGAGTTTGCATTCCCATTGGCTACACGTAGAGCAAATGGAAGCATTACATATTTTACTCAGGTAAAGAATTACCCAGTACAATCATTTGCTACTGCTGACATAGTGCCTATATCTCTTATCTATATAGACAAGATGCTACAGGCTAACAAAGTAAAATCTTGTGTTGTCAATACTGTACACGATTCAATCGTAATTGATGTACACCCAGATGAGAAAGAAAAAGTATTACGAATTATAAATCGAACCAACGAAGTACTGGTCGATATAATAAATAAGAAGTGGAATATAGACTTTAATGTACCACTACTATTAGAGGCTAAAATAGGTAATAATTGGCTTGACACAAAAGACGTGGCATGATATACCTAGAAGTCTAACAAAGGAGAAAAATGTATGAATGAAATATCAACACTAGACACAAGTAACTATGAAGCTATGGCTAAAGCAATGGGAATGAGTTCATTGGCTGTGCCGACAAAGGAGAAGACTAACTCTCTTGCGAGACTACGAATACACCACACACCATTGATGGGTCAAACTGAAGTGAAAGGTAAGATGGCTAATGTAGAAGTTGTTAGCGGTGGTACATATAAACTGGAGATACCAGATGGTGAGACATACTATGCAGAGAGCATAGCTATCAGGCCATTCTTACAGAGGTTTATGTACAAGCGTTTTGTTAAAGGTAGCGACAACACACCTAACAGGTTTGTTAAAACTATCATGGCAGACAATCTCAACATAGACTTAAAAGATAACGATGGTAAGTTTAATTGTGGTAAGCCTGCTGGATATATTGCAGACTTTAAAGCGCTACCTGAGAAGATGCAGGATCTAATTAGACAGATCAAACGAACAAGAGTTGTGTTTGGTGTTGTCGAAATGGTAAATCCTGTAGACGCTAATGGCAACTCTGTAGATGTAGACTCTACACCATTTATATGGGAAGTAGAGAATCGTGATGCCTTTAAGATAGTTGGTGAAATGTTTACTAAACTAAATAAAATAAAACGTCTGCCAGTACAGCATTACATTAAGGCTGGCACAGAAGAACGCAAGTTGCCAAATGGAAGTTCATTCTATCTACCTACTGCTGAATTAGATTTGTCAGAAACACTTGACATAGATAATGAAGCTCAAGAAAATCTAAGTAGTTTCTTGGCTTGGGTAGCTAACTATAATGAATACATTATGGGTGCTTGGAATGAAAACATGCAGAAGCATCAATCAGTAGACACAGAAACAGTAGATGAGTTTATTGATATAGACGCTGAAGAGTTCGCATAATGAACCATCCTGCTGAACTGCCACTTCATAGGTATCTGGATAACGCTTCCAATGGTAAGACAACTATGTCTGATGAAACCATAGAACGTGTAGCAGATGATATTAAAGATGCTTTAAAGCGGCAGTTTGGTGGGGGCAATAGGAGAGATAAGTTTCGTCTACGTATGTCAAATATAGGTAGACCTACATGCCAACTCTGGTGGGAGAAGAACCATCCAGAGAAGGCTCTCCCCAAGCCCACCACCTTCGTAATGAACATGTTAATAGGAGATATAGTTGAAGCAGCATTTAAAGGAATACTTACAGAAGCAGGAATTAAGTTTGAGGAATCAGATAATGTATCATTGGAGCTTGATAGTGAGACTAGAATTAGTGGTAGTTATGATCTTGTTGTTGATGGTGCATTGGATGATGTAAAGTCAGCATCACCTTGGTCTTATCAAAACAAGTTTGAATCATACGATACACTAGCTAAAGGAGATTCCTTCGGTTACGTAGGACAATTAGCAGGATACATAAAGGCATCTGGCAAAAAAGTTGGTGGCTGGTGGGTAGTAAATAAAGGAAACGGAGAAATAAAATACGTACCTGCAAGCGGCTTAGATGTAGATGCTGAGATAGATAAGATAAAAGAAACTGTTAAGACTGTTGAAGGTAATGAGTTTAAGAGATGCTTTGAACCAGAACCAGAAATGTATAGAGGAAAGTTGTCTGGCAATAATAAACTACCAGATGGATGTAAGTTCTGTGACTATAGATATGCATGTTGGGATAAAGAAATAAAAGATTTACCATCTAAAGTATATCAAGGAAAGAAAACTCCACCTACTGTATCTTACATAGGAGAAGTAGTAGATTGAACGGTAAACAATTTAAAGCTGCTCTGAAGCATGGGTATAGGAGTGGGTTGGAAGTAAAGATCTCTGAATACCTCAAAGAACTGGATGTACCTGTGGTGTACGAGGCCATTAAGATTGAATGGGAAGACCTCATGTACCGCACGTACACACCAGACTTTGTATTGCCTAATGGCATTATAATAGAAAGTAAAGGCCGCTTTACCGCATCTGATAGAAGAAAACACATTGCGATAAAAAAGCAACACCCTAAATTAGATATACGTTTTGTATTTTATAACAGTAGAAACAAACTAAATAAAGGTGCTAAGACTACGTATCAAGGATGGTGTGAAAAGAATAAGTTTTTATACTACGATAGAATAGTGCCACTAGATTGGTTAAAAGAAAAAGGAAAGAACAAACATAAACCTGTAATATACTTACCCTATAAAAAAATAATAAGGAGATAACCTATGACTATACACGTAGATAGCTTTAACGTTAACGATATAATAATAAGAATGAAACCTAACTTTTCAAATGAAGGTAAGTGGGATGGCAATATAGACTTAGATATTATTACAGATAATAAACACACAATACTTAAACAAGATTATTTACAGCTTATGCAGGTTGCCTCTCTTGTTTGCTCCTCTTTACCTATGATGGAAATAGATGAAGAATTTAGAAATACACTTTGCGAATATGTTGAAAGTATGATAGAAGAAGATAAGATAGAAGAAAAGAAAAACATAATAAAAGATTCTGTTGCGAATACTACAGGAAATATTATCAAAGTTAATTTTAGTAAAGGAGAAAATGATGGCTAGTAAAAAAGTATACGATGTAGTAGAGAAGCCAGAGCATTACAATCAGGATCATGACATAGAGTGTATTGACGCTATACGTGCTGCATTAGGTGTAGGATTTAAAGAATATCTACAGGGTAATATACTCAAGTATATCTGGAGACATAAGTACAAGAACGGTGTAGAAGATTTAAACAAAGCACGTTGGTACTTAGATAGATTAATAGAAGCAGAGATAACAGATGGTAATTAAAATATTATTAACGCTTGACATTGATGAAGAAGAATATAGAATGCCAGCAGATGGAAAAATAGAAGAAGAAATAAACGAAGCTATGCACGAATTTGTCTATGACATTGATGGTATGGACATTAAAAACATTAGAATAATATCGGAGTAATTAAATGAGCAACAACTACCTACCCACAGACTACCAAGCATTTATACATACCTCACGGTATGCTCGTTGGTTAGAAGATGAGAACAGAAGAGAGACATGGCCTGAAACTGTACGTAGATACATGGAAAATATTGTAAAGCCTATAGTAATAACTAAATCTGAATATAAAGTTATAGAAGATAGCATACTTAATCTTAGTGTCATGCCAAGCATGAGAGCCTTGATGACAGCAGGTGCTGCATTAAATCGTGACAACACAGCAGGCTATAACTGTAGCTACCTGCCAGTAGATGATCCTAAAGCATTTGACGAAGCTATGTATATACTGTTATGCGGTACAGGTGTAGGCTTCAGTGTTGAACGTCAGTACATACAGAACTTACCTGAAGTACCTGAGTTATCAGATAGCGACACTACGGTCATAATAAAAGATAGCAAAGAAGGCTGGGCAAAAGGACTAAGACAAGTTCTTGCATTACTCTGGGCAGGAGATATTCCTAAGTGGGATGTCAGTCAGATTAGACCAGCAGGAGCTAGACTGAAGACATTTGGAGGTAGAGCATCTGGCCCTGCACCATTGATAGACCTGTTTAACTTCTGTGTAAATACATTTAGATCTGCATCAGGTAGAAGGTTGTCATCGTTAGAATGTCACGACTTGATGTGCTACATAGGACAGATAGTTGTTGTAGGTGGTGTGCGTAGGTCAGCCATGATCTCACTGTCCAACCTATCAGATGGTAGAATGCGTCACGCTAAGTCTGGTAACTGGTGGGAGACAGCAGGACATAGAGCATTGGCTAATAACTCTGTCTGTTATACAGAGAAGCCAGACTCAGAGACATTCATGCGTGAGTGGCTTGCATTAGTAGAGAGTAAGTCAGGTGAACGTGGAGTCTTTAATAGACAGGCATGTAAGGTACTTGCAGAGCGTAGCGGTAGACGTGATTCAAACCACGAGTTCGGCACTAACCCTTGTTCAGAGATTAGCTTAAGGCCATATCAGTTCTGTAATCTAACAGAGGTCGTTGTACGTGCAACTGACACACTCAAAGACATCAAGAATAAAGTTGAGTCTGCTACGATACTAGGAACAATACAGTCTAAATATACTAAGTTTCCTTATCTACGTAAGATATGGCAGCGTAACACTGAAGAGGAAAGATTGCTGGGTGTAAGTCTGACAGGCATAATGGACAATCCTATTATGACATCAGCAAATAAGAACTTAGCTAGAGACTTAGAGAGCCTTAAACAGCATGCCGTTTACGTAAACTCTGTCTGGTCTAAGCGACTAGGTATAGAACAGAGTACTGCTGTTACATGCTGTAAGCCATCAGGCACTGTGTCACAGTTAGTAGACTCTGCATCAGGTATACATGCCAGACACGCACTTCACTACATACGAACTGTACGTGGAGATAACAAAGACCCTCTTACACAGTTTATGCAAGATCAGGGCATACCATCAGAGCCATGTGTCATGAAACCTGACACAACTACAGTGTTTAGCTTTCCTGTTGCAGCACCACCGAAGTCTGTTACACGTAACGACATGACAGCTATAGAACAACTAGATATGTGGCTTGTGTATCAAAGACACTGGACAGAGCATAAGCCTTCTGTTACAATAACAGTTCGAGACAATGAGTGGATGGAAGTAGGTGCGTTTGTATATAGAAACTTTGATGAGATGAGTGGTGTGTCATTTTTACCACACTCTGATCATACTTATCAACAAGCACCATATCAGGATTGCACTAAGAATGATTATAAGATACTAAAGAGTATTATGCCTAGTAAAATAGACTGGTCTAAGCTATCTGACTTTGAAGCTGAAGACACAACTAAATCATCTCAGACATTCGCATGCACTGGCGAAGTCTGTGAAATGGTAGACATCAGTGCTTAGAGGAGAGACAATATGAATATTAATATAGATGGTAAAGACTACGAAGTAGATGAGACAGATGAAAAGAACGCTGAACTTATGGGTGTTCTTGGAGTCGTAAGAACAGGTGACAATGCGTTACCTTTACTGCAACACATACAGCAGTGTGTTCAAGCAGTACACTCAGGTAAGTTACAGGAGTTAAAAAACTTACTACCTAAAGACGAACCAAAAGCAGACGCTAAAACTAAAACTAAACTTAAAACATAAGGAGATAATCCATGCAAAGAAATCTAACGAGAGCAGAACGAGGTCTTGGAAAATATGATGCCCCACTGAAGGTTCAATTTCAGCGAGGCTATGAAGACTTTAAACGTGGTCGTGTAGGTAATCCATTCCATAAGGATACTATGCAGCACAGAGAATGGAACAGAGGATTCAATAAAGCATGGTGCGAGAATCTAAAGCGAGTAACTAAGTATGAAGCAACTAAAAAAGGAAGTAGACCAATGGCTCAAAGAGAAGTACAGCATGTCAGACTTTAACTCATATCAAAGATCTGCAACTAAAACTGCTATCTATCCACCAGAGCATAAGATACTTTATCCTGCACTAGGACTAGCAGGAGAAGCAGGTGAGGTAGCTAACAAAGTTAAGAAGGTTATGCGTGACGGTGTAGAGAACCAGCCAGATAATTGGAGAGAACAGATTGCCAGTGAGATAGGAGATGTGTTATGGTACTGTGCAGCACTCGCAACAGATCTTAACGTGTCACTAGGTATGATAGCAAGTCTTAATGAAAAGAAGTTACAGGATAGGTACGACAGAGGAAAGCTGAATGGTAGTGGAGACAATAGGTAGAAACATTTAGGGGGCTTAACGCCCCCTTTTGTTTACTTAACTGCCTTACCATATTTAATTAATCTAATTATATCTGTTATATTAGTTAACATGGGTTCTCTACCATGTTTTCTAAGGAAGAGTTTACCGCCCTCTGTTCTTTGTGTTCTATCTAGTTTTCTATAGTCCATAATCTTTCTGACTAATGGTGTAGCTTTTCCTATTGCACCTGATTGAATACTGTTCCTAATCATTTCCATACTCTTTTCTACAGAAAGTTGGGCAGCATCTACGCCTGCTTCAATCTTGTCATACTTGTCTTTAAATGCATCAGGCTGACTATCATAAACATCTAACATTTGTTGTTCTTTTATCTTAGCTAACTGTGTTACCATAGGTATGTAGGCTCTAAATATTGCATTCTCAAAGTTACGCACTGTAGGAGAGTCTGATTTACTACCAATTAGATAATCTTTTTTTCCGATAGACGTTAAGTAGTCTCCGTCTGGGCTGTCTGCCTCTTTAAGCCCTATACCAGTTATTAATCTTCCCATTATTCCTATTCGTTTAGCATCTTTGTTAAAGAGAAACTCTCTATCAGTTAACTCTTTTTCTTTTGATGGTGCAACAAGACCTCTTTGATTTATTGAACGCATAAACTCTTCACGAAAACCGCCTTCTAACGAAGGCTCTGGTTTAAAATCTTTGTATTCATCGGGTCGTACACCCATAGCTCTTTGTGTTTCAGTAACTTGAAAAATAGGAGTAAAGAAAGTAT
>Ga0208767_1002505_pt1 | contig 13856 bp, 20 predicted proteins | sample VirMetDEL_Mar_21_FD_184514 | JGI IMG/M metagenome (GOLD analysis project Ga0208767, IMG submission 184514) | Aqueous microbial communities from the Delaware River and Bay under freshwater to marine salinity gradient to study organic matter... | ecosystem: Environmental > Aquatic > Marine >... | reverse complement strand
TACTATCAAAAATAGTAAATGGATTAGAAACTCTTAATCTTCCAAATGCATCATAAGCATTTGATCCATTTCCACCACCAATAACAGTTGGTTCTACATTGACATTATTACATCCAGACATTAGCAACCAAACCTCATGTTATACCAAGTAAATCTTTCTAATTCTTTTCTTAAATCATCTTGAAATGAAAAATTTAATTCATCTTTTATTGTAGATAATGATTGTAATATTTGTCTTTGATTTTCTACATCATATTCTTCTTTTGGTTCTGGAATATATGAAGTTATTTTAGCCATTATCTTCTCCCGTCAGGTCTTGCGTCTAACCTTAATGTACCATATCTCCAAGTTTCGCCTGTAGCATCATTTTCTATTTTTAAAGATACTAATCTACCTCTAGCTCTAGTATCTATTTTATCTGTAGATGAAGTTACAGTAAAAGGACCTAAAGGAGAACTTGTAGCTGTATTATTAGGATAGTTATTTATAAATAAAGTAATTTTAGAATTACCCGTTAATACTTTATAGTCAGGTATAAATCTACTAACAGACATAAAGAAATCACCGTCACCTTGAAGATTAGCAATATTGTTTGTATTTGTAATATCATAATCTCCAGATTGAATATAGGCAGGTATAGCTGTGGTTCCAGAACTATTAACTTGATCTGTTCCTTTTTCATGTTCGTAGTAAGTGCTTGCACCGTACTTATTTGTTATTCCTTGTATTGCAAAATTAGGAGTCCCTGTTTTATTATAAGCAGTTGCATAAGGTAAATCAAACACACCTTGATCAATATAAGAAGTTCTAGCTAATGAACCTGTTGTCCAACAATTTTCTGCATAATTATATGTCACACATCTATCAACCTGACTTGCTCCAAACTTTGGATAAAACCAAGTAACTTCATTATATAAAGTATTGTGTTCAGCGTAAACTGTTTGACCTGCACTATAGTTAATTCCTAAATTATTTCCGGTAGTTGTAAATACAAAATCTTCAACTAAACATGGTATTGCTTTAACTGTACCATCAAATACAAAAAATCCACCTTCACCAGACATCCAAAAAATAGCTCCATTAGAATAGCTCAAAGCATTTTGACCAATTAATCCACAATTAGTTCCAACTTGCCTAACTGAAAATGTAAATGGTGGACCTACAAATTGAATTACATAAGCTGCATTATCTGTTAATACAAAAACATAATCTTTACCTTGTATAGCTCCCATAATCTCGTTGCCCGTATCTAGTCTAAATGTTCCAGCAGTATTTGTAGCTGTTGGCGTATATGTATTTAAATCTTCTTGATTCGAAAATCTAATAAACATCGGATCTTGTGTTGAAGTTGTGCCAATGGTTGTTTCTGTTCCAAAATGAAATACATGTCTATCTCTATCAGATACTAAAGTAAATCTTGTTGCAGTTGGATTATTAGTGGTTTCAAAATTAGTTGTTGTTGTTGATGCTCTTATAGTTCTTGCATTAGTTGCTCCAGCATCCCAAGTAAATGTTTTACCATTATGAATAGTTGCAATTAAAACTTGTCCAAAATTATCTAGTGACCAGAGACCGGGATCTAGAATAACATTACTTGTTGTTCTTGGAGTTCCCCAAGTAGAATTTCCCCACAAATAAGTACCCCAACCAAAACCAGCTGATTGAAATGTTGGACCTATAACAACATAAGGATCTATTTGAGCTGAACCCGTACCTGAAGTAGTTCCAGCTGAATTAGAAGGCATAATAATATCAAATGTATTTGAAGTTACGTTCCTTATTTCAAAAGTATTATCGGTAAAATCTGATGTTGCATAACCAGATCCTGTTGGAACTGTAACAGATGAAAAAGTTATATATCTTCCATCAGTTAATGCATGACTCGTTTTATTAACCGTAACAGTTGAAGAACCGGTTGTTGCATCAAAAGTTGCACCAGTAATAGCTGTATCTAATGGAGTAATGTCGTAAAAATCTCCAGAATAATATATAAACAAACCTTGGGAAGTTCCAATAGCTACATATTTTTCCCCTGCAAGAGAAGTAAAAGCATGTTGTGATCTAGCTGCTCCAGGTAAAGTATTATTATTATTTGTTAATTGTGACCATCCACCTATTTTTTCTGGTAATCCATATCTAAATCGAACGTTATCACCGTCAGTCCATTGACCTTCAGCTCCAGACTGAGTAACTTGTTTATTAAAACCTGGTTTAAAATTGAGTTTCTGTAACATATAACCTAATCTTTTTAATGATATATAGTATTATATTATACTTTTATACCAGATGGAAGACCTAACATTTGTCTTTTATCAAATAGATTAGATTCAGCAAATTGACCATTTTTATGATTGTAATGTAAAAATACTTGAGCACAAAGATTGCCTTGAAACTCGTCTCTCCAATGTTCTAACTCGCACCCAGAATATACCAACATATCTCCCGGTTTTAAATTGACTTCTTCTCCCTTGTTATTTTCTCCTCCAGATTTATCTATAAAAATAGGCCATGGATCCCCACCTAAATTAAGAGTTGTAGATATTTCACAACTAGGTCTATCTTTATGTCTATGAAGAATAGATCCTTTTTCATACACTCTAGCATAAGAATAAGTAGGTACTAAATCTAAACCTGTTTCTTTCATCATAATAGGTAACACTTTAACCAATAAAGTTTCCATTACAAAGTCTCCATAGTGAGAATAAACACCAGGAACTTGTTGATCTTTTCTTGTACCTAATAAAGGACTTTCTGAATGAATATTATGTTCATACATATAGTCTACAGCATCTCTTTTTAGTAGAAAATAGTTAAAACAAAAATTAGCAAGTTCATAAGATACTGCTTCTTTAATTACTTGGTATTTTTTTTCTTGAAAACTCATGCAAACCTTTTTTGTATAAAGTTAAAACTAATAGATATTCTATAATCATCTGATTGATTGGATTCAACCCTATGTTCTAACCAAGATGGAAACATAATACATCTTCCAGCTATAGGTTCATAACTAATTTCTCTCCACTGATAAGGTTTTTGTTCTTTTATGTAATGAGGTCTAATCATTGCAGCAACAGCTCTTGGGTCTATAATCTGTAAACGTCCACAATTAGGTGGAGTTTTAACATAATAAACCCCTGACCATAAACAATTAGGATGAATATGAGATGTATTAAATCCACCTTTTGGATTTATATTAGCCCACATACTACCTATGACAGGTTCTGGTTCTAATCCTTCTTCTTGATAAATTTGATTTTGCATCTGAAATAATAAATCTAATATTTGTTTATATTCTGGCATGTGAAACATATCATCTTTTGAATGCCAACTGTTTACATTCGTTCTTTGCATTCCTGTATCTTTTTGAGACCAATCAATAATATGTTTTTCTAAATATTTATTTAGATCTTCTGAACCTATATCTGCAATGTAAATAGCAGTTGGAAAAAATAAATCTCTATGCATTATTTAAAAGGAGGTCCTCCAAACCAAACAACTAAAGATTTTCTTACTCCTTTAGTAACAGGTAAAACTCTATGTCTAATAAAAGAAGAAAAAAATATAGCATGCCCCTGTTTAAGATTTACAATTCTCCCATCAGAATATATTTCTAATCCACCTCCTTCAAATTCTGATTCATGAGATAATAAACAAGTCATAGATATTTTTCTCACAGGAGGTTGTTCTTTTCCTACTATTTCTGAATCTATATGCCATTCATAAAAACCACCTGAAGGATATTCTGTATATTGAGCAAATTCATTTAAACACACTCCTTCATATCCAAAATGATTATTATTTGTTTTATATATAAATTCTTCCAAGACTTTATACATGGGAGGTAAAACATTAAAAGGAATAAAAGATATATGAGAAGTTCTTTCTTTTTTATTCACTGTCCCTGTTTCTCCGTGTCCTACTTCTGCATCTTGTTTCGGCTGTGATCTTCCAGTATCAATAATTTTTTGACATTGTTCTGGTGTAAACAACGGTTGAGTTGTTCCTACAACTAAAGATTTCCAAGTCGGCTCTGTCCAAAAAGTCATTCTGCGCTTCTATTATTTATTGGGTTATAGTCTACATCACAGTTCGCTGCAAGCGTTCGTCTTGTTTCATTAGTTCCATTAAATGGATATACACAATGTCTCATATCATAAGGGAAAACGTAAAAATATCTTAACTCTAAAGGCGGTTGAAAATCTATTTTTGCAAATTGTCCAGAAGCAGATCCTAGTATTTGCAATCTACCATTTTGTGGTTTAATTTCTGAAGAATATTCATTACCATAAGTTGAAGGTAATTTTAAAATCATAACAGAAGAAAGACCTGTAAATAAAGTTCCTTGGTGCACATGAACAGGATTATACTCACCCGCTTTCATTTCATTAATCCAAACACTATTTAAATTTCTTACGTGTCCCTTTATACCATTAAAATCTAGATAATGATCATAAATAGAATCAAACCAATCAACAATTTCTTTTGTTAAAAAATTACATTTTTGTCTAGTAGGATCATTTTCTTGCATATAATATAAAGTTTTTTCACTTTGAATTTTACCTATTAATTGAGAATTGGCTGCAGGTAATTTATCATAATTTTTTTCGTATATTTGATTTATTGAATCAAATATATTTAAGGGTACTTCATATTGCAAAACCGATTGTCCTAAAAATACAAAATTAAATTTCATACTTTGTTAAAATACTTTTTGGTATTTGGTTTATATAATTATTATATTCTTTTTTTATTTCTGTTCTTATAGTATGCATATTGTTACCAATAACTGTATCATCGTAAGTAATACCATTTATATTTAATTGTTTCAAGTCTTTGAGATTATGTTCAAACCAATCAATATTTAAAAATTCATATAATTTTTTTAAAGTATTTTCTGTATTTGTTACTAAATCATCATATTTAATATAATGACAAATATCTTTATATAAATAACTATTTTGAATAGCCAGCCCTTGTTTATATATTGCTCCAGAAGGTTCCATCAAATAATGTAGTTTATCTTCTAAAGTATTTCCTCCTTCTTTATTTACAAATGCATCAGGTTGATTAGTAAACCATTTAATATAACTTGCTAAAATTTCTTTTAAATCTCTTAATAAAACTATACATTTAAAATTTGTTCCGAAATGTTTTTTCATCATTTCCATGTTGCCAGGAGTAGTTACAGGGCCTCTGTCTATAATAATTTTTTGAGGCCAATCACTATAATATAAATCAAATATAGAATTTAAAACATTATCATATGATTGGTGATCTGGAAAATTTTTAAAGGTAATATCTTGTTTAAGTAAATATAAACGAGCAGCCATTTCTAAAGTAATAGAATTACCAGAACAAGCTATATTAGGATTTTGATTTAAAATAGACGCTAGTAAAGTATTACCAGATCTAGGATAACCAATAAGAAAAAATAATTGTTTATTTTTTTGGTCCTTGTCCAATAAACTCTGATGGTTTAGATTCATTATTTAAAAGACCTCTTTCTTTCTTTTCTCTTTCAATACTTTTTAATTGTCCAACTGCATTAAATACTTCAGGTTGAGAAGATCCAGGGGTTAATGTATCTACTCTATTCTGCATTATTTTATGATACGAATCTAGTTGATGAGTATTAACGTCTTTCGTATCAAAAGTACCATCATCAAATTCTTTTTTAAGCCCTGACCATAATCTAATTTCTCTCATTCTATCTTTAGCAATGAGTTCCATATTTGCTTTAGTATATACTTTTTCATCTAAATCTATTTCAAGAATTTCTTTTTTATATTCATCTGTTTCTTTTTCTAATTTTCTTTTTATATATTTTATTTTCGCATCATTTCTTCTGTAATCAAAAGACAATTGCATTAAGTTTTCTAAATAAACATTTTGTTCTCTAACACATTGCCAATATTTTGCAGCTTTAGTTGGATATTTAAAATCGTTTAAAACAGAAAAACGCATTTCTGTTTCAGTTCTAAAAATTTGTTTTTTAGTCCATGTATCTCTTAATTCATCAATGATTCCATTAAATGTGGATACATCTTCCGTATCTAAAATATTATGTAGATTAGGAGATTCTTTTTCAATTAATGTTTTTATATTTCTTTTTTCGGACATTCTGTCTTCTTTCTAAAGTATTATATTAATAAGTCAAGTTATGAAACAGTAATAGTAACTGTTGTGGCACCTGAAGAAGCACCTGTCCACTCTTCGGTTGCACCACTTCTAGGACTTGTGTCTGCTGAAAAAAGTCCCTCAGAACCACTTCCTCCTCTACCTGAAATACCACCTTTTGCAGTAGCCATACTTGGAGCGCTTGCAAAAACACTACCATTGTAAGTATTAACATTTGTAGAATACCCACCATTATTATCATAAAAAACTGCATTGGTTTGTATTCCAAAACCTGAAGTTCTATTAGCAGATGGGTTTGGATAATTTCCTGTCGCTGACCAAGTTGATCCATCATATTCTTTTGCTGCTGTTGCTCCAGCTCCACCAACAGCTGAAGTAGCTATAGCAGCTGTCTGTAAACCAGTTGCGCTTCCTAAATATAATCCACCAGGATAAGTTCCTCCAGGACTCCAAGTAGATCCATTATATTCAAACGTGCTTGTTTGACCACCTGATCCACCTACTCCTAGTCCCGCAGTTTGAGTTCCTGCTCCAGCAACTCCATAACCTGAATTTCCATAACTTGAAACGCTTGTCCAACTAGAACCATTGAATTCTTCATTCGCGCTAGTGCTAGGATATCCTGCAAATCCTAAAGCAGCGGAAGAAGTACCTTGAGTAGCACTACCTAATGCAGACCTATTTGTATTTAAACTAGGTACTGTAGTCCAAGTGCTTCCGTTATAAGTTTCTGTAGAACCAACTCTTGATGGTCCATTATCACCTCCAAAAGCAATTGTATTAGAAATTGCCGTTCCACTACCCGTAAGAAGATCTCTAGCAGTATTCATATTTCCGCCACTTGACCAAGCAGCAGCTATGGTTACATTTGCATATCCTTTTAATTGACTTGAAGTAGTATTATACCAAATTTGTCCTAAGATAGGATTAGCTGGATCACTACTTACTACTTGAATATTTTGTCCTAATATATTTTTATAATCTGCCATAATTAACTTGTTGTTACTGTTTTAGCTCCTAGATAATTCGCTGCCCCTGTCCATTCTTCAGTGACACCATTTGCAGGATAATTCCCAGAACCTAATCCTGCAATTTGTGAACCTGATCCTGAAGCTCTTGCTCTTGGAGTATTCATTGCTGTTCCTGCTGCCCATGAACTTCCGCTCCAAACTTCTGTTCCTGTTCCAGGAACTCCTCCTGAAACTGCATTACCCTGCGTTGCACCAAAACTTGCGTTTCTGGCTCTTGCTACATTCATAGCTGTTAAATTAGTCCATGTTGATCCATTATATCCTTCGGTATTAGTTACATTACCAGGATTTCCTCCACCGAAACCCAAAGCTAAAGTTTGAACTCCAGCCATACCCATTCCCCATCTTCCAGTGTTTAAATTTCCACCACCTGTCCAAGTTGTTCCATTAAATTCTTCAGTTGCTTGAGTGTTTGTTTGTCCTCCAGCAATTAAGCTAGCAGTATAAACTTCTCCAGCTCCTTGAGCAGTTTCTCTAGGTGTACTAACCCCTGCTAAACTTGTCCAAGAGGATCCATTCCATAAAGTAGTGACATTTGTAACCCCTGTAGGTCCAGGAACTGCACCTAAAAAAACCATAGCAGCAGTTTGTGTTCCTACTCCATCAGGGCCTTTTCTTCCTGTTGGATTGCTTGTACCTGATGTCCAACTAGACCCATTATAAAATTCTGTTACTGAAGAAGTTCCTCCTGCTCCAGGGCCTGTAGATCCACAAGATGCAATAGTTGCAGTTTGACTCCCTGTCATTGCATGACTATATCTTCCAGTTCCCATACTAGGAACTGTAGTCCAAGCCTCAGTTGATGTAATTTGTGTTGCTACTTTAAGAGTATTAGAAGTTGAATTATACCAAACTTGACCTTCTGTAAGAGGAGAAGGATCAGATGCTATATACTGTATTTTTTGTCCAAATGTACCTCTATAGGTAGCCATGCTATTCCTCCAAAACTATTGTAGTGGGTCTAGGAATATAATTTAAATTATTAGGATCTTTTTCTTCCTCTGTTCTGTTATCCCAATTAGTTTGCATTTGAGTTATTTCTGCATCAACAATGGCTTGAGCTTCTGATAATGTTTTAGATATTCCTGATACTCCATGAACCCATCTATTTGCATCTTGATTATTAGCTGGAATCCTCCAAATATTTCCTGGAAATTCTTTATGATTTAATTCTCTGTGTTGTTCTGCTGTAATAAAACCTTTTCCCCAGTTAGATGCTACACAATATTGATAATTAGCCATAATTTAATTCCTAACTTGTTGTTATAGTTTTTACTCCAGTATTATCTATTAATTTGAAAGTATCTGTAGCAGTATCATAATAAACTTGTCCTTCCACTGTACCGGTGCTTCCAGAAAGATTTTGAACTGCTTGTCCTTCTATTTCTCTATACTCAGCCATTATTTAACCTTTAACAACCAACCTTGTGTATTATCAACAAATACTAAAGTGTTAGCTGCCCTTTCTACTGAAACTGTTAAGTCTGCTGCAGAACCTTGAATATTTTTACCATTTCTACCAATTGTTAAATTATTAGTATCAAACGTACCTGCATAATCTATAAATGAAATTTCATCTCCAATAGATGGAGATGATGGTAATGTCATTGTAAATGCTCCACCAGTTGTATTACAAAAATAACCTTCACCTGCAGCTGCTGTAAACCCAGTTGTCTTAACTGCTTGCCATGCGGTTCCACCTGTATTGTCAACGAAACTTAAATTACCTGAACCATCTGTTACTAAAACTTGATCTGCAGTTCCTGTTGCAGTTGGAAAAGTTAATGTATAAGAAGATGAAACTGTTCCTGGCGCTCTAAGTCCAACATACTGTCCACCTGTAGTATCTTGAAGTCTTACAGGGTTTTGAGTTAATACATCAATCTGACCAGACTTAATTGTTGTAGTAGTTATGTTACCTTGAAAAGTAGATGCAGATAGATCTGCGTTAATATCAATTACATCAGTGCCATTTGAATATAAAAATTTAATTCCTTTATCTGTTGTTCCCCAAGTTGCTCCTGATCCAGAAGTTGTTTTAAAGGTTACAGTGTGTGCTCCTGTTGTAGCATTTTCTACAGTATATGCTTTTTCAATTGAATCTGGAATTGTAACATTGACATTTCCAGTAATAGTTCCTGTTAATTTTAAAATTTGATTTTTACCATTTGAAATTGCACCATTAGAAAAAACTAAAGTAGCACCTGAAGTAACTCCAACTGCTTCATAGCCACCAATAGCTTGTTCTAAAATTAATAAATTTGTATTAGTTATCTGTCCCCAAGTTCCTGAGTTTTCACCGGTTGCTTGTACAGTTAACTTTAGGTTAGCTGATGTAGAATTTGCCATATTAAAAATTCCTTAATTATTCATATTATTAAATTTATGCAGCAGTGTCAACTTCCGTCCAAGGAACAGTTGTACCTGTGTTTACTATACTCCAATTAACAGTTTTTAAACTACCTACACTCATTGTCAAGCCAATTCCAGTTAAATTAACGTTAGCATTTCCAGAGGTAGATTCATCTCCCTCTTGCATAGTCATTTCTTGGCCTGTAACTTCAACCACAGATACTGCATCTACAGTTCCTAAAGCAGTTGTAATAGCTTGCCCTGTTAAGGTAACATTTGCGTCTCCAGTAACTGTTTCATTACCTTCTTGCATAGAAAGTAATGTACCTGTGATATTAACATCTACATCTATGGTTACAGATTCATTACCTAAATTAGCAGTTAAAGCTTCACCAGTTAATGTTAAGTTAGAGTCTGCAGTTATGGTTACGGATCCAAGTGAAGAAGATAATTCTTCTCCAGTTGGAAATACATCATTACTAATTAATATAGTAACATCATCTAAATTCGCTGAAAGAGCTTGACCTGTTAATGTAACATTTGCATCTGCAGTGATTGTTTCATCACCTTCTTGCATAGAAAGCAATGTACCTGTAATATTAACATCTACATCAGTAGTAATACTTTCATCACCTAAATTCGCTGTAAGAGGTTCCCCTGTAACATTTACAGGAGTATTTAACTCAATAGTTTCATTTCCTAAATTAGCAGTAAAAGATAAACCTGTTACAGATACATCAACATCTGTTGTAACAGTTTCATTTCCTAAATTGGCAGTAAGAGGTAAACTTGTTGGAGTTACATTTGCAGTAGCTTCAACAGTTTCATTTCCTAAATTGGCAGTAAGAGGTTCCCCTGTAAGATTTACAGATACATCAACTCTACCTATACCCCAGGTTCCTGCACCCCAAGTATAATTACCATTCCAACCTGCCATTTAAAAATCTCCTAGTTTAATATAGAGAATAAATCTCTGTATTATCCAGAGATTCTTAGTATAGCTGCTGCTGTTGTAAATGCTGGAAATACAATTGTGAAAGTTCCTGATGTACTAGTTTTATCTCCTCCAAAATCTAAAGCTGCAACAGCTGCATTAGTAGTAGCTGATGAAGTATTATAGATTAAAGCTCCTCTTGCAGTGATTGTTGCTGATGTAAATGATAAATCATTAAAATCAACAATCGCAACACCTGATGCAATTGATGTACTTGGATTTGGTTGCACAAGTGCTCCACCGCCTGCTGAATAAGATCCAGAGTCACCAACTTCTTGAGTAGTAGTATAAGAAGTTGTAGCAGAGTTTAGAGTAGCTGAAGAATTATAAAGAGCTAGTTTAAACTTATCACCACCGAAAGCGAAATTGTGATCACCTTCTAGTAATTGTTTTTTGAATGCATTTGCAATCGCTTGTGTTATAGCCATATTTTATCTCCTCATTGTTTTCCAACACGAGGAACACCTGATTGGTATTCATCGCGTCTTCGTCTTCCCATTTGTTCTATTGAGAATCCTTCAATCGCTTGTTTATACCTTCCTTCGTATAATTGCAAGAGATCATTGGGCCCCTTTAGAAAACTAAATGCTTCAACTAAGCAAGCATACAAAAGTCCGTTGGGAAAATACTGACTTAAATATGATGTAGTATTTGTAGCTGATAATTGAGGTGGTTTCAATATATAATTTACTTGAATTGAATAAGTATTATCCGGAATAGGAGCAAATGCAAGAACATCCTCATACCAATTAGCATAATATTTAGGAAATCCAGTTGCATTAGTGTTATTAAATTCGGATATAAAACTAGTATCTCTAACCTCTAAATAACTTCGATCGCCAGATAAAGAGGTATCTGTAGATGTGAATATTTGAACAGATCTAATAATATTATATTGTTGTGGTAAATTAATAAATTTTTGATTAGCAATTAAATTAGCTGTTTGATATTGTCTTTGATAATCTGCATCTGTATCTCTTTGAATTCTCCACTCAGCATTTTCAATAAATCCATCTATAATTGTAGATGTTAAAACATTTGAATCTACTTCTGTGTAATCTCTAATTTTTTGTACTAATTCTGCATATGTCATGGTGTTAATGTAGCTGGACCTGCGGTCACTAATGCTCCTCCAAATCTTCCTGATACAGTTGGTATATTTAATGTATTAAAAGTATAATTATCTGTACCTGTAACTACTATACTAAATCCAAAAGTATTTTCAAATATTGTATAAGATAATCCCCCTGGACTTCCATCTACATTTCTAAATACAACAATATCATTTGTATTTCTACCATGAGAAGGTTCATAAACATTTATTGTTGAACTTCCTGATGTAATAATAAAAGGATTAGATGGTAATAATGGATCTGTTTTTGGCTCTGTTCTATCTGGTCTTGCATTTACCAATCCTTGAGGATCTGCAGTATGTGGTTTTGGTTCTAATTGTGGCTGTTTAGGTTCAAATTCAGAAATATGCACTCTTGCACCATTCCATTCTTTTACCATTTCTTTATATGGAAATTCCATACCTGATCTATCAGATATAAATTTTGAATATTTTCCTGAAGCAGTATTAGACACTTGGATAATATACCTTCGGACTTATATACGAGCTGCTAGAAGAGCCGTCTTCTTGTAGCGCTCTTTGAAGTTCATCTTCATATAACAATTTCATTTCTTGAGTTCTTTGTGGAGCAAATTTTTGAGATAGATAATATGAAAGACCTGAAACCATACAAGGTACAAATCTATATGGAACATCAGCTTCATTAGTATAAGCTCCAGCGTCTTGAATTCTACTTACATAATAATAGTTTAAAAAATTTCCAGCTTCAGTAGATCCTGGTGTTAAGTATAAAGTAACTGTAATTCTATCAATAAATCTTTGTACAAAATATTGTGTTGGAGTTCCAGTATCAGTTTTATTTGAAAGTGATTGATATTCAGATCTATTTATTTTTGTTAATGGAAAATCTACAGAAGATGAATTTCTGTATGATGCTTCTAAAATATCATCTACACCATATACTGCTGTAGCACTTGAAGTACCATCACTTGTCGATCTAAACATAGTATAGACAGATTGACCATTGACTAATGTAATAGAATTATTTTTTACTTCCCAATAGTGTAAACCTCTATTCGCCCATTCTTGAAACATAATGTTTAAAGAACGTCTAGCGGATTTCATTTCTTGGCCAGACATAGGTTGTTGACCTATTCTTTCATAAGCTTCTTCTATAACTTCATCAATAGAAAAACTTGATTCGAAAGTTGTTGTTCCAGAGGTAGCCATTAATTAGCCTCCTACTTATCTATTAATACAGTGCACTTTGCGCTTGTGATTGCATTACAAGTTATAAAGCCTTTAAACAAAATACCATCTTCTGGCATGTTAAAAGAAAATACATCACCTGGTGGAACATCTGCTTGAAATTGAGTTCCTTCATTGTCTTGTAATATAACAGATCCAGTAGTCGTTGTAGTAGTAACATTAGAAAGAATAATTCCTCTTAATCTAGTTCTACCTGCAAAGATACTACCAGCTGCTGTAACTTGTACTGCTTTTACATCTGATTTCATACCCATTTTTTCTCCTTAAAATTTTATGTGGGCCCGAAGGCCCACACTAATTTATTTATTAGCTAGCGTCCGAAGAAGCTGAAACACCAATGAACTTTAATACAAAAGTTGCACCAGTTGCTCCTGGGTCACCGCTTACAACAACTTCAACTTCATCTGGAGTTGCAGTTGCAGCAGTAGTTGCTCCACCTGACATTCCTAATGCACCGTTGCAAGGAAAAAATCCTTTGAAACCAGTTGAGTTAGCTGCAGCTGTGATTCCATCTACGAAACCATCTGTATCTGCATCTGTTCCAATATCAACTAAGTTAACAGCGTTTGTTGCTGCAGTTGTTACAGAAACAATTACTCCCATTGGAATAAAGTTTGCTGGAATACCGATTGCTGATTCTTTTCCTGTAGTTTGACCATTTGCAACAGTCACAGTTGCTGTGTACTGAGAAAAAGTCATTGTGTTTGTTACATCGCCAGTTGTAGAACTTTTTACGATTGTTTGAAAACCGTTTTCCGATCTGACTGGACCACTAAAAGTAGTGTTTGCCATATTGTTATCCTCCTAATTATATTGACACAGTCTTTAGGCCGTCGACTATACTCGTCTATGTCAATTTTAATTGTATAGTAGTTAATTTATAGACTAATTTTAATTAAAGCGCAAGATATCCTTATAAGGAAAACGCATTCCAGCGAAAATAGCTTGGTTTACTTAACCAGCTATAGAAAATTCAGAAGCAGCGGATTCTATTTTAACC
>Ga0208767_1002504_pt1 | contig 13857 bp, 7 predicted proteins | sample VirMetDEL_Mar_21_FD_184514 | JGI IMG/M metagenome (GOLD analysis project Ga0208767, IMG submission 184514) | Aqueous microbial communities from the Delaware River and Bay under freshwater to marine salinity gradient to study organic matter... | ecosystem: Environmental > Aquatic > Marine >... | reverse complement strand
TGCCAGGCTAGCTGCTGATGCTCCTCCTGGGGTAGACTTGGGTATTAGGAATGACTGGCAGCCCAAGTATCCTTACAATAAAGTTGAGGAAACATCATCTGGACATCGTATCGAGGTTGATGATACCTCTGGTGGAGAAAGACTATCGTATGTACATAAGGACGGCAGTGCCCTTGAGATGTATCCTGACGGTGAGAATGCTACCACAGTACTGCTTAACTCTGTCGGTAAAATGGTTAAGCTAGTTGGTGATGATTTTACCATGATTGTTAACGGTAACGGTGACATCCACTACAATGGTAACCTCAACCTAAATGTTTCTGGTGATTTTAACATCAGCTGCAACAACTTTACTGTTACTACCCAAGGTAAACAGGTTGAAGAGATTAAGCAAGAAAAGATTGAAAACTTTGTGGGAGACAGAGTAGTTACTACACAAGGGAATAAGTCTGAAGTTGTGCTTGGTGCTTATACAGTAGAAAGTATGTCCGGAGATACCCATATCGTATCTAAAGGTGGGGTTAAGATTTCTGCAGAGGAAGACGTAGAGATCCTGGCTGGTACAGAAGTCCGGGTATCGGCAGAAGAACGTATCACTACATCTGCTCCAGAGAACTTTATGGTAGGTAACTGTGTTACTGTAGCCGGCCATAAAGGCACTATTGGTGGCGATGAAATGATTATGTACACTAAGAATATCTACGGCCACTCTGGTTCATTTGAAGATGGGGTTGAAGCTCCTACTTTCTGGGGGGATTTAAAAGGTACTGCTGAAAAAGCCATTGAGGCTGGAACATCTCTACATCAGTCCTATTCGGATGGCGTAGGACCAGATTATATTCCAAATACTGGAATTAATCCGAATTATACAATTAGGGAAATAGAGGTCAATGACGCAGCAACTACAGAACCGAATGCTACTAATATTGGTGAAGCTCTTGGCAGTACCAAGACGTTAGGTGTTAGAAAAGTAACTGTTGATGACGGTAAGATCTCTAACAGTGTAAAAGGATCTGATGGATCCTCAGGTGAAGCTACCACAGATAACAGTGCTAACAGACCAGACACATTTGGCGACGGTGAGCCAACAGCCGGAACAGGAAGTATTACTGATGAACAAAGAGCTGCTATTCAGCAAGCTGAAGCAGATGGATTACTCAATGGCTCTACGGCAGCAGAGGTTGAATCTGCAATTAATGATGTAGCTAATGAGATTGGAGCTGACCCAGCGGCTGTCGCAGCAGTAATTCAGGTAGAGTCTAAATTTAATTATCCTTACAGTCAAACTAATCCTTTTGGATATAGAGGAGCTTTCCAAATGGGCGAAGCTACTTGGGGACATACAGCAGATGGTAGTGGTACTCTAGGCGGATTAACATGGGGACAGTTCCAAAATGCTTCATATGCCGATCAAATTAGAGCTTATCCTGATTGGGCTAGAGCTCAGGGCATCGATGGGGTTTGGAAAGGTAATCTTAACAAATATAGTCCAGCAACTCAAGCAGCTCTCATCCAAGGTGCACAGTTTAATCCTGCTGCAGTAAGTGGCAGAGGAAGTGGAACATGGTGGACCCAATTTAATAGCGGAAACCCTAATATCGCTACCACTAAAACTAACCAAGCAGGAGGCTTGAGATATAACGGCTCGATCCCTTATCCTACTGTCGAAAGTATGACTGACTACTATGAAGGACAAGTTTAATGGTAGCATTTAATATTAATAAACTTACTACTCGTGAAGCTAGATGCATAATGAGAGATCCAAACAATCGGGCTGATGGAGCATTTGTAGGATCTTGTTTTGCTACAGATCTCATTTCTGCAGACTATTTTGTACCTACTCCGAAAAGAGTTAGAACTTATTTTGATGACAAATCAAGTAAGAAGTATGCTAAAGATTCTTTTATTAACTCTTCGAGGATAAGAAGGTACCAGGAGCAATTCTATCCTAGACGCATTCTTCCTGATCCTTTATATGATCCATACAAGCTTAAAGATATTAATGCTGGTACTAAACTGGGTAAGGGGATTCCTTTATCAATGTTTGCTAACTCCAAGGGATCGAGAGCAACTTTAAATCATTTGAGCTTAAGAGAAAGAAGAATTATTACTCAAAGACTCTACTGTCAAGTTCCATTAATTATTGGATTCAGGAACAATAAGAAGTTTAGTCAGCATAGCTTAGTAGTGACAGAGGGGTTAGTTAAGCCTGATGCAACAGAATCTCTAGTTAAAGGGGATATTAGAGATCTGGCTACTCAGGGAAGAGCAGTTGTATATGAAGTACTTAATTCTAAAGGACAGAATGATCCATGTAAAACTTTTGAGCTGGCTCAGTACTGGAAAGACAATCATATGTTCCAGGGATTGATCCTACACTTTGATAGTATCGATCCTCGTCCATCGGGATATGATACTTCAGAAAATAATCCTTATTTTTTCAAAGATAGACAGTATCACGCAGAGATCATCGTGGTAATGCCTAAAGTTAATTCTCACTATGAAGGAAAATTCGAAAAAAATATTAGAACTGATATTAATTATCGAACTTTCATTCGTAACGGACTTGGCTTTTTCCAGTATAAATAAAATAAATTATATAAAGAAAAGAGCGTAAATGGCTGTTACTAAATCACTTGCAATTGAAGACGGGAATCTACAGACCCCGTCAATCATTACAAGTAGGAAAAGAAATTTTAGTGACCTAGACCTAACTTTTGGTATTAGGACTTCAGGAGATGTTTTTAAAAAGACAGATGCTGCTGCAGTAAAGCAATCTGTTAAAACCCTCTTGCAAACTAATTTTGGTGAAAGGCCATTTCAACCTTTTCTAGGTGCGAATTTAAGAGATAAACTGTTTGAAAATTTTACAGAAGAAGAAAATGCCATCGTCATTGAGGATAATATTAGAGATGTTTTATCATTCTATGAACCCAGAGCTAAGGTTTTAGGTGTAGTAGTTAACGATATCTCAGAAAGAAATTATTTCAGTGTACGTGTAGAGTTTCAGGTAGTTAACACAGAAGAAGTTGTAATACTCGAAACTTCAGTATCAAGGATTAGGTAAAAATGGCAACAAGTATTAAAGCATCAGATCTAGACTTTGATAACATCAAAGCATCATTAAAAAGCTATCTGTCTGCTAAGGATGAATTTTCTGACTATGACTTTGAAGGTTCTGCCCTTTCTAACCTTGTTGACGTATTAGCATATAATACCCACTTAAACGGTCTTATTGCAAACTTTGCTCTCAATGAAACATTTTTGCCTACAGCTCAGCTCAGAACTTCACTGGTTAACCATTCCCTTTCCTTTGGATATATCCCTAGATCTAAGACCTCGTCCAGAGCAACGTTAAACATATCTGTGAATCTACAGTCTGCCTCAACTAGACCAGAGACGGTAACTCTTCCTGCAGGTTGGGCATTTACTAGTGTGGTCGACGGAGTAGAATATACATTTAGAACTTTGATCGATTATATCGGATATGATACTACTGGAACTGGAATTTATACCTTTGTAGATCCTTTAGGAAGACCGGAAGTTACCGTACTTGAAGGAGAAGTTACGGTTAAAACTTTCATTGCAGAACCTAGCAACGATCGACAGGTATACGTCGTTCCAGATCAAGATCTAGATCTTTCTACTGTTGCTGTACAGGTCTATGATGATATTAACTCTGATAACTTTACCAGCTACTTTAGTGCAAACGCTACTTCTGGAGGTCAAATCATTTCTACCATTTCCGAAGATACGGCACTCTATCTTCCTCTTGAAACTTACAACGGCTACTGGGAAATTAACTTTGCTATTGGGGGATTGACCGGTAACAACCCAACCGAAGGTCAGGTCATTCGTGTTACGTATTTAAAGACCAATGGTAAGGATGCAAACGGTGCTTCAGTATTTACCCCGACCTTCCCGGTTCTCAGTATTAACAATGTATCCTATCCACTATCTATTACAACCACATCTAAATCTGCATTTGGTGCTGATAAGGAATCTACAGAGTCTATTCGAGTAAATGCTCCTTTATCTTACCTTGCACAGAACAGACTGGTTGCTCCTAATGACTATCGTGGAGTAATTGCTAACGGTGTTCCGGGTATTAAATCTATCAACGCTTGGGGTGGCGAGGACAATGTTCCTGCCAAGTACGGTAAGACTATGGTGTCTATTGTATATGAAGATACTCTAACCCCTGCACAAGTTGCCGCAACAGAGCAAGCAATTAAGATTAACCTCACTGATCCACTTTCTGTTGTAGGTGTTGAAGCAGAGTTTGTACAGCCTACATTCCAATACATTAACGTTAATACCTCATTTAGATATAATGTGTCCAATACAAATTTGACTCTAGAGGGTATTAACTCTAAAGTTAGAAATGGCATTTCTTCCTATTTTTCAGATAACAGTGGTAAGTTTAACGATGTTATTAGAAAATCTAGACTTCAATCGGTAGTAGATTCTATCGATCCTTCTATATTAGGAAATGACATTAAACTGACAATGTCTTCTAGATTTATTCCACTTAAGAATTCTGCAGGCACATTTGTTACAGCAGGCTATCAAATCAACTTCCTTAATACTATCGCCCTTCCTCAAATGACAGCTGAGGAATCTATTATTAGTAGTAGTAGATTTACATATAATGGAAGAACCTGTGAATTTAGAAATGCCCCACGCCATTCTACAGTTATTCAGATTGTAGATCTGTTTGGAAACGTAGTAGTTGACAATATTGGATCTTACAATCCTTCTACCGGGGTAGTTCAATTGACAGGATTTGCTCCAGAAAATATTATTACTGGAGAAGATTATATTAGTATTACTGCCGTTCCTAGAGATGGATCAGTATTTAAGCCATTAAGAAATACTTTGATTTCATTAGGAAGTAATTCCGCTAACGGTATTCCAGATATTAACCAAGCAACAAGCATTGCAGGGGCGACTAACTAATGTCTTCTAATATCAAAACTGTTATCGATTATGATAGAAAAGACGTTACTGTTCATGGTGCCCAAGTCGATCCTGTAATTCCAGAGCACTTCCAAGAACAGTATCCGACCCTAGTTAAGTTTTTAAAAGCTTACTATGAATACTTAGATAGTGATGGACAGTTTGGATCTAGAATTAATAATCTATTTAATATTAGAGATGTTAATGAAGTAGATTCAGATATAGCTTCCCTCCTATTCGAGGAAAGAGTCCCAGGTATCGACACTGAAGCATTCATATCTCCTAGCTTTGCATATAAATTACTTCCTAACTTCTATAAAACTAAAGGAACCCAGGTATCTATTGACGGATTTTTTAGATATTTTTATAATTCCGACATTGAAAAAATCTTACCTAGGTATCAGATGTTTACGGTAGGCGAGAGTGAATTAGGGGCTCAATCAGAAAAATATATTCAAGATTCGTACTTCTATCAAATTTATTCTATTCTTCTAAAAACTAATTTGCCCGCTTCAGCCTATTCAGGGTATTATAAAAACTTTCTACATCCTGCAGGGTATGCGGCTTTCTACCAGAATTCTTTTGAAGAGGTAGCATCAGTTTCTTTTGCACCAGAATCAAACATAGCCCAATTGGAAATTGGTCAGTTTTCTTCTGGTACTCTTGTTGAAGCTTCGGCTGGATTACTAATGGGAGGTATTGGATCTATAACTCTGGTAGATTCTGCTATCGATAGAAGACTCAATGCGGGAACCACGATTAACTTCTATGAAGAAATGCAAAAGAATTATTTCGAAAGATTTGAAGATGTACTCTCAGATTCTCCTTACAATGGACAATATAATACTATTGCAGATATCTTAGATCCTAATTCCCCGAGATGGTCAAGTGATGTAGATAATAACAATATTTCTCTTAACATGTCGGATTCAAGTGAGGCAGGATTTGGCTCAGGACCAGACTTTGGTGATAGCGATGACCAAACATTTGATGCTAATCCATTCTCGATTAGTGGAACTACTAACCAGATAATCTTACCTGGAATTAAATTCTCTAATACGCTCGAAAGATTCGATGAAGATAAGTTCCAATTCTTTGATCCGTACGTATATCCTGATTCCGATCACATGCTTAACGATTCTGTCCCGGTCTAATTTTTACATAGGAAATAACTAATGACAACTACATATTTCGATTCTGGCCAGCTGATTGATATTGGTAGTGCACCCAATGCCAACGATGGGGACACGTTGAGAATTGCTGGTGCAAAAATTAACACTATCGCTCAATCTTTGGATAGTGCTTTAGATGCACTTGATAGTGATTTTAGGCAACAATTCGATTCAAATCAGATTGCTGATGGATCTATTAGTACAGATAAGATTCAAGATGGAGCTATTAATGCAGATAAGCTAGCCTTAGGTAGCTTAGATAATGGTAGCTATGCTGGATCTTTAAATTTTGATAGTACTGCTCCAGATAATGTAATTACTATCCTACCCAACGGTAACGTAGGAATTAATGATAGTAACCCGGGAAATAAATTTCAAGTAACGGGTAGTACTGGTTCAGCTACTGCTAAATTCTATGCCTTAACTGAAGCTACTATTAACCTTCAGTCTGGAGATAATATTTCTGGTCCTTTCAGGATGGTATCAAGCGATGATGCATTCTTCCTCAAGTCCCAAAATACAGGAATTTCCACCGACCAGGCTTTCTTAAAGTACGACGAGCCGACCAATAGCTTACGTTTAATGAACAACATTAATATCAATTCTAGCAATAACGTAGGCATCGGTAAAGCTCCGTCGTCTTACGGATTAGATGTTAATGGGTCAATCCAATCAACTAACTCCGGAGGGACTTCTGGCGTCCTTTTAAATAGCTCTGGCGCTATTGAAATCGCCAATACTGGAACAGAAGCATATATTGACTTCAAGAATGCTATTGGCGACGACTATGATATTAGAGTGCAGGCAACCACGGCTGGAGATTTTGAGATCTTAAAATCCGGAGCTGTTAATAATCTGTTTACAGTAAAAACAGACGGATCAGTCGGCGTCGGGATCGATCTTCCGACTGATAAATTACATGTAGCAGATGGTACAGTAAGATCTGAGTGGACGGCTCCGGCAGCCGACGTTGAAGCTTTCAGAGGACAAAGTAGTGATACGTCTGTAACAATGTTACATCTTCAGAATAGTACCGGGAACGTACAGTTCAGAAAAGATAATGGATTTAGTTCTATTAGACTTAGTGATGCATCAGATCTCAGATTCTATCATAATGGCGTATGGAAATACCAGTTCCAAGCCGACGGAGACTTTGTAGCAACCGGTGACATTACAGCATTCGGGTCTCTTTCCGATAAAAACCTGAAAGAGAATATCGAGAACATTCCTAACGCTCTGGAAAAGGTTTCCCAGCTTAACGGTGTAACCTTTAACTACATCGGCTCGAAAGAATCCATGACTGGTGTGATTGCTCAGGAAGTACAAGAAGTACTGCCAGAGGTTATCTACGAGACCGTAGACAATACCCGAGAAGATGGTAGAGCATTGGCAGTTAGATATGGGAACATGGTAGGTCTTTTGATTGAAGCCATCAAAGAATTGAAGGCTGAGGTTGAAGAGCTTAAGAATAATGTATAAATATTTACAATCAATAGATTTGAGTAGGTAATATGACAAAACAGATATTAGATCTAGGTACGAACGCAAACGACGGAACTGGCGATACGCTTAGATCTGGTGGTACCAAGATTAATGCCAACTTTACTGAGCTATATACTATTCTGGGCGGTGACAGCCGAAACGATTCTGTTGGTATGCTTTTTGATAGTAATGGCGTAATCTACAGTGATGGTACCTATCAAACAAAACTAGAATTCCATGAGCATGACGATTCTAATGTAACCGTCCATATGCCCCACCACCCAGGTGACCTGATTGTAATTGAATCTGGTGCCGGTGGGCATCACGGTGGAGCAGACAGATACATCGACCTGAAAGATTCTGATAGCGGTAGCGCGGCAAGGGTACTGTTCGGTAACGCCTATGATTCTGCTGGCGAGCTTCCTAGCTCTACCGTCTATCACGGTATGTTTGCTTTCCTTCACCATGAAGGGGTAGCAGTAGTTGCACACGACTCTGATGGTTGGGTTAATCTTATTGACAGCGATACTCTTACCAGTGGTCACGGTGCATACAGTGTTAATATGAAAACTGGTGCTGATCAGACCAACTTTACTAACCTTAGACTTACCACCCCTTATATTACTTCAGCTATTTTAGATTCTAACGCTAATGAGATTCTTAGCTTAACTAGTACTGGTATTCCAGCAAACCATTTGGAAATTTCTTCAAACGGGGGAAATCATCCAAAGCTATCAGCTGCGGGGGATAGTGCTAACGTAAGTATTGAAATCTCTGCTAAAGGATCCGGTGCAATTTGTCTAAATAAAACTGCATACCATCCTCAGACCATGGGCTCTAATGGGACTATTTCTGACTCTGCCTCTTTGATTATTTTCAATAGCGCCGTTGCTCTGGCCGTAGATCTCGATAGCGGAACAGATTCCGGAGAATATAAGATCTTAATCAACAAAGGTGCGGGAGCAACCACTGTAACTCCTTCTTCCTTCCATCAAGGAACTACATTTACTTTACAAAGTGGGGGAACAACTCAGGTCATCTGGGATGGTACGGATTGGTTCTTACTTGGCTCTAAAGATTCAGCTGACGCTGACATTTCAGTTACTTAAAAAGAGATAAAAAAATGCCTGCAATTATTACCGACGATACTAAAAAGTTATTGATCCAAAAGATCATCGAAGATACGTCAGATTCTGATACTAGATATTTCGTTGGTATCGGTCGGGCTGACACGTGGCAAGATTCCACTGATATTGCTCCTATTGCCGGACAAGTAATTAATTCTCCAAGAGAACAAATTAATTTTAGATCTAATCTTCAGTCTGTAATTTTGACAGATACTGTAAGCTTTGTTGCAAAGAGATATAACTGGTCTTCTGGTACGATCTATAAAGCATATCAAGGTGACGTTTCTGCTTTCGGTAATGGTACGTCTAATGATATTGGAAACGGACAGTACTATGTAATCACAGAAAACAACAGAATCTATATCTGTCTTGAGCAGGGTAAAACTGATACTGGATCTGTAAACCCTTCCTTGAATAACCCAGGAGACGAAATTCTTCCGTCTGAAGGAACTAAAAAGCTTGGAGATGGGTACATCTGGAAATTCTTAACTGTACTTGATCCAATTAAACTAAATAACTTTTCTACATCTAACTATATTCCAGTAGATAAAATTGATTCCGCAACTGGTGGTAGCTTTAATACCATTGCAGAACAACAACAATTGACAGTACAATCAGATGCTACTCCAGGAGAAATTGTTGGCTATAAAATTGTAACTGCAGGGGCAGGATACGATTCCGCAGATAGTGCTACAGTAAAAGGAAACGGATCAGGAGCAGGGTTTACATTTAAAGTCAGTCCTCAAGGTAGCATTGTTAAAGTGTCTGTAGACTCTGATGGATCCGGGGGATTCAGATTCGGTTCAGGATATGATTTTGCTAATATAGAAATTACTTCTACTACAGCAACAGTACCAGCTGTTATTAGACCAGTTATTTCTAAAAATGGGGTAGGAGCTGATATCAGAGATGATTTAAGAGCTACTGCTTTAATGGTAAATGCTAAGCTGGTGGGAGAAGCCGGATCTGGAGACTTTTTGGTTGAACAAGAATTTAGACAAGTAGGTCTTCTCAGAAACCTCAAGAAGCCTAACGATTCAGATTTTACTTCCAGTACTGGATCTGCTCTCAGGAAGCTTACCGTAGAGGGAGTAGCACTTCAAAAAGATATGACTGTTCAAGGTGGAGCAACCCTAGCTAAAGCTTTTGTAGATGATACAGAACCTACTGGGGTCGGATTAACTGACACTATTCTATATTATCATCAAAATGAAAAAACTGGGTTCTCTCAATTTGCTGCCACAGATACTGGAACTAATTCTATTAAAAATGTTTTAGATTCTAACGACTTTGGCAATTTCCTTTCTGATTCTGACCCCGAAGTTAATCCATTCTCAGGTGAATTACTTTACATAGATAATCGTGCAGCAATCACCCGTGACTCTGCAAGTACCGAAGACGTTAAGATCATTATCCAACTTTAAGAGAGTAAAAAATGCCCACATCTTTTAGCGATACCACATTCTCTAGTACCTATAAGGACGATTTTAAGGATAGTGATAATTATCATCGGATCCTATTTAATTCTGGTCGGGCTCTTCAGGCAAGAGAGCTTACCCAGCTTCAAACCATTACCCAGCGGGAAATGGAAAGATTCGGTCGTAATATTTTTAAAGAAGGATCTGTAGTTAATCCTGGTGGGTTTACCTTAGATACGTCTTATGAATTCATTAAGCTTCAAGGAAATCCTACTAACGTTAGTGCAGGGTCTATTCTTGAAGTTGATGGTGGAGGAATCACGGTCAGGGTTTTAGAATTCTTCCCTGAAGTCGATCCAGTTACAGAGCCGGCAACTGCTTATATTGAATACCTTGATGTAAGTACAACACCTGGGGGATCTAATACTACTAGACTGGGTGGCAATACTCTACTCAACGTTACTAATGGTACAGGTCAGGTAACTACTGTCCAACAGCAATCAGGAATTACAGTATCCGGTCAAGGATCTAGAGTTAGCGTAAACAATGGATCTTTCTTTATCCGAGGGCATTTCGTTCAGGCTAATGCTCAGTCTATTATCCTTAGCAAGTACTCTAGTACTCCTACAGCAAACGTAGGATTTATCGTCACAGAAGATATTATTACTTCTGATGATACTGATGCTTTATTTGATAACCAGAACGTGGAGCCTAACCGTACAGCTCCGGGAGCAGATCGCTATAGAATTAGACTTATTCTATCTACAGAAGATGCAGTTGATAGCGATGACAACTTTATTCTGATTAATAGAGTCGTAGACGGAGTAATTCAAGAAGAAATTGACAAGAATACGTATAATATTCTTGGCGACGAAATGGCCAAAAGGACTTTTGAAGAGTCTGGAAACTATACTGTTGAGCCATTCACTACTAAATTTTCTCAGAATGCCTCTGATACTAGTAAGTTAACTCTTAAAGTTTCCCCAGGCATTTCATATGTAAACGGCTATAGAAACGCTGAAGAAACAGAAACCGATATTTCTGTTGATAAGCCGAGAGCTAACGCTACGGAGCTAGTCGGAAGTGAAGCTATTAGTGCTAGATACGGGAACTACCTTCAGATTGATTCCATTGAAGGATTACCTGATGTTAGTACTCTAGAGAAGTGGACCCTGTATGATGCAGTAGGAGGATTCGGAGGTAATCCTATTGGTACTGCAAGAATTAGAAACGTTTCGACTTCTGGAGGTTACTATAGATTCCACATCTTTGATGTTAATATGGACCTGGGTTCCTTCCGAGATGTTAGAAGTATTGGTGATTCTGCAGATGCTACACGATACGGTAACTTGGTCTTGGAAGACGGGGTTGCTGTCGTTAAAGAAGTTAATCATAATAATGCATTCTTCGAACTTCCTAGAATTAGACCTCAAAATATTGATGTAACAGGACTGACTGAACAAAGATTCACTCAACAGCCTGCTAACGGATCAGGCGTCTTATTGCTTCCAGGTCTTACTGGTGAGGGATATGCCGATGCTTCCCTGTGGATTCTGACAGACAGCAATGGAGCAGTAGTTACTAATCCAGATATTAGGGACAGTGACGTCAATGCTAAAATCGAGGGTCTTAACGCCAACGAAACTTATAGCTTGATCTACTACATCAATCGTAAAAACTTAGCTCAAGAAAGAGGTAAGGATTTAATTCAGGACTATACCCAAACCGGGTCTTTGACTAACAGAGAATTAGTGTTAGATAAATCTGACATCTATCGACTAAAAGAAGTTTTGGATGCAGATAGTAATAATGTTACAAATCGATTCACTCTGGATAATGGTCAAAGAGATAATTTCTACGATAAGGGAAGAGTTAAGCTTCAAACTGGTAGTGTTACAGAACCTATTACTGTCAAGTATGATTATTTCCAGCATGATGTATCGGGAGATTTCTTTTCTGTAAATTCTTACATCGGTGAAGTAGCATATGAAGACATTCCAAAGTTTAGACAGAATAACGGGATTGAAGTTGAACTGAGAAACGTACTCGATTTTAGAAGTGTTAAGGATTCCAATGGGGACTTTGACCCCCAGTTGATTAACCAGCTTCCCAGAAATACTGATATCATTCAAGCAGATGTAACATACTACCAGTCTAGAAAAGATATTCTAATTGCAACAGAAGATGGATTGGAATATATTAAAGGTTCGCCGAATGTTAACCCTGTTAAGCCACCGGTTCCTGATAATGGCATGGAGTTATTCAGCTTTACTCTGAATCCATATACTGACGATGAAAACGACTTAGAAAAGAAATACGTTGACAATCGCCGTTATACTATGAGAGACATTGGTGGTATTGTAGAAAGAATTGATAATTTAGAAGAAACTGTATCTCTGAACCTTCTCGAGCTTGAGACTTCTACGGTTGAGGTATTCGATTCCAATGGTAACAATAGATTTAAGAATGGTTTCTTTGCAGACAATTTTAAAGATTTAGTATTCTCCGACATCCTAAATCCTTCTTATTCTGCTAGTCTTGATCGCGGTCGGAATATCATTCGTCCAGCAGTAAACACCCAGTCAGTTCTTTTCAAATTTGATAGTGCAACTTCCAGCGGTATTACAGCTATTGGCGATATTGCACTTCTCAATTATACTGAACAAGAATTAATTTATCAGGACATTGCAACAGAGACTGAAAACGTTAACCCGTTCGATGTAATCATTTACGCTGGGGACCTAGAGCTTGCTCCGGAGATTGATCTTTGGAGAGAAGATATTGTTGTAGGAACCGAAGAGCTCGGTAATGCAATTCAAACTCGTACTGGATTGAGACTACCAGGAAGAGTAAGAAGAAGCAGAAATGACCTTATTTCAACTCCTATCCTCAGATCAATTGCTCAGTCAATAGTTTTCCCAGATCTTCCTGGAAGTGAGGACTTAGGTTTACCTGAGATTGGAAGTATTATTGGAGAAAGCAGGGTTCTTTCCCGTAGAACTAGCACAGTTCGGACCAATACATCAATTGATACTATAACTACCGTTCGGACTTTAGTTGGACAAAGAGTAGTTGGCATTGACCTCATTCCATTCGTAAGATCCAGAAGGGTATTCTTCAGAGCTAACCAACTCGCTCCTAATAGACAGCATTTCCTATTCTTCGATGGATACAGTATGGCTGACTATGTAAAGAGTGAAAACTTCCGGACTTTCCAAGAGATTAATCCTCCAGATGATTTCCTTGGTGGAGAGTACACCGGTGCTACTAGCCACCCGAATACACCTACTGCTGCAACTTCGTTTGTGACAGATGCCTTCGGTCATATTGAAGGATCGTTCTTCATTCCTAACAATAATGAAATTAAGTTTGATGGTGGGAATAAGACTGTTAAAATCCTAGACATTAGTGTTGATGATGAAGACGCAGCCTTATCTGGAGCAGCAGCGGTTTACACTGCTGGCGGAGCACAAGTTTCTCTTGTTGATGTAATTTCAACTACTAGAACCAGAAGATCTAGACCTGTTCCTCGCCCTAGACCTACTCCTAGACCTCCAACTGGAAGACGGAGAAGGAGAGGTAAGCGGAGAGAGCCTATCGCTCAGTCTTTCCAGCTGCAGAATACTAATGGAGGATTTATTACAAGTATTGATATCTTCCTGGCTTCCAAATCGACTACTGTTCCTATTCGTCTTGAGG
>Ga0208767_1002500_pt1 | contig 13881 bp, 13 predicted proteins | sample VirMetDEL_Mar_21_FD_184514 | JGI IMG/M metagenome (GOLD analysis project Ga0208767, IMG submission 184514) | Aqueous microbial communities from the Delaware River and Bay under freshwater to marine salinity gradient to study organic matter... | ecosystem: Environmental > Aquatic > Marine >... | reverse complement strand
CTTTTCTAATTGCCCAGTTAACACCGCTTGTTCCTCCCCAACCAAGCCAAGCAACATAGCCTCTATCTTTCCAAGGCGTGTCCTTATACTTCGGGTCAATCGCAGCATTCTTTCTATGGCGATTAAAAGCAGCCATTCTCGCAATAGTATCATAGGAAAGTTTTCTTCTTGATGCTAATTGATTTGCACGAGTCCAGCCCACAGAAGTCATTCCCTTAACTTCATCACCATACTTCTTCTTCCACTCAAGAACTTTCTTGGCGTTGTTAGTAGCAGATTGTGGGTAGTCGTTGTATGTAGCCATCAAATTAATTTACAATTATTGTAATATCCCTTCTATTGTAATGTAAGCATAATCATCATAGACATCACCACTTGCGCTCTTAACGAGTATGCCATTAGGTGTTATCCTTGTACAAGTAAGTGTCTGTAAAAAGAAGTCTAAAGAAGCCAAATTAGATGTAGGCACAACCATATCAAACTCTATGCGTGGGTTTTCGCTTTGTAATATCTTTTCAGATACAGCAAATATATTGGTATAGGTATCTGTAGTATTACCACTTTCATCTTCAAACATAAGATTCCAACCCGCAGTATTTCTTGGGAAAATTCTACCATTAAAAGTATGCTGACCAAGGTCTATGTATATGCGCTCTGTTTCAGTAACCATCTGACCGCTTTGGTCATTACCCTTAAGCTTTATATGTGGTATCTTTAGGTTAGTGTCAACTAATGGCTTGTCTAAATAAGCAAACCTTAATCCTACATCTTTATTCTTTGTAAAAATATTTGATGTGAAACCAAGTTCTTTTTCGCTAAACGCTCCGTTCTGAAAGTTTTGATTGCCTTCCATATCTGAAGCTTCTGGACCACAAACAGAACGGTTGTATATAGAAGAATCAAGGTTTATCTTTATTTCTACTATACCTTCCGGATTAATTTCTTGAGTTGTAGAACCAATGGTTATACCATCGTTATTTATATCGTCAAAGTAAAGGTTGTAGTCTTTATTGTTTATCTCAAGTAGCTTCACCTTATCTCCGCCATTACTTATCCTTACAGACTTAAGATCGTCTATTAGATTATTGATGTCTTGACTTCCCGTTCTAACAATAGACAATGGGTCTATCCGAAGGACGTGTTCTGATGTAGATGCATCATACTCATAGAACAATCCACAATCAAATCTTTTTAAAAGACCCGTGAGTATTTCGGACACATTCAGTGGACAAGTCTGATTGATAGAATCACTAATTATAAACTCATCCGTAAGCTTATATAGTAATGTATCTGCGTTAGAATTGAACTTAATATTTAAAGAGCCATAGCTTGATATTCTTGTAACAAGTTTTCTTAACTCACCAACACTAAACATACTTTGTGCAAATGCTGTAGCACTGTGATGAGAACTTCCGTGGTCATAGTCAGTAGCGTAGCGAACATCAAGTTCTCCATCTAAAGGCTCAATGAAATAGTTTACTCCATATCTACTGCCGCCATTTACAAATAACTCTTGGTCTTGTGGAAAGTATGCTGTGAAGTCCTCAAATAATAATACGTCTCTCCAAGTAGCACCGTTAGACAGTAGCACACCGTGGTCCTCGTGATTCTCTTCACACTGAAAGTAATCATAAGGGTCAGAGTTACTGCCTTTGTTTGAGTTGCCTTGTTCAGTAGAAATTACATTAGACATATCAAGGATAATGTCATTTCCTTGAGAATCTCTTAAGGCAATTTTTTTGACCATAAATCCATCCTCATAAACACCTACATAAACTTTAAACCTCATATTAGAAGTGTTAGTGTATATAGCGTCTACAAGCTTGTCTTCACCTACTACGGGTATCTCTAACTTTGGTCTTTCTATAACTGCTGATGTAGCACCCGAGTTTAATCTTATGTCTGCATTGAAAGAAACCTTTGGACAGAAGAAACCTCGTATACCGTCAAAGATATAATCACCATTATCATCAAGGTCAGCAGGGTAAAATCCCATTCTTTTCTCTGCGCCCCAATCAACACTCGCATACAATGGATTGCCCTCTGCATCAGTTCCATAGTTACCCGCAGTTTCCATATTACCAAACCACTGGGTGTGTATTAGCTTTGTGTTGTTGTTTAAGTCAACACAAGAGTTTAAGGATTGATTAGTACCCGACCAAGCAGGTGCTTGTCTGACAAAGAAGTTTCTTCTGTTTATATCCTCTTTAGCAAGTAATTGCGAAGGGATAACCATATGTAGCTTTTCAGCTTGAAAGTCTGCAAAAGCGGGTGTAGCAGCATAGTCACCTAATGCAAATAGCTTTGAGTCCACACGGAGTGGGAAAGATGCTGAACTTATGTAAGCTGTTAGGTACTGAAGAAATCCTCTCACCGAGAACACAGGCATAATACCCGTTCTGTCTATACCCGTACCATACTCAAGAAACTGTCTTGCGCCATATCCAAATTTTCCATCCACATCGTTACAGAAGTCTATGTAAGGAAAAGACATTGGTCTTGTATAGTCGGGATTAGTCCCTTTAATTCCCGCCTCACCACCGCTGGCAGTATTTGCTCGGAAGTCATTCAGCGTGTGTCTTGTAGTGTAGTAGTTATCGGTATATAACTCACCTAACTTTAAGTCTTTTACTTGTGTTAAATACTTTGACAAGTAATCTTTTAATTCAACTTCAATGTATGATTGAGAAGAATTATACTCAAATGATATCACATTGAGTATACCCGCTATTTCTGTTGAAGAGGAACCGTATATGGTTATCTTAAAATAAAAGTCTTCTTTAGGAAAGTCTAATGCGGGTGATGTTATAGGCTCAAAATTAAACCTGTTTGAAGCCTTATTGTTTGTTGTTAGTGGTATACGCAGCTTTGTATAGAAAGGTAGCTTTACCTTGTCAATCTCTACGCTATCGTAGAAATCTAAATCATACTCTAACTGCTGCTCTGGGAATAAGTCAACATCGTTATATGTGACATTATCCCTGCTAATCTCTAACTTAAACTCCATACTAACGAGTTGCGATATTAAATTCTAAAGAAGACTTAAATCTATTGTTTAGTGTATCAAATGAGCCGTCACTAAATCCTACGCCATAAGCTACAGCATCACAGTAATTTGCGAATACAACATCGGGATTAGTTACTAACGTAGAAGATATCCCAAAGTAATCGTTTCTCCTTGCAGGCACAATTAATGAATACGAATTGTTTGAAGCATATTGAGTATATGCTTTTGAGTACAAGCCATTTTCAATATCTACACCTATTCTATACACATCAACGCTATCTATATCTGTAGTGTTGTATCTGAATATAGTTGCGGTTATACTTGATAGACCCACAGGATATATGTTACTATCAAACTTAAAAGAAGCTGCTCCAGAGGAATCTGTACATATAGCATAAACCGCTTTCTGATAGGTATCCGAATAAGATATCTTAACAACATCTTTCGCTTGGAAGTTACCCGAAGGGCTTGACTCGCGAAGTGTATCTGAACCGAGTAAGTTTAAAGATATTCCGTTAAACTGCTGTGCTATACCTTGTTTAAATACTAAATCTGACATTATATTCTATCGTTTCTATCTCTAATTCTACGTTCTGTAGCGTTACCACGCAAGTCCTTGTCTGCAACATAAGCACGAACTGGCTTGCTTACACCTATAGCTGTTGAGGTAGTAGCCTCTGCAATAGCCTTTAAGTAATCTACACTTTCGTCAGCTTGTATTCCTACTAAACCACCTGTTGCAAATTTATGTTGTCCCTGTAATGGTCTTACCTTATAAGAATTGTTTATGCGCTCCAGTAAGTCACGGTGCATATGAGAGGCTCTTTTGTTTACTATAAACTCTCCACCTTCCATTTCATATCCACCTTTACCCTGTACAGAGAATGGCACACCACCTTCAGAGTGAGAAGGTCCATTTACCATACCCCCTTCAGCAAACTTTTTAGGAACAAACTGACGCTGATTAATAGCCGAAACTTGTCCTGCATAAGATATTGCCGAAGCCCCAGATGTTATTAATGCGTTAATAGCACTTGCTGGGAATGGCACTCCTGCAAGAACCTCATTTATGAAAGCTTGAGCAAGAGCAGCAAGATAATCAGCTTTAGCGTTATTTAAGTCTTGCTTTTTCTCCGCGTTAAAACTTTGTCTCTCTACACTGTTTTCTTCAGCTACTTGAGCTTGTCTTAATTCTTTTTGCTTTTGTCTAAATTGAGACTCTGTAATTAATTGATTGTCAAGTTGAGACTTTAATATGTCTTCTTCTGTTTCGTATCTATTTTTTATTAAGTCAATTTCTGCGTCCAATTCATTCTGAAGTTGCTTCAAACGCTCATTTGCTATGTTCTGATATATTTCATTAGTCATATCAGCACCTTCTTGAGCGAGCTGTTCTCCAAGTTGAAGGAGGGAATAAGCTGCTTCATCACCAAGTTTCTGAAAGAATGTCCTTGCCTCCTCTATGGATTCTGGAGGAAATATGGGTGCTAATTGCAATGCTTCATCAGAATCTTCTAATATATCTGCAACATCCTTTGTTAGCTTTTTAGCAAATTCTTTTATATAGCCTTTTGCTTCTCCTGTTGTGGGCAAGGAAGCCATTGCTTTATATAAATTGGTTACAATAGCTTGTATATCAGCATCATCAAACTGAAAATCTGCGATTTGCTGCTGAAGTGTTTCTAACCTTCCTATTTCGGCGACTGTTCTCTTATACTCATCAGAACCTTTAGTTAAACTTTCCAAGCTGTTTTTAGCATCATCTATTTGTAAACCAAGGTTTTCATATTCTATACCAGCAAGTCTATTAGCCTCTAAAGCTTGTTTTTGATTGATTACCTCGTTTCTTTTAGAATCTAAAAGCTTTTCTCCCGCTTCGGTTAATCGCAGTACAGCTCTTTCTTGTCCCTCTGTGGAGAGTAAATCATCTTTTTTTGCTCTTATAAGTTTCTCGGTTTCTTCAATAAGACCAGCATATGCCTTGCGACCCTCTTCAGTCATTTCATTTATACTGTACCCATTTTTTAATATTTCTCTGTCAGTATAAGATATTCTACCTCTCGCTAAAAGGGTTTCCCTTGTTACTCTTTCTGATTCTTTATATATTTTTTTACCGTTAGTCAAAACCTCTTTAGCTGCTTTTTCAGAACTTTCAGATAGAAGCTCAAAGAAGTCGTTATTTTTTAGCTGTTTATATGCTTCTAATTGATTTTCAACAGCTTCTGGTAACACTACATTAAAAAAGTTTTTAAATACAGTACCACCAATAGTGGAAGTGTCGGCAAGCTTAATTAAGAAAGCATCAAAAGCAGAGTTTAATAATTTAAACTTACCCGAAAGTGTGTCTATTTGTTTTGCTGAAGCCTGTGTTGCAGCACCTAACTGACCGAACTTACCAGAGTAATCTTCAAGCTTATCAATATTATTAATAAGTACAGTAGCTTGTGCCACGGCTGTCTTACCAAATATTTCGGTAATGTCATTTAACGATAACTGTTCTGCTTTTAATTCTGTTAATGTCTCCTTTAAGCTATTGCCAGATTCTCCAACCTCAAGTAAAATCTTACGAAGACCTGTACCTATACGAGAGGCTTGGAAACCACTGTCTGCAAGAACACCCATTGCAGCGGCTGTTTCTTGGAAAGTGATACCTAACTGCCCTGCAATAGGAGCAACATAGGCAATTGAAGTACCAAAAGACTCAAACGAAAGAGCAGAGCCGTTAATAGCCAAAGTAAGAGTATCTGCTACAGAAGCTGCCTGTGAAGCATCAAGGTTAAAGGCACGAATAGTAACACCAACTTTCTGTGCGATATCAGATAGACCAACACCTAATGCCTGTGCTGCGTTAGCTATTGCAAGCGTAGACTGTTCTATTTCTTCTACAGAAAAACCAAGTTTACCGAGTTCTGTCTGAAGCCCTGCTATTTCAACCGCAGTAAATGTTGTAGCACCTGCTACATCAAGAGTGTTATTTTTTAAAGATTCCAGTTCACTTCCTGTAGCATTGGTAACAGCACCGACTCTGGCAATAGATGATTCTAATTCTGCGAATCTCTTTACTGCACCTACTGTAAAAGTCTGTGCAAGTCTTAAAGCTCCGTTAAGAAGCAAGTAACCACTATAAAAAGATATAATGGTTTTAACATTCTTGAGCAGAGTTGCTCCAAACCCTTTTGACTTTTTGTTATTGTCATCAGTGTTTTTACCGAACTTCTTTTGCTCGTTATTAGCCTGCTTTAAATTGTCTTTGTACTTTTTAGTTTTAGCTGAAGCCTTATCTACTTCTTGCTCAAGCTTCTTTGTACTACCCGTTATTTTAGAGATAGTCTTGTCAAGGTCAATTAAACCTCCAGATACTTCTCTTACAGCTTTCGCTAATTTGCGTAATGCATCTTGTAGAAACTGTATTCTATTGCTTTGTTCTGCCATTTTATAGCTTGCTTAACATTTTATCTAACTTATTGATTACCGTTCCATAGGTGTAATCATCGTAATCATTTAAATAACGAGTGAATGCTCTTTGTAAAGCTCCGTTAAGTCCATTCTTTCCTTTAAGGAATCCTAACCAACCCGTTTCTCTAACCCCAACTGAACTAATCTTTTTTGTAACGTGGTATGATATGTTCCAAGCAGCATAGGATGTCATCTCACTTCCGATTATGTTACCCCCTCTATAGAACCACTGACTTTTAGGATATCTATTTGCCTTGGCCAATACCCATCGGTATATATCATTTTGATTAACAACCTCTGGCTTACCACCTTTGTCAAGCGTGTCACCGTAATCTGCCATATCAATGCGAACAGAAACCTGTTCAATACCGATACCTAAACCTAAATAAGCATCAACCTTTATCTTTGAGGTAATGTTTTTTCCCCAAATCTTTTGACCGTCTGTATTGGGCTTAATACTTTTCTCAAGTTTACCAGTAGCCTTATGAATATACGGGTTGCCGTCTATGGCAGTACCCGTAAGATTCATTTTTAATTTCTTTATAACCTTTGCTTTCGCAAGCTCCTGTTGTATGTAGAAACGTAAAGACCCCTGCTGCTGTTGTTTAGCGGCACGGGGGTTCTTCATTCTATTTACATTAACAGCCATTAAATATCAATGTCTCTTAAATAAGGATTGCGACCCACAATAAAGGTTGCATTGCTTACAGAGGCAGTGATGTTATAATCTTCAGATGAGAACCCACGCATACTTACTTCTTGAAAGCTTTGTTCACCATCAAGGTTTTGTATGAAGTAATCTTGAAGCTGACCCATTACAAATAAATTCTCTTGATTGGAGTTTATGAGTGCCAAGGGGTCATCTACACTTACCCTGTCTACAATCACTATATTGAAGTTCACATCATATATGGGACTTCCTTCATCTCTGGAGATGTTAGCGTCTTCTAATGAAATAAACAACCCTCTATGATTGATTTGTATATTCTCTAAATCGTCTAACGAGTTTAGCAGCTTAAATTCGCTAACCATAGAATGATTAGTTCCGAATTGCTCAAACAACTCGTATATAGTGGTTAAATCGTTCACGCCTGTCTTTTCTTAATTTACAATTTACGCAGAGCCTCGGATTGCCTTCTGTTTGCATCATCTATCTTATTTTTCTGTGCGAGGTACGACATTTCGGGCAGCACACTGCTCATTGGAAGCATATATATCTCTGTATATCTTCGGATATCTTCTTGTGCTAACATCCTAACAATTGAATACCAGTACCACTGACTTTGAAAAAGCATCTCTGAAGTCTTTTCTGTTTGCTCATCCTCTTCTTCCTCTTCATCTTCTTTTGAATCGTAGAACACACCTGCAAAGTCTTTAAACAACACTTTGTTCCTGTCTTTTAAAAAGGTGTTTAGTACTCCGTAGAGGTCCAGAGTATCTGTATTTAGTATTTTATACTCATTTTCTCTTTCATCCTCTTTGTTTTCGTTATCAAAAGAGGAGTGGTGTTTAGGACGTAGTATTAGTTTGAGTATCTCTAAATCTATTTGATACTCTTGCAGACGTGTTTTACCTGTGATTATCTGCTCAAGCATTATAAACTGTCCTAACACAAGGTCGTTTATTGAAGTGTAGACATTAAATTGGTCTTTTACATCCTCTGAAACAACATCTTTAGGCTTTAAAGGATAGTCTTGTTTTATAGACCGAGATATTTTAAGCCTCTCTACGCCTCTAAAACTATCCAAGAATGCTATGATATCATCAGACCTTTTTAAATGCTTTATAAGCTCTATATGGTGCTTAAATTCCATTATAAGAACATTGTTATACCTCCGTCTTGCTCCTCTGTAGCGCAATAAGCGGCGATAGCCAAACTCATCACGCAGTCATCGTGCTTACCCTCGGTGTTAGAGAACTGTAAGTTACCTGTAATCGGGTTCCTCTTACTCTTGTAATCATACAACTCCTTTACCAATACATCGTAGTTAGGTATTTTAATCTTATTGTCCTCAAACAATTTAATCAGATTGCGTATAATCTCTGGCTTACTCTTGCTTGTAGTCTGAAAAGGTATTAGCTTATACATCATATCATCATCAGTTATCTCATCAAAGAGTAAATCGTTGTTATTGACCTCAAAGTATGCCGCTGCAAGAGAATCAAAGTGTTTAAGGTAAAAATCCTTAATACGCTGCTTAAAATCCGCTGCGTCCATACCCTGCTCCTTAAAGTTAAACCTATCAATATCAATAACCTCATAGTCTTGAGTCATTGCTGTAAGCACTGTATAATCTTGCGCTACCCCGATATCCATACCAATGTATACCCTCTCGTACTGTTTTGGTATCTCCTCAACAACAGCTTCCTCAATATTGGAGAATAACGCATCGGCACTAACGGGTCTACACAAAAACTCTTGGTCAAACTGTGCTTTGGTCATAGACTTTCTAATCCCTAATACTGTTTCCTCTACCTTCTGGTCATTTAAGTCAAGGTAAGTCCTCTTAATGCTCTTTATTTGATTCCAATCCTCTTTCTTTAAGCCTCTTTGATACCAATCCCAGTACCAGTTCTTACCATTAAAGGTACTGCTCATTACTACCCTACCGTTAGTTCTTGTAACCATAGGTAGCAACACCTCATTGATAAACGCCTCTTTAATAAAAGCACCCTCATCAATGTATATAAAATCTAATGTCGCACCACGAAGGTTGTCCCCTGCCTCGGAAGAGCGGAACTTAATAAAACTACCGTTGTAGAAGTATATCTCGTTGTGCTTCCTATCAAACCTTGTGATTATCTGACTAAACAACTCTTGGTGGTTACTAAACATACTCTCTATGTCTTTCATCACCTTATTAGCTTGGTCCTGTATAGGCGATACCCAGAACATCCTATGCTTCTTGTTGTTCAATGCTCTCATTACAGCATCGTTCATCATTGCATAGGTCTTACCTGTCTGCCTACCCATAGCCGCTAAAGTAATAAACGGCTTATCCTCATAGATGATTTTTAAAAAATCCTTTTGAGGTTTAGTAGGGTTGTATAATTTAATCTCCATTAAACGTCAATATAGTCAATATCCTCGTCCTCTTCTTTAGAGGTAAGGTCAATAGTTGCCTTAACATCTATCTTGGTCTGCTGCACCTTCACAGGTGCTTTATAGCCCTGCATATCGTTAAGAATCTTTATAGCCTCCATAGCCGCCTTATCATCACCTGCACGAAGTGCTTTGTCTCTGATATTAATCAATGCCCTAATGTTAGACCCCTTGGCTGCCTCTATCTGCATCCCCTCGGAAGCTACTATCTTCATCAGTTCGTTATAGAACGCTGTACCGATAGTTCTCCTATCACGATAGTAGTTCGTATACTTCATCTCGGTAGCTATTTTAGCTGCCTCGTCAAAGCCGTACTTTTTTACTCTATCAATAAACTCACTTTGGGTTTCTGTAAGTTCAGAGCCTAATCCCCTAACTACATTACCGTTTGTATCTCTAACACTCGCCATTACTTCACAACTTTGTATAAAGGTATGTTATGTGCGCCCAACCTTCCCGTAAATTCCAACTCGCTATAGGTTGGTGCTGTCTCATCACTATGATACCATTTCCAAATAGAAGTCTTCACCCTCTGAATACAACTTCCACAAGCCGTCTTTGGATTCTCTTGCCTACCAAAATACTTGCTCTTACCTACCATAGAATTATAAAAGTTAAACATCTCTCTCTTTAAATCATTCTTCGGCATACTACTACCCGCTAAAGCAAGCATTAACTCTTTCTGTGTCATAACAATCTTATCTTTTACACTAATATACAATTAGTGAATGATATTTCAATTCATTAAGCACATTATTTTCCTCACGCGTAGTATACTAATATATTACTTGTATATATTACTAATATATTAGTAGACCTCTAATAAAGAGGTCTACTATATTAGTATACTACTACATATACCCATAGGATATAATGCTACCCTATGTATCGGCTTATTGTATTTCCCTTCAGCAATGGCTAATGTCAATAGCTCTTTTAAGGGTGTTTAAAGGATGTTTAAGAGCGTTTCTATATAAAGTGGTATCAATGTATAGTAGAGGGTGATTAAGTCTGTTAGAAGGGATGTAATAGATGTTTGATGTAGCTACTCCCCCGCCCCCTTCCCCGCAGGGAGTTGGGTGTAAGTATATACTTCCCCTTCCCTCGTCGGTCAGTCCCTACCCGTACCCCTTTAATACCTTACAACTCCTTAAACCTATGTTTTCCGCCCCGTGTGGCGTAATGGTTGGCGGGTGGCGTAACCTCTGGCCATTATAACCCTATTAGCTTTGCCCCTTATTACTTACAACGCATAAAAAAGGCCGCACATTGTGCAGCCCTGTTTTAGTTCCTGTTCTGGTTTTATATCCAATTTAAAAGCCTTTTAACTTTGCTTTTATCCTTGTTGAAAATATAGGTTTTTCCGTCTGTTAAGCTGCTGTAATTGTTCAGCGTTGGCAGGTATACCCTTGCCCCTGCTTTTATATAGTGCCGCCCCTTTGGGCTTGTTTGCACCTTTGCCGCTTTTGTTGTGAGGTGTTCAAAGTTTGCGTTTATAGCGTATTCACTACTTAACAAAAGATAAGGGTCTTTTTCAAAGATTGAGTTTAAAATATCGCTTTTGTTCCTCATCTTATCAGCTCTTTAATTATTGCGGTGTCAATAGTTCCGTATTGGTCGTGGACTCTTAAAAGGTATCTTTCAGCCTCTAACCATTCTTTTTGACTTCTCCAATAGTAACCCTCGTAAACTTTAACGGCTTCTTTTATGCGTTCTATTTCCGTTTTCATAGCTCTGCGTTTTTAAGTTCCTTTTTTAATTCTTCGCATTCCTTTCGCACTTCCTCAAAAGCCCACGCATAGCCATATAAAACGCCTTCGTTGACTGCCTCCTCATAAATTACCGCATATGCTAACTGGCTTATATTATTAGGCAGCTCACCGCCTAACATTTGCAAATCCTCCCAGCCGTTCCAATATCCAAGCTCCGCCACTATTTCGGCTGCGTCTCTGTAATAGATAACAAAGTTTTCAAAGAGGTGGAAAACTGCGTTTGTTATTTCTTCCTCGTAAAGCTCTGCGAGTTCTGCGGCTTCTTCTTTCTTTTCTTCTGGGCTTAATCCGCTGTAAATTTCTGCGGCTGTGTTTTTGATTTCTTCGTCTATCCTGTTAAGGATTTCAAACTTTGTATTTTCTTTTTTCATTGCTTTAATTATTTCACAAAGGCCACAGCCATTGCAGTTAGTAAAAAGAATAATACAAGGGCTTCAAAAGTGCCGCTGTTGTCATCGTTGAACCTTTCAAGGGTTCTAAAAATTGCTTTTTTCATTGTTTAAGGTATTGTGCCCCCTTGCGGGGGCTGGTTATTATTATTTTTCTAAAGTTATATTTTCTAATAGGACTCTTTCCGTTATTTTTCTACCAAGCATATTAAATGTGTAAAGGCTCATAGCTTTAGCCGTTATTTTGTCAACGTTCATTGATTCGCCCCACTTACATACTGAAGCTATTATATAGTCTTCGTCTTCTGTTGTTTCGTCTGCTTTATAGTAGCTAACGTTAAACTCAAACTTTGACCCCTTTAGATAAAAGTTTAGTTTCTGGTCTTGCTTTGTTGCTTTTGCAATTGTTTCAAGTGCTTTGAATGTTTCTTTTACGTTTTCCATTTGTTATAAGTATTGTGCCCCTTTTCGGTGGCTGGTTTCTATACCTCTATAATACTACAATTTACCCAATAAAAAAGCAGCCCTTTATATATAAGCATAGAAAAACAGGTGTTAAAACGTTGTTTTTCAATGAGTTACAAGAAATTTACACCTATATTAAAATTGAGTGAAAACACCTATTTTTTATTTAGCCTCTGGTATTTTTTACCTATTGAATTATTCAAAATAACAGCAAAATTGAGTATAAAAAAGATAGCTTTAAATTTGGTGGTTAGAAACTCGTATAAAGACCCATTTTGACCTTTAATGCTAGGCCGCGCTATGACTGGGCTGGAGGTGCTTTTCATTTAGGCCCTACCCTTTTATCAATTTTCAAAAAATAGAACCCCTATAAACACTGGGCTAAAGGGCTGTTTTTCTTAAATTATAAAAGGACTTTCTGGGCCTTGCTTTTTACGGTTCATTGGCTTCAGACCCTCAACTTTTGCCCAAACTTTGGTGAGTGTCTCGTTTGAGACTGGCCACGATTTCAGGGGAAATCGCAAAATTAAGGTCAAACCGTTACAGGGGGGTAGACGGATAAAAGGTACTCGTTTTACTTGGAAACGCGAACTCGTCAAAAAATTGGGGACTTTTTCTGTAACGAAAATCCCTGTAAAATTGGGGCTTCCAGAATAAATGTAAAAGTTTTTTCAGTATTTCTTTTGTATAAATTAGGATATTAACAAAAATGTTCATTACATTTGTAGTGTTCAATCACTAAAACCAAAATAAAATGCTTGAATTAAGAGACGTTTACAAAACAGACAAGACCATTAAGGGACTTCAAACAGGTTTGAATACTCTATGGCAACAGCGTAATGAGTTTAAAGACACCGTTATTTCTAAAGGTGTAGAAAACTTTATTGACTGCTTTAAATCACAGGATATAAAAGCAGAGTTTACCCCCGTGTTCAGGGGATTGTATGAATCAAACAGACAAGGAGCAGAGTTTCAAAGATTTGATTTTAATAATGAAACCTGCTGTGGTCTTGATGCCAAAATACCTTTGGGTAGCATTGGACACCTAACCTATAACGTGAGCTTCGTAAAATCTGTGTCTTTTAATAAAGACGATGAGAGTTGGACAAGAGTGCAAGGCACGGGCGAAATCACTGCTCTAATTAAAAGTTCGGTACATATAAAAACAGGCGATGAATTTAAGAATGGCAGAGCTTATTCATTCTCGGCTCTACATTTAAACGTAGCACATATATCTGACACTTTATCAAGAACTGCATCTAAAGTATCTGAAGATATTTTAAGAAACGCAGCAAGTGAATATCTAACAGAATTTAACGAAAGTCGTGAGCAACATTCCTTAATCGCAAAAGGTATGCGCGACCTTATTGATGAACGCGAAGAAAAGCTATCAGATGATTTTAAGATATTGCAAAATCGTAGGGAATTAATGCTTACAGAAGCAATCACGAACGGAATAACTCGCAAGGAGTTTGAAGATATGATACGTTGGTATGAGATGAATACTGATGTAGACGATGATGGGAATGTTCTTGTATCTGATAGCTATTCAGTTACCTCACGCTCAAGCCGTAACTTATACTTATCACTATTTAATCACGAAGAAACAGAGGCGGTTCGTATTGATAAGCCGAAACGTAAGAACTCAAAACATCAAGACGTTTACAGAAGATACAAAGGTTCTAATGA
>Ga0208767_1002499_pt1 | contig 13882 bp, 20 predicted proteins | sample VirMetDEL_Mar_21_FD_184514 | JGI IMG/M metagenome (GOLD analysis project Ga0208767, IMG submission 184514) | Aqueous microbial communities from the Delaware River and Bay under freshwater to marine salinity gradient to study organic matter... | ecosystem: Environmental > Aquatic > Marine >... | reverse complement strand
GAAACCCATTCTTCCATCAAGCAAAAAGAATGGTTGAGATTCTTGGAACAGTCAATGTAATGAATACAAATCTTTCTGAAAACTTCATTGGATATGACGGATCTCCAGAACATGATTCATTGATTCGCAAAGCAGTTGAACGAGCCAATCAACTATACATGTTTGATCGAGGAAGACGATCATCCCCCGGAGAGGCATCCTCAAATGCATCAGAGTCTTTGTTTGTAAATCCTGAGTATCAAACTCTATTGGACCCAAATAGCAGAAACACCATTAACAACGCTATTGTTGAAATGGTTGAAAACAATGTTATCTCAGAACAGCGGGAATGTTCAGATCAATGATTGCAATCATTGCCGATAAGAATGATGCGTTCTTGGATGGGCTTTCAATTCAACTGGATCCCAATCTTGAAACTGAAGGCGAAAGCCAAAGATATGATAACAGGTTTGTAATAAAACTAAATCCACGACTCCTTAAGGAACGAGCGGTTCCTGAAATAATTGAAGTGTTTGCACACGAAATAACACACATTGCAAGACTGAAGTATATCAAAACAGGAGGAGATTCTTGGAGAAAGTTGACTGCATTCTTTAGGGATCCATCAGCCCAAGAAACAATGCACTCCATGGTTTCTGCAATGTATTCTGGTGACAAGTTTGAAATTAACTCCTTAATTCAACACTTCAAATCAAACCCAGAAGAGTTCTTGGCAGAGTGGGGAGCATTTGTTCTTATTGCAGAAGCAACAAAAGAGTCCAATAGAAAGTTAAGGGACAAGTATACCAAGGCTTCTGAGTCAAGCATGGCTGCACAAGAAGCAACTTCTTGGTGGAAGAGAGCCTTTGCTAGAGTTAAGAAACTTGCACAAACAATAACAATTGGAATGAATGAATTTAGATCCAAGCATCCAAAGATAATGAAACTCATGGATGATGTTGTTGAGGAGATGTTCAACTTCGATGGGTCTTTTGATAGATCACGACCACATGTGGTTGCTGAATCTGGATCCTTCCAATACCCAAGAAGATTCTTTGAAAAGGGAACAGGAATACTGGATGTCAACAAGTTGATGTCTCTTTACTATGACTTCCAAGTTAGGGATGAACTTGGAAGACTAAGTATTCAATTAGACCCAACAAAACAAAAGATACTGGATGATGTAGAAAAACGCCTCGCAGCCGTTGAGGGAAGAAGAAACTTGCTAGGACAAGATATTCAAGAGTATAGCCAAGCAATCTCTGAAATGTATGACATTATGAATGAAAACCCAGAGAATAGAAGGCTTTCCCCTCAGAATAGATCTCAAAGAATTGCTCTTGCTAATCTTGTTTTAGAGAAAGTAGCAGAACAAAGAGGTGAAAGAGTTGGGGGATCGGAGGCAGAAGATGCCATTAGGACCGTTGGAGACAAGGCGTCGGAACTATTTAAGCATGCTCTTGATGTCCTATACAATGGAACTTCAAGAACCCCCGGTAAGAAGGGATTGTGGGGAACATCTGGTATTGGTGGAGGAAACGATTCAGGATTAACCTACGCATCATCTGAAACCATCCTTGCTGCTTTAGGATATTTATTAGACTCGTCCAAGGGATCGGCTCAAAACGTCTTTACAACCCAAAACCAAGGTATAATTAGCAGGTGGTCTGCAATAAGACAGGAAATCAACACTGCATCTCTCATGGTCCACTCAATTAAGGGAAGATGGGGCAAGGATAGCAACAAAGTATTGTTTGGTGCCATTGAGTATCTCCAACTTAATCGTTCAGACCAAGCAATTAAGAGATCAAAGACAAACCTAACAGATGAAATGTGGGAACATGCCAAGGAACTGGCTAACCAATACGCTGCTGTAATTGATTTATGGATGAGCGGAGCCAAAGAAACAGGTATTCTATCAAAAGATTCCTTGGCACCCAACGATAGAATGGCTTTCATGTTAAGAAGCAAGGCTTTGGAAAGAGCAGGACAGGATTCAACAACACAATTTGTTTCTGCTTTGCAAAAAGCCTATGAACATAGGATTCAAAATCAACTCCACCCAACAGGATCCATTGATTCGTTTGGTTTTTACCTATCAAACCTCTTTCCTCAGTTTGGATACGAGAAGGAGTTCTTCATTCAACACTTTGAAAACAGAAAGAGAGTCCAAAATGGAGAACAAATTGAGGATTTCGATGCTCAGGTTGCCGTAGTCAATACAATACTAAAGATGGCACGAAGAAAGTTCATCAAAAACGTAAGAAGAAGAGACAGAACAGTAACTGAAAAAGATGCTGGAGCCAGATTTGACAGAAACATTACCGATATTCTAGAATGGAGAGTTGTGGGAGAGAGCATTGAGTTTGCAACAAAGCAACTCATGCGTCAGATCCACTCTGGAACAACATACAACGTCTTATTTAGTGATGAAAGTGCTAGGATCATGGACATAATCAGTGCCATAAGCCGATCAAACAGCAGAAAACTTAATTCGGCAAAGGCAGATGACATCATTGATAGAAAGTTTTATAATGATTTATTCAACACAAAGGTAAGATTCAAACCAAATCCACTCTGGATGAAGGATAGTCGAAGACCAAAAACAATTTCCGACCTGCATACAACCATGTTGTTGAAGGAGATGGGCAACAATGCGTACCTTCCCAACGCAAATGCCTTCCATCTTTCATTCACTGACATGATGAATACCCCAACCTTGACTGAATCCGAAAAGGCAATTCTTTCTAGTGGGTTTGAACAAGACCTATCTCAAGTAATTCTTGGGGTATCCAAGACACTTGGAAGAAAATACATTGGAAGGTTGTCTGTAATGGACATTACAGGTGTAACAGGAATTGAGTTTTCCGATGTAATCGACGCCATAAAGGAATCCAAGAATGGAGATGAGGCATGGACAAATGCTTTAGATGCGATCCAAAGAAAACATGATCTTGCCATTGGAGCAGCAGCAGTATTCGATGATACCGCAGATAATGGAATGTGGGGCTTGATAGCAAGAGCAGGCAAGGCATCTACGGATGTCATATGGGGAGGAAACCAAGGTGCTGCCACTCTTATATTTGAGGGGTTTCTTGGTTCCGTAACTGACATTATGTATGGACAAAATCCCCTCTTGTTGTGGAAAGATGTACTTTCAAACATTGCCAACCTCTTTGTAGGAGTCTATGGGGGAAGAGGATACCTCAATAATCAAAACTTCAATGCTGATCTTGGTGCTTTGTTTGACATGGAAAACATAATGTCTGAAGTCATGGATCCATCTTTTACAAATTATGCCACTGTTGATTCCGATGAGACAGGAAAATTAGCAAGATTTCAAAATTGGTGGTGGAGAAAACTAAGACAAGGACATAGAGTAGCACCTGTTGCAGTAAGAAATTCCTTAAAACTTCAAGGACAAAGACTTATTTTCCAACGACTAAGCCTTCTTGACAAGTATCGAAAGGCTTTGGAAAACTATAAGGGACCGCATAATCTTAAGAAGTTTAAGAAAATATTGAGAGAAGTTGGATCAGTAAGGAATCTTGATCTATGGGGCACCGAAAGTTCTGTTCTATTGAAGATGTCAGAGGCAGGGGTGTTCAAATCAGAACGCACAATCACAGCAATAAAGTTCTTGTTTGACAACTTCAGAAAGAAAAACGGGCTTATAGATTATGTGGAACTTCAAAAGCAGTTGGCTTTCATCATCAAAGAAAGAGGTGTTGATGGCATTGTAGCCCCAAACATAACCGTAAAAGACCTGAAAGACGCTATGGTGGTTGTCAACAAGTTCCAAGAAAAGTATGCAGAAGATACAATGGTCGTAAGCCACCCAATGGATAGACCAACCGGATCTCACCCAGCATCGTTCTTGTTCAACTTGTATCGTTCATTCCCAAAACTTTTCATGGCACAGCATGTTTTAGACAAGTATCAAAGATTAACAAATCGCCAATTTGTAACCCACCTTCTATCCGCATTTGCCTTGGATATTATTTACAATGTTGCATTGATGTATGCTTCTGGAGCAATAGATGATGATATGTTGGAAAGGATTCGGAAGGGAGACGTAACTACAAGAGATGTGCAGATGATTGTTGCTATCGTCTTAAGAAACCCAATTATAAGCAATCGCATGCTTACCAACATTGCTGTTCAGGGAACAAACCTCCTTGCTTTCCAGATGCTTGGAAACCGTCCGGGAATGCCATCTTTTCCACAACTTGGAATGCTTTTGCTTCCACCATCTGCTATTGCAGCCATAAGTGCAATATATAAATCAGGAAAACCAGTAGCAGATGCAATTAAGGGTGACTTCGATACTGCATCATTTGTAAATCACTTCAGTAAACTGGTTCCGGGAGTTGGTCTCTTAACCAGAACAGCCTTAAACGAACTTATTGAAGAAGAAAAGAAGTCAACAACAAGAGGAGGCAGAAGCGCATCTGCCACAAGCACATTCATTAGCAACATGGATAGCCAAGACTACTCTGATAAACAACTTCTTAAAGATGTATTGAAGGAGTTTTTTCCAAATGCATTAGACAATATCCCCCCAACAAGAGGGATGGCTTTGCCAGTAGAGGTTATGAGCAACCTAGATCGCTTCAGAGAGGCTACAAAACCCAAGGCTCCCCAGACACCCCCAGCCACACAAAGCCCAGCACAGGCGGCTCCCGTGGCTCCTACGCAAGCTCCAGCACCATCTGGTCCTAGAGCCACAAATCCCGCAACCCCACCCCCAGAATTAGGAGGACCGTAATGGCAAAGAAAAAAGGTGCAATGAAAGGTTGCAATATTGGAAACAAATGCAAAGATCCCAAGGGCGGGCTTACCGCCAAGGGTAGAGCCATGATTAACAGAAAAACAGGCTCCAATCTCAAACCACCCCAACCGGGAGGGGGACCACGCAAGAAATCCTTCTGTGCCCGCAACCTAGGACAAATCAAGAAATTCAATATTGATTGTAAAAAGACTCCCGATAAACGAGCATGTAAGGCAAGAAGAAAGTGGGCGTGCTGATATGGCAAAAAAGAAAGCAAAGCGAGACGCCTGCTACTCCAAAGTAAAAAGTCGTTATACCAAATGGCCCAGCGCATACGCATCCGGGGCACTTGTAAAATGCCGAAAGGTCGGAGCCAAGAACTGGGGAAAGGGTAAGTCCAATGGCAAAAAAGGCTAACTTTGATCAAGAAAAGAAAAAAGGATTGCATGGATGGTTTAGTCGCAATCAAGGCAAGGGATGGGTGGATTGCAAAACAGGCAAGACATGCGGGAGAAAGTCTGCCAAGGGAGAAAGCAAACGACCATACCCAGCGTGCCGACCAACCAAAGCCATGTGTTCGTCAGCAAAGAATCGAAAGAAAGGACCGAAAAGCATTTCTTGGAAAAAATAACTAAAAAGAAAATCGACTAGGGGGTCAGGAATTTACGGAGGGGTAGTAATATATTGGGAGGTAGCGTTACCCCCCTTACCCCCCTTAGGAAAGGAATAGCATGGAAAAGTGCATTAACATCATCACGTGGGTATTGTTGTACATGTTGGCTGCTATGCTAACAACCACCCTTATTATCTTGTGGATGGTGACAGTGTGACCTCGGCTCCCCCAGCAATGGGGGAGCCATGGCTGTACTGTTACAGCAAAGGCAAGCCCAGCCTACAGTGGGCAAAGGAGTCAGCAATGACTACGAAGTTTGAAGATGTGTACCTTGGCGTGTCCCCCGGAGAATACGGTATTCGGATTGTTTATTCAAGGAACTACGCAGACAAGCGTCCGTCCTCACTGGTTGTGCGAGACGGACGGGATACGCTGGTGGTGGTTAAGGAAGTTCCCCTGACTTCTGGAAAGTCCATGATCACCATTGCGTTGGATGCGTACGACGAAATGAGTAGTAATCGTCGCCTCATCGCCAAGATGCACGCAGAGACAGTGTGACCTCGGCTCCCCCAGCAATGGGGGAGCCATGGCTGTACTGTTACAGCACATGCTATGCATATGCCCGATGCATAGCATGACACTACAGGGCAACAAGGATCCAGCAGTGATCACGATCTACCAACTCAGGCGTCTGGGCAAAAGCAATCCAATGTTCCCAGAGGACTATCGCAAGGTGTTCCATGTAAACACCCACAGCCCGAGGATTGCGTGGGAGGCAACGCAACCCGAACTCGACGCCCACACCGTCAGCATCATCGACTGGGATCACGCCCGCTCAACGGGCGTCGGGGACATTATGGTCCTCGACCGCTGCGTAGTTCTACTGGTTGAAAAGGCAGGCTTTTCATACCAGTTCGACCTCAGGGATAAGGACATGGCCTCCAACAGCAAGGAGATCCAATTCCTCAAGGGCTAACACAGTCCTACCCTCGGCTCCCCCAGCAATGGGGGAGCCTTTGGGCTGTACTGTTACAGCACATGCTATGCACATGCCCGATGCATGGCATGACACTACAGGGCAATGGAGTTAGTAATGGACCCAATGGTATGGATCCATAAATGGGAGAGGTATCTCCTGAACTGGAACATCACACATGATGTCTTTCCAAATCTGGAAAGCATCTGGGGTCGGCGTCCGAGTTATGTGGACGACGACCTGAGGCGTGAGGCGTTCCAGAAATGGGAAGCCGCCGTTACCAGACGCTCCAAGAATTATTGGGGCGTAAAGTAACAGTTCTACCCTTGCCTCCCTACGGGGAGGCTTGGGCTGCACTGTTGCAGCACATGTTATGCACATGCCCGATGCATAGCATGACACCATAGGGCAATGGAGTACCGACATGTTTCAACATGTCAAGGTAACGTGTGAGCCACTGGCGAGTTTCTTCTCGTCGGTCGCTAGGTCGCTCCGTACCATCAATCACAAGGTGGTGCGGGAGGTGATCCAGTCTGGGATTGGATCTGGGAAGATCCGTCTCGCAATGCAGGATGGGGTGTGGCATGCTGCCAACATGGAAGCACCTGTCAAGGGTGCAACTGTGTCCCGTCTTGCTAGGACTCCTGTGGAGGCGTGGCATTTGGTGCCATCGCTTGACGATAAGCCCTCGGGCTTCGTTGAGGCGGTGGACTACTTGTCAAGCATTCAGTTTCGGATGAATGGTCAGATCATGGACCTTTATCTGGAGACGCACCGTGACAAGGACATCATGTCTTCGTTGCTTGCGAAGGAGTTCCACAACTTCGGGGCTGGTCCGTACTATCTCCCCGGATTCTGGGATCATCGCGGTCGGTTGTATGCCAAGGGTGGTGTTGCAAACTACCAAGGCAGTCAACTGCACCGTGCGATCTGCGACTTCGCAGACTCGTTTGAGTGCAACGAGGATGCCCTTCTTCTGCTGGTTGACAAGATCCAGCGGGAGTGGAAGATCGGAGAGTCCGACATCCGGTCTGCCATCAAGGATCCCTCGGGGTTTGTGACGCATGCCAAGGTCAAGAAGCCTTGGCTGTGTCTCCGATACTGCCTTGCCGTCCATGAGATCGAGCGTACCGGCAAGACCAGTCTGATTCTTCAATTGGATCAGACTGCCTCTGGCCCCGGCATCATGGCGTACATTACGGGTGATGTCCGGTTGGCTAGGTACACAAACATGCTCATGTCTCGGGATGGGACTCAACAGGATGTGTACAAGGCGGCTTCGGATCGGGTGTTGCATGGCAACCTGCTGGGCGACATTGCCTATTTGGGCGATGGAGTCTTCCTCACCCGAACTTGCTCCAAGGCGATTAGCGTTCCAACCTATTATGGTGCGAACGCAGCGTCATCTGCGAGGGGTCTCATTCTCGATGACCCGCAGGACAACCCTGTGGTCTACTTGGACGAGGATGGGATCTTGATCGAGGGGGTTCTTGAAGACCTCTCCGAAGACAAGTTCAACCCTACCTTCCTTCCCGTGTGGAAGGAGTTGGGCTGGAAGCAGTCCGTGTTGGTTGCCTCTCATGTGTCAGAGTCGTACCACGAGGCAATCTTTGGGTCTGAGCGCATTTCCGGCGTCAGCACCCGAATGCGGACCTTCATGATCGCAGCCAAGCGTGCCGCAAGGTGGGCACAGGATCGGGGAATCCCTCTCATGTGGGAGACCCCGGATGGGTTCTTGGCGAACAATGCCAAGGTCGGTGAGGACAGGTCCGCCAAGACTGTCGAGGAGAACTTCTACGTTCTTGTTGATGGTGTCAAGAAGCGGATCAAGGTTTCTGTCATGCCCCTCTGTTGGGAGGGAACTGTGGCAGGTTTCCCGCCAAACGGTGTCCACTCGGGCGATGGTTTTATCAACCGTCGCGTGCTGCTGTCTGGCAAGAAGTTTGGGATTCCAGTGGCTCCGGTCCATGATTCGTGGGGATTCCCTGTTCCCTACGCACACATGGCAATCGGGTTCGCTCAGAATGCGTTCTTGGACTTGCCGCCAGAGTGGTTCAACAACATCCTGACTCAGTACGGTCAGGATCCCATCTTTGTTGATGGTGGGGTGGACCGCAGCGAGTTCCTGAAGGCAAAGTACTTCCTGTCCTAACTCACCCATTGTGGGTGATCTTTCTTTCAAGGTGGCGTTAGCCACAAGGAGTTTGGAATGTCTAGAATGAAGGGTGTGAGGCGTTTCTTGTGCCGCAAGGCTGATGTCCTTGGCTTTGCCTACATCGACATCTGTGGGTCTCCGTGTCAGACCTACTGGATGGTCGCTGCGGTGGTGGGGGATCCCTCCATCACCGGACTGTTCCCTGAGGTTGAGCGGGGAATGTCTAGGTCTTTGGCTGAGAGCATCATCACCAGCAAGGGCTGTGAGGTTGTGTCCCTGTGCTGGAAGAGCAAGGGTGGCATTGACATTGACTGGGTTCATGAACCCAATGGACCTGTGAAGGTCAATGTCAAGGCTAAGAATGCCTTGGGTGAGTCCATCTCCGTCTCCGTGATTGGGTCCAACGAGGCGGAGGCTAGGAACTTCTTCTGGAAGGAGTTCACTCGGCGGGGTGCCGATTCCACCCACGGTGCTACGCACTTGGAGAACTGGGTCTACAACAACAAGATCAGGGAGCGTGCCTTGGCTGCAACTGTGAAGTGATGGCTGGTGTGAGGGGGGATGGGACATGACAAGACATGTGGATGGCTACCTAGGCTACCCTATCTACGCTACTCTACGCTACAATACGATACTACGCTACTCTAGGCTACTCTAGGGGGCTACAATACGCTACGATACACTACCCTAGGTAGATACCCTACGCTACCTAGGATGCGTTTATAGGGCATCCTAGGCCGTTATACGGCAATATACGCTACTACCCTACGGTAAATCTACAATAAGGTGGGTAACTAGGGGGGTATTCGTGAGGGTATCTGCTTTTTTCTACTCTCGCCACGCACCGCGAGACAAGCCCATAGGGGTCTTGTCTCTCGCCTGAAAAAAAAGAGACGCCCCCCGCAGGACGCGAGGGGGGACAGTTTCCATAATACCGGAGAGCCATTAAAACACTAGTCGTACGCTAGTGTATCTTTTAAAGGAGTAACCAATGAAGGTTACTGTGAATGGTGTGGAGCGAGATCTTGACATGAAGGATCCTGCAAAGTTCTCTTGGAAGTTGCACTACCTTCAGAAGTGTCAAAACGCATCCATGATGCGGTCGTGGCTGAGAGACATCCAGCACGGCAAGTGGCACGATAAGGTCAAGATCCAAGCGGCACTCGACGCCGCTGTTGAGATGGGTCTGACTGATGATGTCAACAACATCCTTCAGCCTGACTCCCCCGACCCTGCCCCGGTGGGATAATACCGGGTGAGGATCCTAGGGTAGAAATACCCTAGGATTCTTTGGTTCTCTTGGAGCCCCCAAGAGTAGCAGGAGACAACCTGTAATTACCACTAAAGAAAAAACCGGCAGGCATGACTGTCGTGAGCAGATCGTTGAAGGCGATAGAGCAATGGCTAAGGGCATGTATGGGATTTACGCCCGGAGACACCTTAGTGCAACCCCTGTATTCATGTAATGAAGTCTAGGATAGAAATACCCTAGGCTTCTTTCCTTGGTATGATATGATACCAAAACCGGAGTATGAAAACGCCTTGCAAGGTCTCCGGTAGGCACTTGGAATGCCGAACCTCGCGTGGCATGCTAAACGCGGGGGCTGTCAATTACGAAAGGAAAATATAGATCTACCTTACGATTGACAGCCTATGGGCTGGTGGCTCAGTGGTCCAAAGCACCCCGGCTTATAACTGGGGGGACGCAGGTTCGAATCCTGCCCGGCCTATTCCTCTTTTAAGGAGCAAATATGCAAGAAGAAGAGAAGTATGTGGACAGGTTTCATAGAGATGTCCTCAATGACTTGCAGCGGCGTGGGTTGGAGATTCTAGATAAGAAGTCTAGAATAGTGTATATTAACCAAGAACCCTTTGATTGGAAGAAGTTTGTCAAAGAGTTGAAATTCATGCTGGATACTTCAGAAAGAATGATTGAGTACACTGAACGGTACTACAATGAAATGGGTGACAGTGAATTTGATCACTACAACCACACTGTTCATGAGTTGTTGGTTCGTTGTTCAGGATTCATTTGCCTACATGAAGATTAAAAGAGTTTACAAGGAGCAACAAATGCGAAGTCGTGTCATTTCAATCTTGTTGGGAGAAATTGATAGACAGACTGATGTTTGTAATGATACTCAAAAAGACTTTTCAAACACTATGGCAGGCTGTCAGCGCACTGTTGTTGAGGTAATCAAATGTCTTGTGGAAACCGCAGATGAGAACAATGAGCATGACAGGGTGTTGGAACTTGCAAGACATACATTGACTGTCATCCTAACCATTGGAGACAAATATGGAATGTCTCTTCCTTTTCTTCCTGTAGACTATGAAAGGGAGTGTTGTAGTACCTGTGAGCGTCCTCATAAACGACACTTTGATTTCAATGGTTCTTTAAACTATTACTAAGGACAACCATGCATCCAGACCTTGTAGAATACTGTAAGCAACGCACTGAAGCGGCTTACAAAATGAATAAATGGTTTCAAGAATCCATGGATATGGCTAGACTAATGTACCCTTTACCGGAGATTAATAATGAAAGTAGTGTATTATGCAAAGTTTCCAATGTTGGGTTGGGAACTGACGGTAACTAAGCAGGGAACATACATTATGGCTGTCGCTTATAATGTAAGTTCTCAAACAGTTCATCTTGTGTATCGTTATGTAGATAATTACGATGCTGTTGAAGAGCCGGATCCCAAGGTTCCCCAAGAAATATTTGATGTTTGGATGGCATCACTCGAATATTATTAAGGGTATATAATGGCTAAATTGTCAACTGGTATGAAGAGGCAGCGTTTGAGGGACATCCTCAAGAAAGGCAAGCCTCGCAAGATGAAGCCCAAGTGGGGCAACAAGTGGAAGAGAGTTGCCAAGAGTGGCAGTGGAAGGAGGCTACGGTGAGTACTGTTGCTGTTGTGGTATTGGGTGATGGTGAAACTTTCACTACGGCAGAAGGTTGTTCTATTATAATTATTACTAGAGACCAACTTGAAGAAGTTTCATCAGGTATTGAAAAGATATCTGACATCACCCCAATTCTTGAAATTGGATTGACTGAATATCGCTATTGATAACTGTTCCCGTGGCTCAATCGGATAGAGCAACTGCCTTCTAAGCAGTAGGTTGCTGGTTCGAGTCCAGCCGGGAACGCTAATGACTGATAAATAATACGCATTGTGGGTAATAAAACTACCCTCAACTGTACGGTCTCGTAACTCAATTGGTAGAGTAGCGGACTTTTAATCCGTAAGTTGTGGGTTCGAGTCCCACCGGGACCATAGCCCAACGGCAGAGGCAGTGGACTTAAAATCCATCCAGTCTGGGTTCGAATCCCAGTGGTCCTATGTCTTTGTATTGTATATAGTTATGATACAGATCCCAATAACCTAGTATACAGAAAGGAAGCATGATGTAAATGATGCTTAAACCCCCAGAAAATCTTGAAGAATTTGATACTGAATCTCTTGTGATTGCACGAAATGTGTTTATAATGATAAAGGAAATGGCAAATGCTCAGGAATTGCCTGTTGATTTTCCAGATTCCAATGAGTTTCTGTCTGAAATGCAGAAAGAAATTGATCGCATTGACATTGAACTCCTATCTAGAGGAATATCTCCGTGAAAGAAGAGATGTTAAGGAGTATTGGGAAGACGAGCCTTCAGAGTTTGAATGGGACTCTTCCTACTCAGACGTTCACTTTACTGGAAGACTTGTTGAAACAAGGGAAGATTGAGGATTACACCTATGATGGATGGATCCTCAAGGGAAAGAACTGGATCCCTTTCGCTTGTTACAGGAAAGACAATGAGTTATCCATTTAATCAAACAAAATATTATATCAACAAAGATAATAATATATACCTTTCTGCTATCTCTGGGGAAGGAACATATTCAGACTCTGATTCAGTTGAGATTGCAATCTTGGATAATGCCTTGATTCGTTATGATCTCATTGATATGGGAGTCCATGGATATTTCCCTAGGAATAAACTTCAACCTTTTACTGATTGGCTTATTGATAATATCAAATTAATTGAAACCAAGCGTGACAATGAAGATGATTATATCAATTTGCCGCAAATGTTTCTTGAACAGGAGTCTAACTCATGAGTGTATTTACTGTTGGCAAGACCAACAATGGCAACATCCTCAAGGATGCTGACCTCGACTGGACCGTTGAGTTGTCTGATTGTCTTCATGCTCCATGTCCGAGTGTGGAGGGGTATACCCTAGACAAGAGAGCCACGGTTCGTACTGACAATGGTAGAGTTCTTGGTATCGTGTCTGAGAACTATCAGATTGTTCAGAATGAAGAACTTGTCTACATGGCTGAACAGATCACCAGAAACAATGACATGAAAGTGTCAACTGCTGGTGAACTCAGCCATGGAGAAAAGGTTTGGCTTTCCATTGAAGCCGATGCATTCAACGTGTCCGGCAATGATGATGTGTTTCCGTATCTTTTGCTGACCAATGGTCACAATGGAATGCAGAGCCTTGGCGGTACCCCTACGTCTGTCCGTGTCATTTGTCAGAACACCTTGAACATGGCAATGAGGGAAGGTAGAGCCCAAGGTTCCTACATCTCCATCCGTCACAAGGGAAACATGGGTGACAAGATGGAGTCCCTTATGAATACTCTTGGTGAGTTCTACAAGAGAACTGAAGAGTTTGCAACCAACAGCAGAACTCTTGCTGCCAAGAGTGTTGATTCCAGTATGCTCCATGCCTACTTCAGCCACATGTACAACAAGTTTGTAAAGAATGTTCCTGATGATCCCAAGTCTGATTCCGAGGTTCGTGCCCATACCAAGAAGATCAATGCTCTTCTCAAGTGGAACATCAACTTCGACAATGAGACTGGTGAGTGTGGTGCAAACCTTTGGACTGCCATGAATGCCATCACCAAGTGGCTTGATCATGACACTTCGTATCGAGGTGAGAACAAGACTGAGAATCGCTTTGTGTCCAACTTCTTTGGCAACAATGCTTCAACCAAGGAGCGTCTGTTTGCCACTACTCTTACTCGCGTTTAAGGAATAAGAATGGAAACAACCACTGATCAAGTTCGTTATGCCACTACAGTTCTTCGTCAGTGTCGTGAAGACTTGGAACAGGTGTTGTTGGAACTTGCCAAGCAACCTCATGTTGTTGAGCATCTTCCAAATTACTCTTCTGTTTGGAGTTTGAACAAGGAAATTGTTCGTGCTATCTCTGAACTGACTCGATACGAGTTGTCTGTTCTTGATAGTATTGCATGGTCAAAGGATGATCCTGTGACCAAGGCACTTAGCAATAGCAAGAAAGTCCTTGACAGAAAACTCAATGATTGATGTATCTGTATTAGGCTACAAGTGGACATCTCTTGAGAGAATGGG
>Ga0208767_1002495_pt1 | contig 13892 bp, 21 predicted proteins | sample VirMetDEL_Mar_21_FD_184514 | JGI IMG/M metagenome (GOLD analysis project Ga0208767, IMG submission 184514) | Aqueous microbial communities from the Delaware River and Bay under freshwater to marine salinity gradient to study organic matter... | ecosystem: Environmental > Aquatic > Marine >... | reverse complement strand
AGATTAGAGGAGGTGATTGAATGACTCAAATGAATATTATATTTGAAAAGAGCGATTGCGAGCTTCTGGTTGATTTAGAAGCCATGAAAGGGTTCAAGGTGTTTCATAATGACAGATAAGTGCTTATGTTGGCGAACTCAGTTAGAACGAGACATGATGGTTGATGGTGCTGGATTGTGTAAGCATTGTGAACGGAGGATTTCTTGAATGTACTGTAATAATAAAGATCATACCGAAGGAAAATGGCGTGTCGGTTTAGTTACCTGGAAATGCTGTTATCAATGTCGTATCAAATGGAGGGTTATAGAATGACTTTTAGAAACGGTTCGTATGAAGCTAAAGGTTTTGATAATTGGATGACGCCGATTGATTTATTAAATAAAATAGAAAATGAGTTCGGAGAATTATTCGACCCTTGTCCTAAAGATTATGATTATTCATTTGATGGTTTAGAAATATCCTGGCCGAGAGATAAAACTTGTTTTGTCAATCCTCCATATAGCCGAATCAAAGATTGGGTCAAAAAATGTCATAATGAATGGTTGAAAGGTTCTGAAATAGTTTTACTTATCCCTGCTAGAACTGATACTAGATATTTTCATAATTATATTAACGATAATGCTCAAGTTAGATTTATCAAAGGTCGATTAAAGTTTATTCATCCCGATGGTCGCATTTCTAAAGCTGCCCCATTTCCTTCAATACTTTGTATATTTAGGAGGATTATAGAATGACAATAAAAACGATCGGTGATTCAAGGATTATATCTCATAATCCTAAAATTATGATTAAATCATGGATATTTGACCCACCATATAACATAGGTTTCAAATATAATTCAAAAGTAAATGATTCACTTTCATTAACTGATTATTCTTCACTTATTCAAGAATCAGTAGTTAATATGTTTAATCATACTGATGAAGGACATCTTTTTATGATTAATTACCCAGAACAAACGGCTAGATTATTACCGATCATTGAATCAACAGGTTGGGAATTTAAACAATGGATTACCTGGGTTTATCCTTCCAACGTAGGACATTCTAAAAAACGATTTACTAGAGGTTCTAGGGTCATTACCTGGTTCATCAAAGGCGAACCAGAATATGATATTAGAGCGACAATTCAACCTTTCAAGAACCCTAACGATAAGAGAATTAAAGAAAGAATAGCTAACGGTCAAAAAGGCGTGGCTCATTATGATTGGTGGGAAATTAACATGAGAAAAAATGTTTCCAAAGGTTATGCGGGTTGGGCTAATCAATTGCCTTTAGAATTGGTTGAAAGGATAATATTAACTTCGACTAAAGAGGGTGAATATGTGGGTGATTTAATGGCCGGTTCTGGTACTACATTAGAAGCCTGTAATAAATTAAATCGTTTATGTTGGTTAAATGATATAGATGAAAGAGCTTTACCAATTTGGGAGGGTATTCAATGAAACCGATCGCAGTAATTGACTTATTTTGTGGTATGGGCGGCTTCTCGCAAGGTGCTATTGAAGCAGGTGCTAAAGTGGTATTAGCTGTTGATTTATGGGAAGAAGCCCTTAACGTACACCTTCATAATCATCCTGGTACACCTATTAAACGAATGACTTTAGGAACTAAAAACCAATTTTCATTATTCATGCGTGAGGTTGAGAAATGGCGTAAAATGGGTTATCATGTTCATATTCATGGTTCGCCACCATGTCAAGCCCTATCAAACGCCTCAAGTCGCGATCCTTGGGAAGGAATGCCTTTGGTTATTTGGTTCTTAGATTTAGTGAAGTTCACAAAGCCGGATTCATGGTCGATGGAAAATGTCGTTCCTATGAGGAAGAAATTACCAGAAGGCACACCTTCGGCTGTCTTGAATAGTGCTGATTATGGTGTAGCCCAGACTAGAAGAAGATGCATAGCGGGTGAAGGTTGGGAGGCTATACCTACACACAATAAAGAATCCTGGTTATCTGTTATTGATGCTTTACCACATCTAAAAGACGAATTAGCAACGCATATTAATTTAGATGGTGCGAGTGATTCTAATTCAAGGAGGGCTAAATCAGCCGACTTTGATATAAATTCGACTTCTGGTACTTTGAGAAATAATAAACCTACATTAAGAGAAATTAAACTTGAAGCATTAGGTTCAAACGCTAACAGAAAACAAGATAGAACGGTTGAAGAACCTTCTAACACTATTTGCGGTTCTGGTAATCAAACCGGAGCGAGAATATTCTTCCATGAGGAAACAAAACCCAGAAAGATAAGATCATTAACAATTGAAGAAACTTTGACTCTTCAAGGGTTTAACCCTAATTATGATATGACTCAAGCCAGGACACAGAAAAACCGATGGACTATGATAGGGAATGCGGTAGTTCCGGCAGTAGCTAAAGCAATAATAGGAGGAATAAAACAATGAAAGATATAAAAAAAGAAATAACGGAAATGAAAAAAGACATCAAACAATTGAAAAGAGACATAGATCGCATAGAGTCGGCAGGTATTAGGGATAACAATGAAGTACAGCGACTAAGGCGAAGAGTTACGGGTTTAGTTCGTAATCTTTCGACTAGGCTCGATGTGAGAGAATACTTGTTGGATGGTGAATAAGATGAAATGTGTATATTGTTTACAAGAAATTACCTGGTCGGAATGGTTGTTCAAGGGTCATATGAACGCAAGATGTGAAATTAAACAAATGAAGTTAGATGATTTTGATAAAAAGGTGGAAGAAGAATGAAACTAATGATTAGAGGTTATTCTAGGAATAGGCCTATTATGAAGAACGGTAAATATACGGGAAAAATGATACCTAGACCTCCTCCAGATGGATGTCGTGATTTGAATGAGCCTTCTTTTACTATATGTGCTGCCGGTGCTTTGACTTTATGGTTGGTTGATGAAGAATGAGTCTAACCCCGCGTGAAAAACTCTTGATAATGTATAGAGAGAGTAATCGCGGGCAACGGTTGAAGATAGCTGGTAAACTCGGTTTTACAGGTAAACCAGAATCAAAGTTACGATCGTTAAGACGATTGTTGAAAACAGAATTAACTCAGACACAGAAGTTCAACGTAACTTCATATTTCAAACCTTATGTAACTCAAGAAAACTTTGAAGAATCTTGGGAAGGTGAAACACCTCCTTTTACATTAGACGGTAATTTTGTAATTTCTTCTTATGGGATTGGGATATTTCTCGATCAATCTTCTCAATCATGGGAAGTAAGAGAACTCTATATTACACCGAAGTTCTCTCAAGGTTCACAAAACTCAAACAATATCAGAACGGTATTCGCAATATTTCAAGAAACTATTGACGAACTTTTCATAAACCCGAAGGGAGCTTATGAAGTGTATGGGATTAGTTTCAATAAACGCGGTTTTCAGCCGTTATTGAGGGAAGCTAGTAACGAACTTAACGAAGAGTTTCAAGTTCCTGGTGGTATTACTCAACCTATTGGAGCGTTTTTACGCCCTACATCGGTCAGAATTGTCAATAAGAAACCTAAGCCATTTACAAACGCTCGACAATTTCCAAAACGTAAAAGGAAAGAACGTGAGAATTATATCAATAGAGCATTTGGACAATTAACAAAAGAAGGAGGAAGATTAAATGAGTTCAAAACATTGGATTAGGGCAAGCGGAGCAGCTAAACCTTATGCGGGTAAAGTATTCGTTTACGATATTGAAACCTGGGGCTTAAACTCACAGGCTTATGCTTTTGGATGTTCAAGAAATATCAATACAGGTGAAGAACAAGTATTTTATTCACCAGAATTAGCGAGATCATATTTTGAAGAGAATGCCCCTTGTATCGTCTATGCTCATAATTCATTTGGTTTTGACTTATTTTCTATCCTAAATCTTGAAGAGGCTTACCAGGCTCGCAAAATTGCTCAAGGTACTAATATTTATGAAATTAGACATAATAAGGTAAAGTATAGAGATAGTAAGCATTTATTTCCTATGAAATTAAGTGCTTTAGGAGATTCATTCAAAATGCCTAAAGGTGAAACACCAATTGACTTCATAAAAGCGAATAAAAGAGAAATAACTCAACAAGATATTTCCTACTGTTTGTTAGATTGTAGAATATTAGCTAGAGGGATAATAGACATACATGATTTTTACTCTTCATCAATGGGTATGTCAAGACATGATACAGCCAACCCCTTAACTATTGCATCTATTTCTTATCGTATCTGGTGTGCGACATCATGGCCGGAGCATTGGGGTTGGATAGACAAGAAAAGCGGTAAAAGACAAAATGCTGCTAAAACCGACCCTTACTTTAACGATACTCTAAATGAGGCTTATTGGGGTGGTAGAACTCAATTAATTAATGCGATACCAGGTCAAGAAGTCGAGAACGTACTAGAGTATGACGCGAACTCAATGTATCCTTTCGTAATGGCTCATCCTGGGAACTTATACCCAGATTTGACTAAATGTTGGCGTGTCGGTGCTACTAAAAACGCTTTATTGAATATTATTAACGATCCTCTCTATGTTTGCTGGGCTAATCTTGAAATGTACGCCCCGGAAGGTGTTGAAAGATTTTTACCCGTATTAGGTGATGACGGAAGGCTTGACTTTAATCGAAGTGAGTTTTCTGGTTGGTTATGTGAACCAGAAATAAGATTAGCTTTGAAGGAGGGTTGGATTATTAAGGAAATACATGAACTGAATAAATCAAGAGGAATAAGACCTTTTATGAATTACATTAACGGTTTGTATAAACTAAGAAAAGAATACAAGGCTCAAGGAGATTCGCGGGAATTATTGGTTAAAATGGCTATGAATAGTTTATACGGGCGTTTTGGATTGCGACCAAAACCGACCAGGATAGAGAACCCGGAAGATATAGAAAAGGCTCAAAAGAAAAAGGATTATGATGAAAGATATGAATTATGTTTTTACGATAGAAAAAATATGGCTTATCCTTATTTACTCGATCATCATAACACATCTGGTTCAAACTCTTCTCAATGGTTCGGCTTCTCGGCTTTTGTTTGTTCATACGCTCGATGTGTATTAGCTGAAGCGATTATAGCCGGAGGTGAATACTCTCTTTATTCTGACACGGATTCGGTTCATATTAGAGAAGAAGGAAAGGAACGATTTGAGGAACTTATTTCATTAGGTGATGAATTAGGTCAATGGAAACTTGAAACGCCTGTAACTATCGCTAAGGCGGTGTATTGGCGAAAAAAAGCCTATACATGGTATGATAAAGACAATAATAAACGTAAAGTCAAGGCTAAGGGTGTTCAAGTCAAAAACGACAAAGGCGAATATCTCGATGATGCCGGAGACATGAGGAAACTTCAACGAAGCCGAACAACGGTTAAGTTATTTAGTGCATTGAGAAGAGGTTTGATACCTGGAACGGAACTTATTACAGAAAAAAGAGACTCTATTTTTTACGAGGGTGATTAATTGGTAGTATCAAAGAAACGGTATAGAGCTTTAGTTAGAACAAATACAGAACGTATATTATTTGAAACGGGTGAACTATCTTCAAGAGACGTAGTGTATAAGTTAGAACGTGAGTACAGTCTAATGTTGATGCCTCAAACGCTTCACCAGATACTAAGATGCCATCCTAGAATTGAAAGGATTAAAACTCATACAGGAACTAATTATAAGTTAAAAGAAACGTAACCTTCTAAAACCCTACACAGACTTGAAACTTCGTGGTCGGGCTGAATGATGTTGATTTTAGAAACGCTCTAGACGATCTTCTTACGGCTGCTACCGAACCGTCAGAACGTTTAATGACTAATGTTTTCATCGACTCTCACATATCTCCTTTACAGAATCAGCCCGCCACCTTCGGATTCGGTGCGGGTTTATTCGTACATCATTATAATAATTTTAGAAATCAAGGACATGATGTCGAAACTTCATTTTCAGCAGCACAAGCCGAAGTTCTAAACCATCCGGTAATTCAAGAGTTCCTTGCTTCTATGGCTACTCAAAATATCAACCGAGGTGTTACAAATGGGGTTTGATGATAACCATTCTTACACACATCATCGTACCAAAGGCGTTGATAATTGGATTAACTCTTCACCACTAAGGGCTTCATGGTGGGGTAGGGCTTGCCCGATATGCGGTGATAAAACATTAATGTTCAAATTAGCTAACGATAGAATAACAGTAACTAAAGTTAGCTGTTTTGAATGTGATTGGAGTACGGAATAATATGAGTAACAGAATTAAAGATGAAAACGGGAACGAATACCAGGTATTAAGACATGATGAAAACCATATTTACGCGATCAACGTAAAATTGTTAGTAATCAAAGAAGAAGAGGAATAATAATGGGTATTTACACGACTAAGAGAACTGATGAAGAAGGAAACCCTTTTTGGGAATCTACTGACGGTTCAACACATAAAACTCGAAAAGCTGCTTGGAGTCATTCAAAAAGTTTAGAGTTACCTACTGAAAGTGAAAGTGAAAGTGAAAGTAATGAAAAAGAAATTATTGAAGAGGTTCAATCAGATTCTCCGGCATGGACTACATTTGACTTCGGTTCAAACCCAGGAGATACGGTTGAGGTTATTCCTTCTACTCTCAAGAAGATAAGAGGGGTAACAGATTCTACTTCAAAGAAAACTAAGAAGCAACAAGAAATTGAAAGACAAAATAATTTAGCTATTCTAAAGTTAGGGTATAGGACATCGGATCATATCTTAACGAGATATAGAAGGGCATTACTTGAAGATAATAATGCTGAACCGATTAAACATACAAATGAGGATTATGAATGGATAGCATCAACAACGGATGAAGCACTTCAAGAGAATGGTATTATGATCGGTGAAGTCGTAGGAAAAACCACATTCGCCGTCATCGCCAATTCATATTGGTTCTATGTGCCTATCTCGCGTATTCATGCCGAATCAGATAAAAACCCGTTCAAGGGTAGGTTAGCGGGTGTCGGAAGAATGATTGAGAAAATACCCTTTTTAGGTAAAAGAATAAAAGCAAGACGCTTAGAGAAGTCTTTACAGACTGTTGACGGTGGACTTGATGCCTAGAATTAGAAATCCTTACACTAAGAAAACGATTAAAGTAAGTTCTAAAGTTAAAGTCGGTAAACCTGGTTCGACTCGTCAACGTAGTTATTGTTCTAGGTCTGGTAAAATACGCGGTAATTGGAAAAGAAACCCTAACTCTAAGAATCTAATTCAACGAAGGCGTTGGAAATGTCCTTATCTACCGGGTGAATTGAGGTTATAATATGTCAATGTTAAACAAATTATTTCTTCCAGATAAGAAGGCCTTGAGCGTTCAATTGGTTGGGATGCCTGGTAGCGGAAAATCTTATTTCTTGGCTAGATCGTTGGATGCCTTCTTGAAATCTAATGAAGATGAAAACCTAAGAGTTCTTTACATCTGTCCTAAACATGAATTTTCATATCCTAAAACTAGACCGACTACATTATTTCAATTACAGAAATCAATAAGAAAAAATAGACTTACTATATTTTATCCCGATCCTGTATTCTTTGAAGGTGAAACCGATGCGGCTATTGATTTAGTATTCGCTTTAAGAGAATCTAACGGTGAAGATTTCAAAGCCGTAATAATTATTGATGATGCTCAAGTAATTCTTGATAGTCGAAAGGCTGCTTCGGGAAGCTCCAAAAGGTTGGTTCTTACAGGTAGGTCAAAAGGAATAAGAGCCGTTCTGGTGGCTCATTCGCCTGTTGTGAATAAACTAATGGAGGGTTCAACAGAACACTTAATCACTTTTAGATTACCATATGTAAATTCATATGCGGATGCTAAGAAAAGGTTTGGTATTGATTTAGAAACTTCTCAAATTGAAATTACTAAAACGCCTTATTCATTTGCCTGGTATGATTTAGTTAAAGGTACTAAAACTCTAATGAAGCCTATCGAGTGAATGAATATTTTTACATTCCTGGCAATAATAACCAATCCCTTTGAACGGTAGTCTTGAGGTTGGTCGATCATCCCCGTCTATTCTCTTTCTAATACATAGGCGTGAGACTTTTTCACCACATTGACAACGTATGTTATGATTCGCCATATACAGCCGTCAATAATAGGCTTATTAGATATTGTGATACAATGAAGGATTAATATACCCTACAAAATGAGGGCGGCTCACATGATTTTGAATAATGTATTAGCAGGTGTCGGAATATCATTCGGATACCTCGGTCTTGTTGCTATATCAAATGGATTAGCAACATATGTGCTTAACGGTAAAACGCTTGACGAGTTCGTCAGTTCTAGGGGGCTATAATTATGTTGCCTTTACCTAGTTTCTCCGCTATGGGAATAGTGGACTATCTCGCTCTCGGTCTTGGTGTCGCTATCGGTGCGGCTTTATTTACTGCGCCAATGCAATCAGTTCAAGACGCAATTTCGAGGAAATAAGGGGGTTTAAGATATGGCAGTAAGATTTACTTTAGTCGAATCAAATACAACCGACATTCCTGGCGCGGCTGCTGCGACATTTAATCGCGGTTTCAATATTCCTGGCGGAGCTGTTGATGAAATCATTATGAGAGTAACAACAACCAACACAACAAACGCAATTTTAGCGGACTTTGGAAATATTGTTCAGTCGCTAAGGTTAGTTCTTAACGGAAGTACGGTGTTCGATTTTCGTTCCGGTTACTCATTAGCAGCAAATAACGCAGCTTCTCAGTTCGGATATTTCCTAAACTCTTTAGGTTCTGGTCGTGCTGTTGAAGTACCAAGCGATTTGACTAAAGAAGCATACTTTAGAATCCCTGTCGGTCGTAACATACCTGCGGGAGTTTCACGATTGGAATATACATTGTCATACTCCGCTACTGCTGCGGCTGTTGCTTCCGGTACTTGTCAGTTTTTCATTCGTTATAATGATAACATGACTACTACTACCACAGTTAGTGCAGCTACTTCATTCACACACTCCGCAAGTGAAGAACAAGTAGTAGTAAGACTACCTCAAGGTGTACCTGGTGTGGTTGCTGGATTAATGATTCAAAATGATTCGGCTGACGATCAGATTACAGGAATTAGAGTCGTTTCACAGTCTGACTTTAGCCTTGATGTTGATATGTTCAGAGCGTTTAACGGTGATCTTTACAATGGTATTGTATATGCTGATGATGACGCAAGTGCAACCGCTCAACAATACGCTGTTCAATGTGCTGGCGGATTATTCTTGCCTCTATTCGGTTTGAGTATGGACGATGATATTCGACTCCAGGTCAATTCTAGTGCTGCGACTACCAGAACTTACACTCCTGTAATAGTAGCAAGCATCAACGGTGCTGCCGAATCACAAGGTCGTCAAACACAACCGGTAATCACAAACACTAACACTGCTGTTTTAGCGGCTACTACTGAAACAGTCTAAGCATGACGGGAGGGATTAAGATGAGTCAGAGGGGAATTAAAACCCCTTTGACTTACTCCCTTCTTAATGAGGTGATATAATGGGTAGGATGTTGAGAGTAACACTTGAAGAAGGTGTTGCCGAAGGTATTGATCTCGGTATAGTCGGTCCAGGTAAAATATTTCTTTACAATACAGGAACTTTAGATATGCGGGTAGGTTATGATCGGTTTGATGTTGGTACTACCGGAACGAATTACTTTACTCTTCTCGGAGGTTCTCAATATGTTTTTGATTGTGGTCCAGGAATCGGATTTGTTTCACAAAATCAACAGCTATATTTTGTGAGTCCGGTAGGCGACCAGGTTCTTGAAATATGGGTGGCTGACAGTCAATGAGTTCGATTAATGCAAGAGTTCCGCCTTCAAGAATAGCGGCTATTGATAGTCCGGCTGATGGTGAAGTAGCGGCTTATCAAGCATCTTCTGGTCAATTTGAATGGGTTGCTAACGGTTCGGGAGGCGGAGGTACTGTAACATCCGTAGCATTAACTGAAGCTGGTAATGCCTTAACTATTACAGGATCACCAATAACGGGAGCAGGTACTTTCAATATAGCAGGGGCAGGTACTTCTTCACAAGTTATTCTAGGAGATTTAACTTTAGGAACTTTAACAAGTGGTACGGTTACATCAGTAGCATTAACTGAAGCTGGTAATGCCTTAACTATTACAGGATCACCAATAACGGGAGCAGGTACTTTCAATATAGCAGGGGCAGGTACTTCTTCACAAGTTATTTTAGGTGATTTAACTTTAGGAACTTTAACAAGTGGTACGGTTACATCAGTAGCATTAACTGAAGCTGGTAATGCCTTAACTATTACAGGTTCACCAATAACAGGATCGGGTACTCTTAACATATCTGGTGCAGGTACTTCTTCTCAAGTTATTTTAGGTGATTTAACTTTAGCTGCTTTACCAACCGGAACAATCGGCGGTTCATCCACGGCTAATCAAATATCATTCGGTGATACAACGGCTAATGAAATAACAAGTTCTACTAATTTACAATTTTTATCAAATCAGAACTTATATGTCGCAGGGCGAATACAAATAGGAAATGCGGCGGGTACAAAATTAACTACGGTTTCTGGTCAAAACCTAGTTTTAGATACTAATGAGGGTACTAATTCGGGTTCAATTGTAATAGAAGCAGGTACTAACGGTCAAATTAGTATAACGCCCGATGGTACGGGTTTAGTAAAGATAGACGGTGTAGGAATAAATAATTCATCAATCGCTACGGGTTATATTTTGAAAGCGACATCAACAACGGAAGCTGGTTGGGTTGCTGAAAGTGGTGGTGGATTTACAGGTTCATTAGCTGATACTCAAGTGGCTTTTGGTAATACTACGGCTGATTCAATTCAAGGTTCAAGTTCGTTAACTGTTACGGGTTCGGGTGGTAGTTTTCAATTAAATAATAATGGCGGATATAAAGCAAAAAATGGTACTCCTTCAGCTCCGTCTTATCACATGACCGGAGATGCCGATACGGGAATGTATCTAATTACTAACGGAAGATTAGGCTTTGCTACTAACGGTGAAAGACAAGTTCAAATTAGAGATGCTCATATGACTTTAGGCGGTAACGGATATAGTACCGAGTTTATTGTTGATGCGGAGGGTTCTACTCAAGACCTTTCCTTAAGATCGGGTGGTGGTGATGCTGGGGGTGTTCAATATGCTGAAATATTACTTCAACCGGATAACGGTAATATAGAAGTAAGACCGGAAGGGTCGGGTAATATAAGATTCCATGACGCTTATACATTTCCAACAGCAGTAACAGCAGCAAACGATTATGTTCTAACAGCTCAAACCGATGGTTCGACTCTTTGGGATCATCCTCATGCAATATCAGGTACACCCGCATCAGCAACAGCAACAGGTAAACAAGGTAGCATTCAATTTGATTCGTCATACTTTTATGTATGTGTCGCGACTAATACCTGGAAGAGAGTCGCTCTTTCATCATGGTGATTAATATGACAGTAAAAGAAAACTTAACCAGAATCATTAGATTAGAAGATGACATAGAAGAAGTAAAAGATAGAGTCTATAATTTAGAAACTAATCATCTTGAATTAATTACCAGGTTGGACATGATCGGTAGAGTAGCTAAAATTATCGCGGCTATGGTCGCGGCGACATTAGGTTTTGATTTAGGAATGGAGGAAATGATATGAGTGAAGTAAACACACTTGCTATTATTGTAATAGCATATTTAATATTAAAAGGGAGTAATTAAGATGCCTGTGGATAAAGTAAGAGGCGGTTATAGAGTCCGTTCTTATGTATCTGGTAAATTATTAAAACGGGTATATAAGACAAAAGCAGCAGCTACCAGAGCAGCCGCTACATCTAAAAGAAGGAGTATGCGTAAGAGAAGCACAGGCTCAAGGCGAGCGAAGAAAAGGGGGCTTTATTGATGGTTGATAGAAAAGAAATAGTAGGTTCTAAATCGTTTAGTAAATATTTCAAAATAGAAATTGATAAAAAATATGGAAAAGGAACATTTGATAAGTTTTACAAAAGCAGGTGAATTAAATGTACGCTAAAGGAGGAATATTACCAGGATATGAAAAATCCGTACCGACACAAGAAAGATCAAGCGGTCGAAGTGGTGGCGGTGGCGACTTTGGCGGTGGTTCATCTGGTGGTAGTAATACCGGAAGTGGTAGGTTCGCAATATACGATTATTCGGCTAGATTCGGAGATAAGTTTTGGGAAGTATCAAGAGACGATCTCGGAGGAAAAATTGTAGCAAGTGATAATAATAGTAATGTAGGTTCAGTTAATCAACAATTGGCGAGAGATTGGATAGAAAACGATAGAAAAAGGAGATTAGCCGAAGAGCAGGGTTCGGGTTCTGGTTCTGGTTCTGGTTCTGGTGATGACGGTTCTAGTGGGGGTTCTAGTTCTGATGATGACGATGATGGTTCTTCTTTTCCTGGTTTAACTGATAATCAAAGGTTCTTATTAATTGGTCTGGTTGTCGTAGGTTTGTTTGCTAAGAAGGTGATGTAATGGCAAGTTATCCTTCATGCGTTGTTAATGCCTCTAAAAGAAGCGGTATATCAAAAGACAAGCTTCAGAAGTCCTATAATCGCGGTATAGGCGCACATAAAACTAATAGAGCAAGCGTTAGAAATTTACGCGGTAAAAAGTACGCGGGAGGTACTAAAATGTCAAAAGAGCAATGGGCTTGCGCTAGGGTCAATAAATTAGCTAGATTAAAGAAAAGGGCAGGTTATGACCAGGATTTATTAAGGTGAATAAAAATGGTTCTTCCTTTACTAGGTTTAGCTGTTGGCGGTGTTGCTATTGCTGGATTAGGTTTAGCCGTTGTTAGTACCGTTAACCCAAATGAGACAATAGGAGATAAGTTAGAAACTACACTTATCCGCGTGGGCTACGTGTCGGAGGGTGTTTTGAAAGGCTCGATTGTAGCTATTCCTTCATCACTTCTAATTCTACTAGTATTCAACCAGGCAATTAAGATTCAAAAGAGGGTGAAATAATGGTTAAGAAAAATATTGTTAAAGGTCGAGATAGATTCGGTAAGCCTTATACTTATACAATTAAAAATGTACCCTTACTAACTTGGGAAGATTGGGTTAATTCAAGAAAAAAGAAAGGGGTGAAATAATGGTTTTACCAATAATCGCACCCGCTTTAATTCTTATCGGTGGTACATGGTATTTACGAAATCCCGAAGGGGTAGTACAACAAATTACTTCGGATATAGCTCAAGATTTAATTGATGCGGGTACGCCTATCATAGAATCAATAAATGAGTTCTTTAGTGATCTAGGCGATGAAATTTCAGAAGGTGCTTTAGATTTGATAAGAGGTGCGGGGATCGCTGTATTAGACGGGGCTAACGCGACCTATACATTAGCAGCCTCAATAGTCGCACCTAGAAGGGTCGAAGCCGTAGCGGTTGCCTGGTCGATGTTAATTTATACTCTTACTGCATTCACTATATACAATAAGATGAAAGAGAATTAACCCCTTAAGAGATATACCCTTAAGGGGCTTGTGTCAATCCGTACAGATAACTAAGGCTTTATGCCTTAACTGTCCATAGCCATGCGTTATTATATTCTGGGTTCTTCTCTACTGTGAGAGTTCCACCAGACTCAGACGCTTTAGAAAAGATCTCTTCATTTGAATTACCAGGGAAAGCTCTTGCGATTGCGCGACCTAATCTTGCGCCATCGGTTTGCTCCGGCTTAACTTCAAACTGTGAATCCTCGTATGGTTTTATCCATACAGTACAAGCGGTAGCGGTATTAGAGTCTATCAATGTTATACATTGTTTTTCTTCGTTTAATACTGCTGCCGTAAAGACAAATTCAAAACGTCCGTCTACTTTCATAGCCGCACGTGCTGAAATAAAAGTCAATTCTTCTTGTTCTTCATTACTTGTTTCTGAATTACTGTTACTAAAGTCCAT
>Ga0208767_1002485_pt1 | contig 13926 bp, 14 predicted proteins | sample VirMetDEL_Mar_21_FD_184514 | JGI IMG/M metagenome (GOLD analysis project Ga0208767, IMG submission 184514) | Aqueous microbial communities from the Delaware River and Bay under freshwater to marine salinity gradient to study organic matter... | ecosystem: Environmental > Aquatic > Marine >... | reverse complement strand
AGTTTATTAACTAATTGTGTCCCTGCGGGGGTTTCACCAGCCCCGTCAAATCCTAATGAAGGTTTATATTTACCACTATTTAATTTGTAGCTTGGTTTCCCTTGAACGAGATTTTGCGGAGGTTTCATATTTACTATCACCATACAAATTAAATATCTTTTCTTTAAATATCTAAAATTGAACGGCTAAATCACGACCAACTGCAATCATAAGTTTAGCGGTTGTCTCGGCAACAACAAAGGAACTAATCACACCACTATCAACTTGACCCGCAGCGGGTGGAATGGTCTGTGCTTGGGATTGAAATACCATTTGTGTATTAATGCCTCGTGAGTTATAACCTGCTTGGACGGCAACACCACGACCAGTAGGCATTTCAAGTAGGAGAGGATAGACAAACTTGCCGTCGTTGAAACTTTCTTTGCTTGTAATAAGTGTCCCGTTGTTGTAGTGTGATACTTTGTCTTGTGCGTAGGAAACGTCAGCCAGTCCGTCCAGCCAAGTCCCGAGCATTTGTGGGTATTTGACGTTATTCACGCTCCACTGCCAACGAGCATTACCGACTTTCTTGGTGTCGCCAGAGTAAGAACGAAATCTTAAAGCGTTGGATTGGTAAGCGGCAACACCAGTAGCGTTAGGCAGTTTGTGGGAACGTTTGCCTACGGAAGTGTAGTTTGCGTCTCTATATACGGCGTAGAGGCGGTTGATACAGCCAGAGGACAGAGAAAAGCGAGTTGAAGCAGAAGTAGCACCCGCACCGCCAGTAATGCCGTCAAGTTGGAATGTGTAGTATTCTTTGTAGTTAAGTTCAAGACCACCCGCTTCCAGTCGCTTACGAAGCATAGCGTTATACATAGGGTCAAGAGTGAGAGTATCGCAAGTGAAATACATATTGGATACGCTGTATTTAATCGCAGCGGCGTTTGCTACCGCAGCGGGAGAAGTAAGGTCTTGACCGAGTGGGACGGCAGTTTGTTTTGGGACGAGGGCGTTATTACCCGCCCAAGTGAGGCGGATTTGGATTTGACCGAGCAGTCCAGTATTGAGGTAGCGAGTGCTTAACTCATTAAGGAAGCCACACCATTCACTTACACAAATTGTCTCGTCGTCGTTTGCGTCGTCGTCTGTAATGTAGGAGTGAGAAAGAGCTCGGTCTATTGAGTTGTCTTTATCAATGTTGGAGCAACCAAGACGAAGCACTTGGGCGATTGTGTTATACTCACTGGCTCCTTGCTGAACTTGAACGCCGTTAATATAAACCTCCACTCTGCTAATGAGAGAGGAAACGTGAGCGGGGAGTTTGCCGAAAACTTCGTCAGCACCAGCACCAGCTCCGTCGCATTCCACGTCGGCAAAGAACTTCAATGATTTCATATCTATCATAGCATTTTCGGGAAGGTTAAATGTGATAATTCTATTCGGCCCAGCACTATCGCTTGAAATAGTTTCAAGCTTGAACTTATTACGGGCAACTTCTCTAACCTCGGCGGTCGCATACATAGCACTCTCTGGTAGGTATTCCATATTTTACTATAACCTTATACTTTTATTTCTAAATCTTTAATCTTCTATGAGTTAGGGACTTTTTGAGATTGGAATGGTGGAGGTTGAACTCTGTATTGTCCTTGTGGTGTCTCTTGTTCCACAACCTCCCAACGGAACGACATTTTAAAGGATAGGTTGCCGTCGTCTGCTTGACCTTGTGAAACCTCTTGTAGTGGTCGTCCAGCGTGGTCTGTGATTGTGAAAAGCATATCGCTTAATTGTGTCTGTTGAAGCAAAATGCTAAATAAATCATTTGTATCCTCAAATTGGATTATCTCAAACTCGTCGTTGTAATACGCTCTGCTTAATGGAATACGAGCAAAGATTGTTGTTGGTGTAAGACCATTTTGATTTGGTAGGTTTCTCTCAAATCCGTAGGACTGATAATTATTGGTTTGGAGTGAGGTTCGTAAAAAGATTGTTTCTATTGTATTTAAAGCACCGACGTAGGGTGAGGTATATGGCCCCACACCAGTAGCACCAAAAGCATTTACGGGTTGAGGCAACCAATTATCACGTGTAGGGCGACAACCAAGGATTTCAGCACTATCATTAAAGTATCCGCTTTCACTTATGTTTGTTTCTTCGGGATTATCGGGGGATTGCTTAACTTGGAATGATACAAGGTATGCTGTTGCTGGTGTTCCAACTGGGAGAGTAATTTGAAACTTTCTGCTGACTGCGTCCCAACCACACGTAGGAGCACCACCAAGAGCGGTAGTAAGTGCTGTCTCAATTGCTCTTGCTAATGAACCCACTGGGGAAGGTGAAGCTGTCCCGAATGAACGATAAGAACCTGGTGTAATTGTAATCTGTGTGTATTGAGCCCCAACTGGTGCGGCTGGGTCATACAGATAAAACTTATTGTTTGTGGCGTTAATACTATACCAATTGCGTCTCATTTCAAAAGAGGTCAGCACAAGTTTCATAAATTGCCCCGAACGAATACTAAAAGCAGACGACGGGAACTGGATACGAGACACTTGCCCGTTTCCAATTGAATTAATCTCGCTGTCTAAATACACATTGCGGAAGTAAGTAGTTCTCATATTTACTATAACCTTACATTTATTTTATTAAAACTTATTCCTCCTCGGGGAGAACTTTTCCAGTTTTAAGTGTATTTTCGGGGTATTCTTTATTTGGGAATGGGTCTTCCAGTGTCCCCGCTTTATGTTTATCACAGATTTCCTTTAAGTCCTCACTCGGCATTAATACAATAGTTTCTGCGATAAGGCGGTCAATAACTGGATTGCTTTGCATCATTTTACGGATTTGTTCTTCGTCTTCGGGAGTTAGTTTCCGTTTGTATGGATTGAATAAAACTTCTTTAACTTCTTCAATTTCACTCATTTATAATAGGACAAGAAATAAATTATGGAACTTCAACATAAGTTTTTCCATTCATTTCAAATCGTTCTAATTCCCTTGGAGGTTCGGGAGGAACGGGACGGAGGTCTCTACGGCGACTTCTTGGTCTTGACGCTTGTGCGAGTTGTGTTGCTTGTTCTGTTGAATACGCCAAAGCACCTTCTCCCGCTGGTGTAAAACTTGCTTCAACTTCACGAAAGCGTTCCGCTTGTTCGCTGTCTCCTAATGGGTCAAATCCTAATGCTTCTACCGCTTGTGCGTGTCTAAATCCGTCAGCGTCTCCATAGCGTTCAAGGTATTCTTCAAAGGTCAAATAGTCGGGGTCGCCTGGTTTTATATCCCATAAAAACTCTTCACGATATACTCTGTATTCCTCCTCACGTGCCGCTTCTTGTCTTCGGCGTTCGGGGGTCTGTATCTTTTTAATCCATTTTGGAGTATATACAAACTCGGGTTCTTCGGGGTCGGCTCCAAATATCTTATGTCTTACTTTTGCTAAACCTTCGTGGAGTATTTGATTGTCTTGTTGGTCTAACATTAAAAGGTCTGTGTAAGCACCTATCGCAGCGGCGGGTGCTAATCCTTGTGTAAATCTTCCTATACCTCGTGCGGCACTTCCCGCTCCTAATTGTGCGACACCTTCATATTCTAAACCTCCTTTGATTAAATCAACACCAAGTTCTGCTCGTCTGTATTTACGTTCAACTGGGTTTTTGTATTCGGGTTGGAACGCCATAGCGGGGAGAGCCATTACAGCACCCTTCACCCCCGCTATACCTTTTTCGGCTACACCCTTTGCTCCCGTTCCAGCAAACGCTACTCTATTACGAAACTTTGTATTTCTCTTGACGAGTATATTTCCATTCTCTATTCTACTTGGTTCGGGGATTGCTAATTCGTGGTCGTGGCGACCCATTAAATCGTCCTCTGTGCCTGGTATGGTTGTGTATGTATGAACTTCCATAAACTTCGGTGTCTTTTTGTAAGTTCTCGCTCCGCTTACAAAATCAAACTCCTCACGATATACGTGTATCTTTGTATCGGGATGCACTTCTTCATTTGGTATTAATTCACTTGTCGGGTGTGTGGCTGGATTAAAGATATGTGCCTCACCCCCATACTTACGGGCAAGATATTCACCAGTTGCTCCCGCCTTTGAATGACCTACGTGTTTAATTGATTTTACTGGAACTCCGTCTGCTTCCGCCCAACGTAAAAGGTCGGCTTCTTGATTTTTATAGGTTGAGGTGTTTAAATGTTTTTTCATTAACCATTTCGCATTTACAACCCAATCATTTACTCCCTTTTGTAATCTTTTTGTTAATGGTTGTCCTCGTAAAGCTTGTTCTATATTAGCGTCTGCTTTGAAAAACTCTGTATCACTCCCACGACCAGCCATAACTCTCTCACCCGTTTCGGGATTGTGTAAAGCAAGATAGTCATAATCACTAAACTCGGGACGGATTTCAAAACCATTCAGTTCCTCAATATATTCACCACCTTTCTTTAATTGTTTCATAGCGGCTTTCTTACCTTTGTATGCATTCTTGTATGCCGCTTCGGTCATATGTCCGTATTTATGTTGGTCTCTTGGTTCAATGACTTCTTCTTGACCTACTTTTAAAAGTTCTAACGCCCTCTTCTTACCCGCTTCTAAACGTTGGTTATATCTTCGGGTGAATACACGGAGTTCTTTATTCGTTGGTTGTCTTGTTTTAATTCCCCGTTGGATAAGTTCATTACGTTCTGTATTAGTAATAGGGCGTGTTCGTTCTAACTTAATATCAGTAATATTACGTCTGTGTGTAAGGGGACGTTCAGCACCATAGTAAGGTGTATGTTCTCCTTCTGCTTCTACGTCAGTAATATCACGACGTGGTGGGAGTGTTCGTGGCGTAAAGGTTTCTGTAAGTGCTGGGTGTTCTCTTGGTTTAATTTGAATGGACTTACGTGTTTTTGGTTTAAACACGGCAGTTTGTGAAATACACGAGGGGTCTAACGGGTGATACTTACAATAATCACTCATATTTACTATTTAATCATATTTTTATATTAATTTATTTATAAACCGCTTCCCGAAGCGATATTAGCACCTACACGTGGGGACGCTGGTTCTTCGGGTGCCGCTCCTTGTGGTGGCTGTGGTGCTTGTGCTTGTGCCGCAAACTCACCTTCAAGGTCTCTACGTGCTTCGGGTAATTGAAAACGACCTGGTCGCTCACCTTCTTCTCGGGCAAGACGTTCGCTGTTCTGCCAATCAACAAATGCAGAAGCGTCTCCTCCAAAAAAGCGTTCTACGAGGTGTTCTACCTTTGCTTCTCTGTTTGGGAGATTGACGAAATCTGTATATGAATACTTAAAACCTTGACGTTCCCGTGCGGCTTTACGGGCACTACCTAAACCACTCATATCAATTCTTTTAGAATAGTATTCGTCAAGTTCTCGCTGTGTGGTCTGTTCGGCAATTCTTCGTGCTTCTTCTTGTGTGGCTTGTTCTACGAGGACACGTTGTTCTGCTTGTCGGCGTTGTTGAAGTTCTCTATACTTTTCTAACCAATCCTCACCGCCCGTTGCGTCGCTGACTGGTGGTTTAAACTTTCCGTCTTCGTCAAAGAGGGGGTGATTACGAACAAACACACCTCCTTCTATTTTAGGTTCAAAGGACGCAGTAAATCGTGCTTCACCTTCACTAATGGCGTGGTCGGTCATTAAATGATTAAGTATGCCTTGACTTGAACTTGGGAGGTAAGCAAGTTCCTCAACTCCAAACTCACGTTGGACTTTTGGGTTAGTGTAAAGGTCGTTGTATGCCTCTTCAAACTGACCTTTGGTTTTATAACCCGTCTTTGCTTGGTTCAGTAAAGACATACGACCGCAGTGCTTCTTGATAAACTCGTCATAATCGTAAAGTGAAAACTCCATATTTACAATAATCCTATTTTTTATTTTTGGTTTCTTATTTTTCTTATCTTTTTTTATCTATAAAAGTGCTGAAAAAAAGTTTAAAGGGGGGAACTCTCCCTACCGCTTTTGCTTAAAAAATGGAACAAACGAAAATAAGAAAATAAGATAATTAAATATAGTAAGGTTTTAGTAAGGTTTTAGGTGTTTCTTATTTATTTTAGTATAGAAAAGTTTTTCCCCCTATACTGAAAAGCGGGTATTGGGGGATTGGGGGATTTCCCCCCTTTTATAATATTTTCTACGAAAATGGAAGAGAAAAATAAATAAGAAAATAAGAAATCGCACGTTCGTCAAAAACCTTACTGAAATGAGACCATAAACTTTTCTTATTTTTCTTATTTTTCTTATTTATTTTTTACTATCCCCGTTGGGGGGAATGGGGGAATGGGGGGAAATTATTTCAAGAAATAAGAAATTAAATATAGGTTTATATAAAATATGACTACCTCATTAGGAGAAAAAGCGATTGTGGATACTCTCCTCGCAACTACTATTGGAGAGGATAAAGCACGTGTTGATACTATCTATGTGAATAACATTGTTCCAACACCTACAAGTGCCCCCGAAACACTCCAAGCGACTATGAATGCTGGAAATGAAACAACTACAAATATGAAGATTGCTTCTACTATTGATATGTATAATATTGCAGATACTGGGTTTAATACTAATATCGTGAAACTATCAACAGACCCCGTTTTAGCAAATGGGGGTTCTTTGGTTGTATCAACGAAAGCGTCAGACCCAGCCACGCTTCAAGAACATACAATCTTTCGTGCCGCTGATAGAGCGATTGAAATGAAGGGTAATATCATTATTGACGCAGACGGCGACGAAATCCAAATAGGACGGAATGGCGATAATCAACCATTAGGTAGTGAAAGCGTAAATGTTGGTGAAAACGCTGGAACAAACGGACACGCTGGGGTTCGTGCGGTAAATGTCGGTTGGGGGGCTGGGCGAACTAATTGTGGTTCTCGTTCAGTCGCTATTGGAGACGAAGCTGGTGAAATTAATACTGGTGCTGGGGCAGTAAGTATTGGAACTGGGGCTGGTGAAAATGGAACTGGCGACGGAGCGATTGCTATTGGGCGTAATGCTGGGACTACAAGTATGGCTGAGGACGCAATTGTAATTGGAGACGGAGCAGCACCTACTGCTGGACGAGACGCAATCGCTATTGGTGCTTCTGCTGGTGCGACTACTATGAACGATAATAGTATAGTTATTAACGCTACTGGTTCTACAAGAAATAGTGCTGGTGCTTTTACTTGTGTTATTGACCCAGTAAGACCACTTGAAGCAAGACAAAACGACGAAGAACTTTTACATTTAAATCGCTCCACAAAGGAAGTATATGTTGATAGAATTAGATACAATTTTAGAGGAATTAATGTTAATGCGGGAGGTTTTGTAAATCTTACGAACGAAGACCCCTCTGTGATTATAATTAATTGGACTGGTGGAAGTGGAACTTATGGAGTATTCTTACCTAATACTTCAACTATTCCTTTGGGAACTTACTACATAATAAAGAACTTATCCACCACACCAGGTCAAGACGTTGCTGTAAATCCATTTTCGGGGCAAACAATAGATAATTCTGCCTCTGCCGCTTCACTTTCCTCAACTGCAAGAACTACCAACTGGCGGTGGTGGTTCGTGTCTTGAAGTTATGTATCAACGTGGGTCAAATTGGATAATTGTTCGTGGTTATAATCAAGCATTTAATTAAGTTTTGTAAAAATTAATATTAGATTATAGTAAAAATGAGTGCAGTTGGTTTAGGTGATAGTGCGGTCGTTGGAACAATCAACGCCGATAATGTCGCAAGTTCCTCTTACACACGTCAAATCCGTTTTCAATACAATAATACAAATGACGGGCAAACAACCGCCCCAAAAGGTTTAATGACCTTTGCTACTAATGGTGGGTCTTTAACTATGACCCTACCCACACCAAGCCAAACGGGCGACGTTATTGAAATGCTTTATGTCGCTGGTGGTAATGCTCTAACTATTGAGGCGACTGGTCTTCTTTTTGGAACTGCTAATGAAATCCAGTTTGGAGCTACAAGCGGTCAGTATGTTAAATTAGTTGCTTATGTTGGTAAATGGTTTGTTGCTGGTCGTGATAGTGCTGTCCCCGCAACTGCTAATTCTGTGGCTGGACTACCAGTTCTTGCTGTTTAAAGTTTTAAAAAAATAAGTGTAAGGTTATAGTAAAATATGAGTGCGACTGGATTAGGTGATAGTGCGGTTTGTGGTAATTTCATTACTGATAGTGTTAAAGTTGATAATAAAATAGAATGTAAAACTATTACTTGTGAGAGTGGTATTCAAACATTCAAGACAACACAAGCCGATAGTTTATTCCTCACAACGGGACAATTAGATATTAATGGTCTCGCCACAAGCAACCCAGGCATTGCTGGTCGTGTTTGGAATGACGGAGGAACATTAAAGATTTCATAAATTAAATATAAGGTTATAATAAAATATGTCTGCATCAGCTCTTGGAGATACTGCTGTCTGTGGTAAATTAGTTGCCGACCAAGTTCAAAATGTTTCACAGCGTCAAGTAATCGGTAGTTTAGAGTTTAGTGCCGCTGGTGCTTTACCAACAAGCGGGTTTCACATTCTCGCTCCCGCCGCAAACCCAACTGCCTTTACACTCCCCAATGGTTCAAAACCAGGCGACGTAGTTGAGTTCCTCCATAAAACGGGTGGTAATGTGGCTCAAATTGCCCCAAGCGTTCTTCACGGAGCTATTACCCGAATAGATATGACTGGTGGTAGCCACGTCAAACTCGTATGGAGCACCAATAACGAGTGGTATTTGATTAACCGCTGTGGAGACGGAGCCGCAGCGGCAAATGCCGTCCAAAACTATCCAACAATAATTTAAGATTAAAATAATTACTTTATAGTAAATGTCTTCAACAGAGGACGAATGGTATAGAGAGTTTAATAGTGTTTTTTGGCTGACTTTATCAGCGTCTGTATTTGCTTTTTTTGGATTATGTCTTCAAGCAATATTGAAATCACGCTGTAAGACGTGTAAGTTTTGTGGTATAGAAATAGAACGAGACGTAGCACCCCCAGGCAAAGAACCTAATTTAGATTTAAGCGTTTTAGACCGAGGTAGAGCGAGTAGCATAGACCACCATAGTCCGCCCGAACGTCCAAATAATAATAATAGCGTATAATATAGAATGGATAAGTCATATATAAATAGTAAAATAGAATGTCCCGTTTGTAAAAGGGATTTTGCTAAAAATTATATTTTAGTCCATTTACAAAAGCAACATAATAACATTTATGGGAAACCCGAATGGGAGGGTAGTAAATATGAGGAAAACTTTATTAGAATTAAAAGGGAACATAAATTAAAATGGGATAAATCATAAGTCAAACTCACCGCCGTCTCGTGGTTGTGCTTTTTCTTTTACACCGATATAACAAGCTTGGGTCTTACCTTGATAATATTTTGACCCATAACCAAGTCCCAAGTTTGTAAGGTGTTCTTTTAGTTTTGTCCCCGTGATATTCTTAATCTGTTCTATGTATCGTTCCAAATAAGTTTTTAGTCGTTTGACTGGATATAAGTCAGTTTGGATATTCGTAATTTCAATATATTCCAATAAGTTCAGTTTAACGTCTTGTTCGTCAAGATATTCATTTTTTAGTTCTTTTGATATTTGTAATTCATAATTTAATGGATTTTCGTGTTTGTATTTTTGTAGTATAATGTGTAGTAAAATATTAATCACCTTTGGATTAGTGGCGAAATCTTCCTTAATCGTGTGGTCTGCTTTTTTGATATGGGGTAAGTGTTTTAATTCGTCATATTCGTCCCCCGTAAAGTAATTATAACTTGGTTTTAGGAATATCAGTCGTCGTTTCAGTTCAGCTTCCATTTTTGATACATTCTTAAACCAGTCATTCATAAACAAAAAGAACGTGCTTTGGTGGTAAAAATCAACTTTGTTCTCACGCATTTTACGGGCACTAATCTTATCACCACCACCAACCAATTTTTTAAAAGTTTCTGTGCTTAAAGTCATTCCGTCCTCAAACTCACTTGACGCTTGGATACGTGCGTGTCTATTACAAGCCAACCAACCGAGGGATTTTTCAGCGTCGTCGTTGAATGCTTTGGTTGCGATATTACCACCATTAAACATAGCGAAATTAGTTCCTAACATAGCGTCCAATAGTCCAGTCCAAATTGACTTACCACTATTACCACCACTAATACAAACATAGGCAACCTTATCCTCAACCGCTCCCGCCATTCCACGACCAACGGCTTTAATCCAAAACTCCGCTTGTTTTGGTTCAAAAAATCCATAAATAAGTTTGTCGTAGATTTCTTGTGTAAGGGGGTCGTCTAATACACTAAACGACGGGTCAATTTCAAAATTAATCTTTTGTGTAAAGAATATATCCTTACTAAAATCAATTAACTTTTTCTGTTCCCAATCCCAAATACCATTCTTATAAGCGGTTTTATACTTACTTGACTTATTACGGAATGTTTCAAAATCTTCGTGTGGTTTAATCTGTTGGACGAATTGACTTAACATACCATTTTGTTTTTGTGTATCAGTTCTATACTTATTGACTAATCGGTCGCACGGGTGAATGTAAGGGAATAGTTCAGCGGTCTTTTTGATTTTCCGCCACATACACATATCACTATTATACCACCATAAATCACAATCGCCCTCGTGTCCGTAATCTTTTGTAAAGTAGTGTCCGCATTCAATCATATAAGTCATAAATGCTTCCGCAGCGTCATAGTCATTATCCGCCAAATCGTCCTCGTCGTCGTATTCAATTTCACAATCAGTCCAATTAGATAAATCCAGTTTGTCTAAATCTTTTACTTTGATATTCACTTTGTATTTGGATTTCATATATTCGGTTAATCCTTTGATTGATTGTTCGTTGATTTCTTTTTTTGGTAAATAAATCCCGTCGTGTAAAAGGACGGCATTTTTGATATTCATTTTCGGCTTTTTGGTTTCCATAAACCATAACATATCATTTCGCCACTTTTGTTCCTCGTCGTTATACATTTTAGTCATAAATGACCCAGCGGCATTCTGTTTATGAATACGTCCAATCTGTTCTTTGAATAGTTCCTTGAACTTTGGATAAATTATATTCTGTAATTCGTCTTTTAGTTCAATTAACCAACTTGGTTTATCTTGAATGTTCTTGTAATTTTTTGTATCCCATTCAGCATTACAAAGTGAATTGACTGCTGACTTGTATTCGGGGTGGTCTTTTGTAAGTGTTTGTTTGTTTTTAATGTAATACTTAAACTTTGGTGTATCGGTCTTATTCAAAGCCATTAGATTAGTAATATAGGTCGGTAGTCCAGCGACAACGTCCAATTCAACATAGTCGTCTAATATGGTATTACGAATAAGACGATTTAAGGGGGCAACACTACTTGAATTGGCTGTTGGATATTCACGACCGCTTGTTTGTCTTTGTGCGAACTTATACTTGACTGGATTGTATCCAAGTCGTTCTTGGTTCTTATGGATTTGTTTTAATCTATCCAAGTGGTCTATACTTATATCGTGTCCCAATTCGTCAAAGTGATTAATGACTAATCCAACGTTCCCATTGTTGATAAGTTCTTTGTATTCACGACCCATTCTCTTTACTATATAGAAAGATTTTTCTTTAAGTGATTTTACGCAAATATCCTAATCCTAATATTTCCCGAAAAATCACTTAACTATTTTTTAGACATATTTTTAGACCATAAAATATTTCTATAAGTCCTAAACATTTGAATATTTATCTATCCATTCTTGGATTTCTTGTTCTGTGAGTTTGTGTTTATCTATTGTTGTATCTCTTGGGCGTTTTCCCGTCTTTGCGATTGAGCGTAATAAACTATCCTTTGCTTTCTTATCTTTATTTCTTCTGTAATATTCTAATACATACTGGGGTGATTTATATTCCTTTGGTTTGATTTCACAAGGTTCAACAGCAATATTCTTAATTCTTTCTGCTGTGTATTCTCCGTGTAGGTTTTTAGCGACCGCACAATACTTATAATATGCTTCTTCTGCTGTTTCAAAATATCCTAAATGGTGTCGCTTTTTATCTTTACTGATATACGCCATATACTTATTGAGTGGCTTGTAAAAATGCACCCCAGTCATACCAACTTTATTTCTATTACTTAAAGGTTTATTTAAGTTGTTCTCTCCAATAGTGCATATACGGAGATTTGCTTTACGATTGTCTAACTTATCTTGATTAATGTGGTCTATAACTTTATCTTTGGGACATTCCATTATTGTTCTGTGTAATTGTTTGCCTCTGTGTGTGGCGTATCCTTTATTATTAATGTATAAAGTTTTATCTTTAAATGTATCATAATCATTTGGGTCTAATAAGATAGTATGAGATTTCACTTGGAGTTCCATTTCCATATTATCTTATAGAAATATTTTTATACTGAATGATTTAACGCACAAAGTCCTAATCTTTTAGTTTGCGAACGTATGATAATTGGGTCATAGGTGAGTGAAGCATTTTCTCACGGAGTTCTTCACGCTTCTTTTCGTCCTTTACTTTACTACCAGCGAGTTCCTCGCTAATCTTTGCGTGTCTCATTAGGTCAATACCAATCTTGGCTTTCTTGAAAATGCTTCTAATCTTTTTGGTGAATACTTTATCACGTGGATTTGCTGTATGACTTTCACGTAAAAGTTCTAAAACTTTCTTATTCAACGGATAATCAATAATGGGTTTGTATTTTTTGTTTGTCTTTTTGAACTCACGGATAGTAATAGTTCCGTCTTTTAGGTCAATATGGTTTGGTTCATTAGTATCAAAGGATAATTCTTCAAAATCATTACGGGCTGTGATATTATCATACAGATTAATCAGCAAGACCTCCTCGCTTCCTTTGGCGTTCTCACTCTCAATACGCTTTACAATATCACTAAACTTCGGCACTTCTTCGGTCTGTTGTCGCTTAATGTTGTGTTGTTCTTTTTTAATTTTTAGTTCATTAAAAAGTTCTTGGACTTCTTCATAAATCTTTTCTCCTACTTTCTCTTTGAGCTCGGGGTTTGTGTCTAATACATTTAGGACGGCAGCGGCACTACTCGCTGCTGTATTAGGATTGTAGTTTTCGTCTTTTAGTTTTTCAAAGTCCTTATTCTTATAAAAATCCTTTACTGGGGTTTCTCCAATAAGACCCCGAATAAGTTTGTAATGTGTTTCCGCTGTGGTTGGTTTTACTTTACCCTCCTCTGCAAGTTTGTTATAAGTGTCGTGAATGCTTGTTAGGTCAAACTTAAATGGTTTAGACCGCTTACGTGGTTCTTTGATTTCGGCAATTGGGTCAAAACCCGCTTCCTTACGGATTTCATTAAGTTCGGCAAGTGTAATATCGTGTGTATCTAAACTTGCTTTTTGTGGGACTGACCCTTTTTTGATACGGGCGATTACCTTTGATTTAAGAACCTTGTCCTTATTAGCGTCATAATGTTTTTTCACCGCTTCCTTTCCCATTCTTTACTATTAGTATATATTTTAATTTCTTTAAGTGATTTAACCGAATATCCTAAAATACTTTTCTTATTTTTCTTATTTTTTTCCCCCTATAAAGTTCGTAGGTGAAATTGTATAAGGGGGGAAATCCTTAAATAGCGTTAAGAAATGATAATTTTAATATTTTAGGATATTAATATGACCGAAGCACAGAAAAATCGTTCCCCCGCTCAATTAGAAATCCTTGCGAAAGCACGTGAGAAAGCACAACAAGTTCGTAAAGAGAATGCTGAACTTCGGCGTAAGGAAAAAGAACTTGCCAAAGCAGAAAAAGAAAAAGAAAAAGCAGAGCGTAAAAAGAATATCACAGAGCGATACAGCAAACTAAAAGAACCTAAAAAGGAACAACTTAAAGAAGAACCCTATGTAAGTGAGGGTGAAGACGATACTATTGTAGAAGAAACCCCAGTAAAGACAAAATCAAAACCCAAGCCAAAACCAAAACCAAAAGCAC
>Ga0208767_1002484_pt1 | contig 13932 bp, 11 predicted proteins | sample VirMetDEL_Mar_21_FD_184514 | JGI IMG/M metagenome (GOLD analysis project Ga0208767, IMG submission 184514) | Aqueous microbial communities from the Delaware River and Bay under freshwater to marine salinity gradient to study organic matter... | ecosystem: Environmental > Aquatic > Marine >... | reverse complement strand
TCAAACGACACAACAGCATTAACAGGCTTCAACATTGACATCAGATGCTTCCGATTTTTCAGATTGTTAAAAGGTCTATCTGCTCCCTTGTTATACCTTATTTTGCTGTCTGTGTCAATAGCTACGAGTAAATGACCACCTAACATCCCTGCAAATTCAATAAGATCGAGGTGTCCAGAATGTATTACATCAAAGGCTCCATTGACAAATACTTTCTTCATATGTATTATCCTGTTAAAAAGGAGTTGCTATGTCTAGATTTAAGCATATTATAGAACAAGACCCACAACAAGTTCAACAACAAAACCTACCCCCTGATTGGCCTACTGTGTTTCCTAAACCTATTGTTGGTCTAGACCGTGATGGTGTAATCAACATAGACAGAGGACACTACCTTACTGATCCTGATGACTGGGAGCCTATTCCTGGTTCACTAGAAGCTATTCGTATGATTAGATTAAAAGGTTACAAATTAGTAATATTAACTAACCAAGGCGGTATTACAAAGAAAGAGCAGACACATGCACAAGTGGATGCCATTCATCAACGTATGATGGAAGTGTTTGGCAATGCAGGTATCTACTCCATTGATGGTTTGTTTTATTCTGAGTCATCCCTGAAAGAAGACTACTATGCTAAACCTAATATTGGGATGTTTCATCGTACTGAAAAAGAAATATTTAACAACAAAATTAGATTTAAAGATAAGGGATTCTACGTAGGTGATAAGATTACAGATCTTAAAGCTGCAGAACGTATTGGTGCTACCCCAATCTTAGTACGTACTGGTCATGGGGTAGCTACTGAAAAAGATCTTCAAAAGTTCTCTAAGGAGAAACTAAGAAAGAAGACTAAGGTGTTTGAGAATCTTCTTCAGTTTGCTCAGAAGCTACCGTAACAAGCTTCCCTACTTCTGGTAGGTACATGTAGTCAATGTCACAGTTCTTCATTGTGTGTAGTGCATCCTCTAGTGTTTCTACAAGGGGTTCACCTGCTAGGTTAAAGCTTGTATTAAACAGGATTGGTACACCAGTGATCTTACGGAACTCTTCAATCAGATCGTAGTAGGCTTCGTTCTGCTCTCTGGTTACAGTCTGTATACGACATGTACCATCTACGTGTGTGATAGCAGGAACTTCACCATGCTTCTCAGTCTTGAAGTCCATTGCATACATCATGAATGGTGTTTCTTCCATTCCGTATGTGTCGAACCATTCCTCAAAGTATTCCTTGAGCATTGATCCTGCAAATGGTCTAAACCACTCACGTCCTTTGACCTTGTTCACTGTGTCCTTACCATTAGGATCTGTGGGATCATATAGGATAGAACGATTACCTAGTGCTCTTGGTCCTGCCTCTGATCTACCTTGGAACAAAGTAACAATGTTCTTCTCTGCAATCAGCTTGGCTACATCAGCAGGGGTAACATCCTTTGTGTCGTACCCTTCTAGATCATAGTTCTCAGTACGTTCAGGCCCAAGGTACAGAGTGCTTAGTGGACGTTTCTCAGTGTCCTTTGTTTCACTGTAATAAACTAGCTGTGCTAGGCCAATAGCTGTACCACCATCATGTGAGATAGGATCAACGTAAATATTAAGATCAGGAAAACGTTTTTTGTAGTAGTAGTTGGCTACACAGTTTAGTCCGTAACCTCCTGCAATAACAATGTTCTTGTGTCCTGTCTTGTCTACAGCTTTCTCAATCAGATCACCAACAAGCTCCTGTGTATCATTCTGTACAGCCCAAGCTAAATCTTTTGCAGCATCTGTTACTTTGCTAGGGTCTTTGTGCCAAGCACGAGGATCTTCTTTTAGCTGTAGGAAAGAATATCTACTGTAATCTACGTGTGCACCTGCAGGGTAGTTAGGTACAAACACATTCTTGTTACCTCTTCCATTATAAAATAGATTGGGTAGTAGATCATTCTTTTTACCGTAGGGTGCAAGACCCATCGTCTTACCTGCTTCGATAAAACCAAACCCAAGATACTCTGACACAGCTTCGTATGCTTTCACTAGTGTGATTGCATTGTCCATACGTATATTTTCAGACGCAACATTCTGAGTATCGTAGTTTCCACCATAAGAAGTATAGACAGCCTTTAGTCCCTCTTCATAGTCACAGGTAAAGATACTTTCAGTTTCAAACCCTGAGTTTCTAAATTCAGAAGTTATTTCTATTTCTCTTCGACTGCCAGAACCATCAATAATAACTGCTACAGCTTCATCAAACCCTGAGTTGTAGAAAGCACCTGCTGCATGTCCAACATGGTGAGCACCACCAAAGTTTATTACTTTTAAGTCTTTGTTGAACTTACGAAGAAAACCAGAGTAAGGATCTTCACCAGTCCAAGGTAATCTAGGAAACTCTTCGTGAGTACCACCTAGGACAAGGGTATCTACACCATACTTTAGTGCTTCCATCATACCAGAAAAGGGATTACCGTCATACTTGCTACGAGACAGGCGTTCCTCTTCAATGTAGAATTTAAGTTCACCATCTACGAGAAGAGCAGCAGACCCATTGTGACCTGGGTTAATAGCTAAAATATTCATTACTTCACCTTCTTCTCAATATCTTTAATGATGTTAGAGTAGATCTTGTTGATCTCGTCATCATCAAAGTCCATCAGTGTGTCGTTAGCTCTATCAGCTAGATGACTTTCAAGACCTGAGATACGAATAGGTGAGTACTTCTTAGCATCCTTCTTTTCTATAATGTTAAAATAGTCTGGGTAAGTTGTGTTGATAGCAAAAGTAGAACCAACAATAACTGTTCCAGGTGTGCCTAGTGCTCTAGCCATGTGCTGACCGACTGAGTCTACACCAACAAAGTAATCTGCTGAACCAATAAAAGCAGTCCACATTCTTAGGTCTGCCTGTGGCTTCATGGTGTAGGTGTCGTCTGGCAGATGGAAGTCTGGCTCTGCCATAAGGATCAAGTTGTACTTAGTGCTAAGTTTTTTAACTAGCTTTAGATACGACTGTGGATCAAGAGAACGAGATGATTCATCAACAACAACACCAGTAGGATGTTTCTGAGCAGAACGTCCAAAGGGTTGTAGGACAATGTTCTTTTGTTTCTGCTGTTGATTCTTCACATCTAAGAACATTCCTGCTGCGTTAATCTCTTCCATCTTAGAAGTCTTAAGAACAGGAGCACCTAGGTCAGAGTGATCATCTGTGTTGTTAATCAAGTAATCAAAAGCTTCTGCCAATGACTTCTCTTGTTTAAAATAACCTGGTACTTTGTATGGTTCAGGAGATATAATTTCTTCTGCTTTTAAAACTACTTGTTCAAAGATACCCTTTTGTTCAGGGTTAAAGGTCTTGTCTTGTAGTTCAGGAATACCCCAATATAGTGTATCCCAACCATGTACTAGTACTGCAAAGTCATCATTCTTCTTTGCGTATTTAATGAGAGCAGGGATAGCTGCGATAGCACGACCTGCACCTCCGTCAATCATAAACAGTTTTTTCACGAGTCTTTCTTTCTTATTATTATACCCAGTTAAGGGTGCTCGTTATTATACCTTAAAATAAAGTGTATATCAAGAAGGTTTAACAGGCCAATCTGCATCCTCTAAATAGGGCCAGTTAGCATGAGTAGTTATATCTCTCAAAGCCTGTCTGTAAGTAGTCTCAGCAGCAGTCATAGTGCGATCAGACACAGCCCACCAGTCTGTTTCAGCTAGAAGTTCATCACGAATACTACGCATTAAATACGCATGACCATCAATTCTTCCTTGTAAATCTTCAGCAGTTCTTTCAACTATAGAAGCCCTAAACATCCAAGAACCATCAATTAGCTCAGGAGTGTCTGAGTACTCAACTGTGTGTGTAGCATCATCGTACTCTTCTGTCAAAGGTTGAGCAACTACCCTATAGATTCCATAAGATTCTAATACCTCATCAGGCATTGGTCTTGGGAATGTAGTGTTTGGATATTCTTCGTACAACTCATATAAATTATAAGGAGATTGTACAATAGTAGATCCTTCAACTTTTATTAGCATTTTTATTTCCTCAGTTATATCTCTGTAATACAAACAACATCAGATGCTGACCTTGCACCTGTAAACTTATTAAGTCTTTTGTAGTAGTTACAGTTAGGAAGAATGTGACAGGCGAAACAACCATTTGTATTACTACAACCACAATACCAACTAGTACTACAACCTCTTGGAAGACAACCACAGTTAGTAGACATTGTTGCAAAACATCTACAACAGTGCGTAATTAAACTTGTTGTAAGGTCTGCAAAGCAGAAGTGATCGTATAAACCTATGGGAGGATCACTTGCAGAAAATCTTAAAATAAAGGGTATATTCCCATAGTTATCAAAACAGGTTGTGTCTGCAAACTGACAGCAACATCTGTTGTATGTCCCATTTATAATAAGTGAATCCGTACATCTATCTGTTGTAAAACCAAGAGAAGTCATACCAGTAAAACAACAACAATTACATGACGCAAAACAAGGTCTTGAAAATGCTATAGGTACACAAATTTTTCTACCCCAACAAAGAGTGCTTAAGTTTGTAGAAAATTTAAGTAAGTATATAGCACAACTACAAGCACAGTTATAACAGTCTCTTGAATGCGTCATAAGATAAACGTTATTTGCATCTTCTCTTAAAAACGTGTTTCTACAAAATAGATTACCACTGCAGGGAAGAATTGCAGGTATTTTTAAACAGTTTACGCAAATAGGACAGAAAGAATACTGCTGACAAGCTACGCAAACACCATGTGTAAATACCATCCACCTTCCTACACAAGGTCCAGATTGTGCCTGACCAAGAGTGACAACACAACAGAAAGAATTATCAGCAGATCTTAAACAAACAGATCCAAGACCAATGTTATATATTTGAGCTACTACACAATTAGGTGTGCTGTTCTGTGGTGCATAATAGTTATTGCTAAATAAATTTCCGTTACCAGATCTGTGCCAGTACTCAGGTATTGCCCCTTGATTGTATTTCCAAGACTTTCTGTAAAAAGGTACTGAATCATTTCCTGCTGCAAAGATAGAAGAACAGCCACAACGAGGCCACCTGTAAGATGGTCCCATTGGTGATCCCAATTTTCCATCTGAACAAAGGCATACGTAAGTGGAGGCAATTCCCCCACCTCCACAACCAACATAAGTATCAGGATTTGTAAGATCCCCCATAGACATACCAATATAAGCACATGCTTTATTACATATCTGAACTGGGCACATCCCACAAATACCATGACAAGCAAATAGACATATAGTGTCTGCTATACATTCTCCTGTAGTTGCACAGAAAGCAGTATGAAAAGTTGCGAAACAACACTGATCACAACCTTGTGTCTTGTGAAAAACTCTTATATTATCTGAAGAGCTATCATACATAATACCAAGACTATTGTTGTTTTTATAACCTGCGTTTTCCCACCTCCAGTGGTAATACCTCCAAGCAGGAGAAGGTTCACAAGTACACTCAGAGTAATGAGCTTGTGCAAATGCTACATTTCCTGTATTTTCTATTTTACCAAGTATTAGTACTTTACAGCAATTATTAAAACCAAAGTAAATATTTCCACTATAATCTACGTCAAGTTGATTTTCAAAAAATCTTATAAAACAATAGTGATAAGCACAAATGTTTTCAGAACAAGTACCTGACTGAGTTCTACAGTTTGTAACTGTACATGTTATGTACTCACAATTATTACAAGGCTCTAGTCGAGCCGCAAAGTAGGATTCACCACCTACACCTGCAGAACCTATTGTTGTTATTATCGCACCTATAGACATAGATACTCCTTATTAAGCTAGGGCTGTACCTGCTTGGAAGCCATACCAAGTAGTGCCCCCATCTCTTGTTGCAAAAGCATAGACTGCAACCTCTGAACTACCAGGGGCATCTGGGGCTGCACCCCCTGCCCATGCAACTGCAGCTGGCCATGTCAAAGTATATGCACCACCCTGAGTAATCTCTAGAATAAATACAAAACCTGTACCTGTAGCAGGAGGATTACTGAAAGTAAATGTTGTGTTTTGGCCAGTAGATAAAGAAAAATAGTTTCCTGTCTCACAGTCAATGTCTACTGTTGCGGCGGCAGTAAGACTTACATATGTTTCGTTGTAAGACGTAGCTTTAAACTCGCCTGTTACGTCTGCGCCTACTGAGGTTGTGGCGATTTTAGTTGAGTTGTCGTAATAAAGTGTAACTGCACCATTTTGATACGCAGTAAGTAAATTTTCTGTTCCTGCGCCATTTTGAACTATAAGAGCATCAGAGGCTTGAAGAACTAAGTTTCCTGTACCTTGATCAGTGATGTATGATGCTGACCCATTGTGAAATATGCGCAAGTCTCCACCAGTGCCTAGCTTCAATATTTCACCATCGGGAAACGTAACATCGCCATTCGCATCCGCAGTGACAACCTTGGACGCCTCAACGGTGCCAAGGGTTGCAATGTCGTTGTAGTTTAACTCAGTAGCTGTTGCAGTAATGCTTAGATCAGATAAACTGGAAACTGTACCTTTAGCATCTAGTTGAGTTTGTATGTTAGAAGTAACACCATCTACATAGTTCAATTCAGCAGCAGTAGCTGTAAGGTCACTGATGTCAGCAACCTCAACAGTCCCATCTGCTAGGGGATTACCTGCAGCAATTAAGTCTGCTAAATCTCTTGCTTTACTCATTTGTTATTCCTTACGTTATAACCCATCCATCAGTAACACCAGTGTAGGTAAGTCTTAACGACATAAAAGGTACGTCACAGATTAAGTCTTCGTTGTGACTCATTATATTTTCTTTGCTTTTAATTGTTATGAGGGGGAACTGATCAAAGTCTACAGAAGTAATTACGTCATCTGTTAATATTGATAAAACAATCCAATCTAAAAACTTTGGGTTATTGGGTAATACCAAATCATAAGATGTTTTAGTCAAAGCCTCTAAAGTGTAGATCTCATTTACAAGAGGTAAATGTACAGCACCCTTACTTATAATAGCACTTATGCAACCTGCATAACGCATCTTACCAGTTATTTCTTTACCCACCTTAGTCTGGTTGTTACTTGATAGAACCTTATCTGCGTTATACTTAGACCACATAAACTCTTTGTGGTGGTCTAAGTCATTTCTTAAAACAGACGTAGTATACATCTTAGGCTAACCAATACTCAATAAAGGCTACACCGTCACCACCTTCACCAGAGATAGTGTGGCAGCAGGATGAAGAATATTGAGAACCAGGGTTATAGTCAGGGTGAGTACAACCAGTAGTAGAGCCAGCACCTCCACCGCAGCCACCATTTCCACCTAGTTGAGTACACGCACCTGCGCCACCCCCTGCCATGAAGCCACCTTCACTTTTAGTAGATGTAGGATTATTACAGCTAGTTGCTCCATAACCTCCTGCGCCTGGAAGTTGAGTGTCCATATAATTACCACCCATTTGGCAATTTGAGTTTATTCTTGCAGAACTAGCCGCCCCAAAGATTTGTTTACCCATACTGTATCTAGTTGTGTTACACAACATTGTCCCTGGAATATGATAAATACTATTTGGAATCATATATCCTTCAAAGGTACAACCACACATTACACAATATTGTGCATAACCCATGTCTTCCCACAAACTTTGTCCAGTGCGGTAATGATCAACTCCACGAGAACCTACATCAGTCTTTGGCCCTCTAGTGCGGTCATGTGTAGTAGGATTGATTCCAACCATACCACCTCCACCACCATTGCCAGAGCCGCCTCCACCACGGCCCCCTGCGCAGCCGCCTTGGCCTAGGAACCCACCTGCTCCTCCACCACCCATTGCAGCATTATAACAACAAATCATACAACTAAGATTAGTATTTGCTCCTGGGAAATTGCAACTTACACCAAAAACACCACCGCCACAATGACTGATCATGCCTCCGTTTCCAGAGCCACCACAGATACATAGACACTTACAACCGCCTTGACCACCTGTTGCACAAATTGTAGTTAGACAAGCATCACCACAGATACAAGTTGACTCACCATCACTGCAGGTAGCTTTACAGTCACATCTGCCAAAACATCCACCTCGACCTACTTTATAGCAAGCTGTAATAGCAGTTGAGTATCCAGATACATCCATCTCGTGATAAGAAAAACCACCACCTGCGCCACCAAAACTATATGGCTGACTACAACATCCTGCAGTATTTGACATAGATTGAGCACCGCCCCCTGCACCCACAACACCGTAGGCTACATACTGTGCGGCAGCAGGAATAGAGTAGGTGCCACAACCATTACCAAACATCCGTAAGATGCCTATCTGTTGGTTAGAAGATCCACCACCTGCTGAAGGATCTCCAAAGAATGAACTTAAATTAGCCATGTTTTACCTTTCTTTACGAGAATGCCCAACCAATGGTTGCGTCTACGTATCTTAATTTTACAATAGCATAAGCTGTGTTTAGTGTTAAATCTTCTGCAGCACTCATGATGTTGCTGCTATTTCTTGCTACAATATTATCAGTGTCTGCACTAACAACACTGACTCTTACTTCGTCACCTACACTAGGAGATGCAGGAAGTGTCAAAGTAATAGCTGAACCATTAATGTAGTAGTGGTTGTTAGCTGTAGCTGTTGTATCTGCAGTAATTACGTTAGTTGTAAAACCTAGTGTAGTCCAACTTGGTGCAGCACCAGAGCCACCAGATGTTAGAACTTGTCCTGCTGTACCGTAGTTGGCACCAGATAGACCTATTTGACCAGAAGTACCAAGTCTAAAGTACTCAGTATCAACGCCACTACCTTCACGAATGATTGCAAGGTTTCCACCTGTTGGTCCACTGTTATGAAATTTCCATCCATCACCGCCATCAGGCACGTTGTTTTGTGTAAGTTTAATTTGCGGAATATCAGAAGATGGTTGAATTTCTAGTGTTGCATCATTCATTGAAGTAACACCAATGCCAACCCTACCGTTGCTGTCGATGCGCATACGTTCTGTACTGTTAGTCTGGAATGTTGTAGCTGCCGTAGATGAGTTATTTGCAAATCTAAACTCACCACTACCGCCACCTAACCATTGAATACGTCCATCAAAATCATCACTGAAAGGAGATTTTAAGTCAATATAGGCTCCGTCTGGACCACCTATTTCAATATTAGCATAACCAGAGGATGCTTCTATGTTTATAGTATTATCAGCAGTAATAGCACCAGTAACATTTAAAGTAGCAAAGGTTGGTCCATTTGTTGTTGCTAGTGCTTGGTTGATTCCTGCTAGGTTAGCATTATAAGCCTGTACATCAGAACCAATAGCTACACCAAGGTTTGTTCTTGCTGTAGCCGCATCATCTAGATCAGATAGGTTATTTGACTCTAAAAGATAACGAGCATCAGATTGTGTCTTGGTGTAAGTATCAGCTACAACGAATGTACCAAAGGCTACGATATCAATGATATCACCTGCAGTGGCACCTGTTGTAAGAACTATACTAGTTCCTGACGTTGCTGTAAAGTCTGTTCCTGATAATAGTTTAACACCATTCAAGTACACATCTACGTAGCCAGGATCATACGTTACAGAGAATGTTGTTTGACCAGATGTAGCTGTGTATGTCTGTCTCTCTGATGTACCGTTTACAGATGAACCTGCAGCTTGCCACCCAGAGCTACCATACACATACATAATATTTGTAGTAGTATTGAAGTAGAGTGCACCAAGTACAAGAGCATCACCATCATTGTCTAGTGCAGGAGCAGAAGCCTTAGCACCTAAGTATCTGTCATCAAAGTCATCGTATGAAGCAGCAGCATTAGTTGCAGATGTAGCTGCTGAAGTAGCTGAGGTAGCTGCGTTAGTCTCACTCGTTGCAGCATTAGTAGCTGAAGTAGCTGCATTAGTTGCACTCGTAGCTGCAGCAGTAGCTGACCCTAAAATACCATCTACATATGTTTTAGTTGTAAGGTCAGCAGCATTAGTTGGGGTGTGAGTAGTTGTAATTGGTGAACTGCCCATATTAATGGAACCTGTCATGGTTCCACCAGTCAATGCTAAGAATGTAGTATCAGCATAATTTTTTGTTGCTGCATCTTGGGCTGCAGTAGGATCACCTAGACCAGTGATCTTAGATGTACCCATAGCAATAGCACCAGTCATCGTACCACCTGCTAGTGGTAGTTTGGTTGCTATGCTTGCTGTAATAGTTGTGGAAAAGTTAGGGTCATCACCTAGAGCAGCAGCTAGTTCGTTTAGTGTGTCTAGTGTACCTGGGGCTGAGTCTACAAGGTTAGCTACTTCATCGTCTACATACTTCTTAGTGGCAGCATCTAAATCAGAAGTAGGTGCAGTTAGGTTAGTAATGGTAGCAGTTGTACCTGCATCCATATCTAAGCTACCATTAATAGTAACATTGTTAAATGTAGATGAACCACTTGAAGCTGTAATGTTACCTGTTACATCACCTGTCAAATCACCAGTTACGTTACCTGTAAGATTACCTGTCACGTTTCCTGTGACTGGACCTACAAAACTAGTTCCTGTAATCGTTGTGCCTGTGATAGCTGCTGCACTTGTTGCACCAATAGTAGTGCCGTCAATAGCCCCACCATCAATATTAACAGTCGCCAAGGTAGCTTGTCCAGATGTCGAAACAGTAGTAAAGCTACCTGCAGCAGGAGTGCCAGAACCAACAATACCATCTAGATTACCTGTTACATTTCCTGTTACGTTACCAGTAACATTTCCTGTGACATTACCTGTAACATTACCAATCACTGCACCAGATAAAGTACCTTGAAAGCCACCAGTTGCAATCATCGCACCTGAAGAGTTTACTGTAGTAAACGTACCTGCAGCAGGTGTGCTACCACCAATAGTGGTATTATCCATTGCACCTGAGTTGATGTCAGCAGATGTAATAGTAGCTGTACCTGTTAAGGTAGAAGTACCTGTAACTGCTAAAGTACCTGATGCTGTGATGTTAGTGAAATCACCTGTAGAAGCTGATGTACCACCAATGGCTACACCATCAATGGTTCCCCCATCAATGTCTACTGTTGTAGCTGTAACTGATGTAAATGTACCTGCAGCAGGAGTAGTACCACCAATTACAGTATCATCAATAGTACCGCCTGTAATAACTACAGAGTCAATATAACCAATACCGTCAATGTATAGATCTTTAAACTCTGCACCTGATGCACCAAGGTCAACATCATCGTCTGTTACAGGTTTAAGTACACCGTCTTCTAATCTGATCTGTTCTACAGCAGCAGAAGAAACTTCGTTGTAGAAACTAATTCTGTTGTTGGTAGCATCAATAACTACTTTGTTGTAGTTATCTGTATCAGAGATAGTGGGTACGTAAGCACCCTCTGCAGATGTACCATCGTGTTTATGCCCTGTGCTTGCATTGAATGCATCACGGATAGCATTGTATTCTGCGTTTACTGGTGCAGCTTTAATAACCGCATTTGCGATAATATCAGCAACACTCTGTCTTGTATAACCTGCCATTTAAAGTCTATCCCCCACGCCAAACGTCACAACTATGCCTTGGATACTGTGTGAAGCATTGGAATCATTTGTAACATATTTTAAAGAAACTGATTTGCCTGAGCCTGAAATGTTTGTTCTCTGTACTGGTGAAGGGTTACCATCAAAAATAGCTGTGCTATTGTACAATGCTTCGTTATAGTAGGCTGCTGCCCCTTCAGTACTCAAAGTAAAGTTTGTAGGATTTAAAGAGTCTGGGTCTTCGTAATCATAGACAACAGACATAATAATTTCGTTGTCACCCTCAGAACGTAGATAAGTTGCTACAGTGTAGAAGATCTTTCTTTGTTCTGGATCTTGCATGTGTAGGAAAGGTGACTGATAAACACTGAAGATATTCTCTCCATCAAAGTCGTTACCCTGTTCCTGTCTGTGGACTTTACCATTACTGTCGCCATGAATAACAAACTCATACTGACCAATGTAACCACTGTCTGAGGCTGTAGCTGAGATACCTAACATCTGACTATACTCAAACTGTAGGCCGTTAGGTGTCTGTCTAAAACCACCAATAATACCCTGTGAGTCTGCTGCAGCAAAGAAGTATCTGAACTGTGTCTTCTGTCTGATGACTACTGCGTTGATACCTTCAAGGTCAATATCAAATACGATGTCAGTAAAGATAGACTGAATATCTTTAGATACTGTTTCAAGATTAACGTCACCAATCTTGTCTGTACCAGAGATAGGACGTAGGCCATCTTGTGATAAGAAGAGTAGGTCACCACCTATCTCAATAACACTGTCTGAAGCCATACAACCTAGATCGTCTGTAACCTCTTGCAACACAAAGTCTGATACGTTGTTGCCAACAAGTTTACGAATGTTGTTAGTACCAAAGATGTAGAGTACATCACGAAATGATTTGATAGCTACGACAGGGAAGCCCACGTTAATAACCCCTGCACCATTAGCAGGAGCAAAGTCAGTCTCATCGTAAGGCGCACTAAAGTAAAGATTCGTGTCTTCGTTAGGATCACCTGCCAAGAACATGTGGTTCTTAAATACGTGAGCAAACTTTGGATCATCTGGGGCATCTGCATGTGTTATCTGTGTGTAGGTTGTACCATCGTATGTAGCTGCAGGATTTACACCATCAGTCAGAATAACCTTTGGACTACCCCAGTTGTATTTAGCAAATCTTACCTTTGATACACCTGTCATTGTAGGCGAACCAGAAGTAGTTATTGCAACCCAAGCAGATGTAGCTGTATCCCAGTAGTGTAAGTAGTTATTACCTGAGCTAGGCTTACGAGCAGCTAGAATACCATCGTTGATTCCGTTGACTACTGCTACACCAAGGATACTGCCTGTACCTGTTACTGTTCCGTAGTCATTACTAAATCCATTTATCTTTCTGTAACCACCAGTAACAGCAGGTTCGTAGTTGATAAGTGAAATAGCAGAACCAGGTGCAGTCTCACCTTGAGAAAGCACATCACGGCTTGTGTTTAAGCCGCCTTGTGCAAAGACTTTAAAGGAGGCGAGATTTTCTGGCATTAGACAATACTACTAATTGTATTACTGAAAGATTTGTTTCTCTGGACTACAGTAGATCTAATATCTAGTGGATCGTCCATAAGTATACGTCTCATAGAACGAATACCACTGTCAAAGTTTTGTTGGTGGATAGCTGCACTTTGATCGTTAGATCTAAATCTCATCATGTACATCATAGCACCATCTATAAGCACATGGTTAAATCTATCTGGAATAACACAGCTATCGTCATAAAGATTTAAATCTGCAGGAAATGACCAATACACATATTCTATTTCATATGCATTGTTAGGTACAGGAGTTACACCAAACTTACTTTCATACGTTTGGTAAATTCTTTGTGGTGCAGATATACCAGATCCTGAATCACCTTGATCATCTAGTCCACGATATCTTTGTGTGTATTCTTCAAAAGAAATAGCTGGTAAAAAACTAGGGGTGTTACTTGCAGCACCTAGCTCTTTAATATAAAAAGTGTCCCAATCAACACTAGCAAAGTCAGCAGGAAAATCATAAAGTCTTGTACCTGCAGTTAATGTTTGTGTATATGTAGTTTTTAAGAAAGGCCACTCTTGACCTGTCTGTAGGATATTTCTAATGGCATTGTTAATAGCATCTTTAGCTAGAGCTTGAACGTTACGTACTGTATCAAAGCCATCACCAGCAGTATCTAGTGTAACTTCATTCAATCTACGTAGTAATTGATTTACTAGAGTAACGTAAGTAGCCATTACAAAAATCCTTCAGATAGCCTAAAGGGGCCAGTTGCCCAGCCCCCAAGGTTAGTTTAGTTACGCAAGATAGTCACGAGATACTTCGTCAGCACCTTTACCATCAACGTCCATTACCAAAGCCCAGACACGCAGTTTACCTGCAGTAGCTGTACCTGTT
>Ga0208767_1002481_pt1 | contig 13945 bp, 23 predicted proteins | sample VirMetDEL_Mar_21_FD_184514 | JGI IMG/M metagenome (GOLD analysis project Ga0208767, IMG submission 184514) | Aqueous microbial communities from the Delaware River and Bay under freshwater to marine salinity gradient to study organic matter... | ecosystem: Environmental > Aquatic > Marine >... | reverse complement strand
TAATAAGCTTGACTATAATTACAAGTGTCATTATAAATTTAATCTTAACGAAAGGAAATAAATATGAGTAGAATAAGACTAAACAATGAAAAACGAGATAAACTTTTTAAAGTTGCTCGTAATTTCAGAATGAATGATACTACTGATGTTAAACTTGAAAAAATGCGTCAAGCCAAAGAGAATTGCGATAATGACTTGCCAAAGTTTTTTCAGATTGCAAAAGATATCGTTCAAAGGGCATATCCAGTTGAGCATTGTGATACATTAAATTATTTCAAGGGGTTGTATGGTTCCCCTTGTGATGTTGTTGCAAAAGATAGTTGTTATTATTTTGCATATACTGACCAAGATAATGTTGATGACAATGGGCAACCCATAGAGAATAAAAAACATTTTGACTTTAAATTAAATGGTTCTCTAAATGGTAGTGAGTATAATCGTGATAATGATTTTGCTTATGCCTATTATCGTGATGAGTTGATTGCGAATGATTGCAACCCAGATATCAAGATTGAGCAAGAGGATAATCAAAACAACCCACATTTAACAAAGCATGTTGATAAGTGTGATAAGTTTTTGGGGTTCTCTAATCATAATGATAATGATATTTCACTTGCTAGAGATTGGCAAAATAAATATCAAGTTGATGTCATTGGTACTTCTTATTGTCGTTCTCGTTCTATTGCTTGTAATTACGAGGAATTTCAATCAATGGAAAAAATGCTCGTTTGTAAATCAGAACTTGTTAGAACTCACAATGATTTTATCAAGGGTGTAATTGCTGATATGAATGATGTTAAGGGTGTTTTAAAAGAAATGAAATATCTTGAGGGGGGTGTTGAATTCGTGAACGAGTTTGCACAATCTAACATTGTTGATGAGGCACAAATTATCAGAAGTGAGGGCATGGGGTTGACTATTTATAACCCAGAGAATGCACTTCAAAGGATAATGGAAAGAAGAAAGACACAACCTACACGAGAAGAAAAAATCGCTATGGCTATGCAAATGCAACAAGAACAAGCCTTAAATTAAGGCTATTGACAATCTGGGATATTTTAATAATATCCCAGATAACGAAAGGATAAAAAAATGGATAAACTAAAACACGATACATTAAACATTGGGGATAGGTTTAAAATTTCTTTTACACCTAAAACAATGAATGATGATATTTTGGAAGATTGGCAAATGCAACCGACTTTCCGAAATGCAATTTGGACAGAAGATTGTCTAATTGATAAGCATAAGACTAAAGGTCATAACTACATTAAATATTTTGATTTAATGAGAGATGACATAAGAACAGCCTCAACCGAGTATGGTAGAGCATTTATAACTTTAAATGGCAAAAGTTATATTTTAAATAAACACGATAACTTAAACGAAAGTGAGAATGATGATAGATAAAGTAAATGTAGATAAAGACTTAATGTTTTTTAATAAAGATAAAGGCAAAAAAGTCTATGAAATTAAAACAGAAATTCAGCGATATTTAACTTTTCAAGTTGTTGCTGATAATTCAGATGAGGCTTTTGAGAAGTATCTTGACAATGCAAAAGTTGATGTTGTTGATGATAGCTTTTCAACAGAAATAGTTTTATCTGGTCAAGATGAATACGACCAATATCACGACACAGTTTGTATTGGTACTATTAAAGTTGATGATGATGATGAGGCTTATGTTAGTTGTGAAATAAAAAAAGATAAACCTCTAATCTTAACAAAAGAAATGGAAGTGAAATAATGAATATCTTTAATATACTTTTATATTCTGGAACCCTACTCATAGTAGTAGGGTTTCTAGGTTTCTTATATTCAGAAATGAAGTTAAGAGAAGTTGACAGAAAGTTAGCTGAAAATCAAAGGTTCATTGACGCATTGTTGAGAGCTCAACAAGTCCAAAATATACGAAAGGATATTCGTAAATGAAAGACTACTGTCAAAATCCTTTATGCTATCAGTATGATACAAAGGATAGAATACGAGGTGTAAAGGGTAGCAAGGTTTATCAAAATAGATTAGTGAGTAGCACCTATTATCATGGTTGTTGTACATTAAGATGTTTAGATGATTACTTAAATATTTATATGGATAGATTTATAAATTATATTGGTAGACTAACCGAAACACCTACACGCCCAATAGATACTAATTATGATTGGGCAACCATTAGAGATAATCTTAAAAGATTAAAAGACAATCAATAACTTGTTGCGAGGGGCTTGTTGCCCCTCGCTTTTTTTCGTGGTACCTCAATAGAGGTACCACGACTATTTCCAAAAAAGTAAAGTACGAAGTACATTAATACTTATTATATAGTTAAGTAACTTAATATATGTGTATATTATGTTGATTTAGACATTTAATCAGAGTAAAAACGTTTTCACCCCCATAAGGTTATTTATGCATGATATAAAAAATATTATAAAAAATTTAAACGTTTCCGAGCTACCTCCTGAGACCAGACGAGAATTAAAAAAATATTTAGTACAAAAAGATATTAAACAAAAGCATTCTTTAATTAAGAGTGACTTTATGCATTTTGTTAAACACATGTGGCCAGACTTTATAGAGGGGGACCATCATAAAGTTATTGCAGAAAAATTTAATAATTTAAAATCTGGAAAGATTAAGAGACTCATTGTAAATATGCCACCCAGACATACAAAGTCTGAGTTTGCATCTTTTCTACTACCCGCCTGGATGATTGGTAACAGACCAAAATTAAAAATAATTCAAGCAACTCACACAGCTGAACTTGCTGTTAGGTTTGGTCGTAAAGCTAAACACTTAATGGATAGCGAAGAGTACAAAGAAGTTTTTCCAACTAGACTACAAGAAGATAGTAAAGCCGCCGGTCGCTGGCAGACAGCACAAGGGGGCGAGTATTTTGCAGTAGGTGTCGAGGGTGCAGTTACTGGTCGTGGTGCTGATCTACTAATCATTGATGATCCACATTCTGAGCAAGATGCAATGAATGCTAAATCTTTAGAACGTGCTTACGAATGGTACACCTCTGGTCCTAGACAAAGGCTTCAACCTGGTGGAATGATTGTACTGGTTATGACAAGATGGAATACAAAAGATTTAACAGGAATGTTACAGGCTGCACAAAAAGAACCTAAAGCAGATCAATGGGAAGTTGTAGAATTTCCTGCAATCCTACCAAGCAACAAACCTGTTTGGCCAGAGTACTGGGAACTAGAACAATTGTTAAATGTTAAAGCATCAGTTGCACTTCCAAAATGGAATGCACAGTATATGCAAAACCCAACATCAGAAGAAGGTGCTTTGATCAAAAGAGATTGGTGGAAGAAGTGGCCAGAGGATAGAGGAATTCCAAACTGTGATCATGTCATACAATCTTACGATACAGCTTTTTTAAAAAGAGAGTCTGCTGACTTTAGTGCAATTACAACGTGGGGTATTTTTCGTGAGAACGAAGACTCACCTCATCAATTGATTTTACTCGATGCAGTTAAGGAAAGATTTGAATTTCCAGAACTAAGGCGTGAAGCATTAAAATTATATAAATACTGGGAACCTGAAACTGTACTAATTGAGGCTAAGGCTGCTGGATTGCCATTAACATATGAGTTAAGAAATATGGGAATACCTGTAGTCAATTTCACTCCGTCTCGTGGAAACGACAAACATGCTAGAGTTAACGCTGTTGCCCCGTTATTTGAAAGTGGTCAAATTTGGGCACCTACTCATTTACAATTTGCTCAAGAAGTTATAGAAGAGTGTGCATCATTTCCTTTTGGAGATAATGACGATTTGGTGGATAGCACAACTCAAGCGGTAATAAGATTTAGACAAGGAGGATTTTTGAACCACCCAGAAGATTATAAAGATACTCCAAAACTAATAGATACAAAACAATACTATTAATGAAAAACCCAACTCTAGTTAAAAACATGAAAAATGTTAAATGGAAAGAAATCCCTCCAATCAAGGGACCTGACGCTAGAGGCTTGATTAAACAACCAAAAGAAGATAAACAAGATAAACTGGAGAAAATAAATGGCAGACGTAGATAAATCCTTACCGAATGTAAGACAAAACATAACTGTTCCCTCAGAACAAGAACAAATGGAAGTAGATACTGCCATTCAGGAATCTATGCCTGATCCAAACAGTACCGAGATTACAGAAAACGAAGATGGTTCAGTAGATATTAATTTTGAACCAGGAGCAGAAGCACCAGAAGGTGCAGACAATCATTACGCTAACTTAGCATCCTTGTTGCCAGATTCTATCCTCGAGCCTCTAGGATCTGAGTTGTATGCAAACTACACAGATTACAAAGAGTCAAGAAGAGAATGGGAACAATCTTATAGTAAAGGTTTAGATCTTTTAGGATTTCAGTTCGAACAAAGAACAAGACCTTTCCAAGGAGCATCAGGTGCAACGCATCCAGTTTTAGCTGAAGCGGTTACTCAGTTTCAAGCACAAGCGTATAAAGAATTATTACCAGCGAATGGTCCGATCAGAACTCAGATACTAGGACAAGCTACACCTGAAAAGCAGGATCAAGCAACTAGGGTCTCTAACTTTATGAACTATGAAATCATGAATGTAATGAAAGAGTACGAGCCAGAGTTTGATCAGATGTTATTTTATTTACCACTCGCAGGTTCAACATTTAAAAAAGTTTATTATGACGATTTACTGGGACGAGCTGTATCAAAGTTTGTTCCTGCAGATGACTTAGTCGTTCCGTATTCTGCTACCTCATTAGAAGATGCGGAAGCGATCTGTCATATGGTTAAAATTTCAGAAAACGATTTGCGTAAACAACAAGTTGCAGGATTCTATAGAGACATAGAATTATTTTCTCCTTACGCAGAAGAATCTGAAGTCAAGAAAAAAGAAAGAGAACTAGAAGGAACAAGAATGACAGGACAACAAAAAGACAACGCTATGTATACGTTGATCGAATGTCATGTCGATCTTGATTTAGAAGGTTTTGAAGATAGAGGTGAGGACGGAATACCAACAGGTATAAAAGTTCCTTACATCGTAACCATAGATAATGGCTCAAGAAAAGTTTTATCTATAAGAAGAAACTATAAGGTAGACGATCCAAAGAAAAATAAAACTCAATACTTTGTGCATTTTAAATTTTTGCCAGGTTTAGGTTTTTATGGTTTTGGATTAATACATATGATCGGTGGTCTAACAAGAGCAGCAACAGCTGCCCTTAGACAATTGATCGATGCTGGAACACTCTCCAACTTACCAGCAGGATTTAAACAAAGAGGTATCAGAGTGAGAGATGATGCCCAGTCACTTCAACCAGGTGAGTTCAGAGATGTAGACGCACCAGGTGGAAATCTAAGAGACGCTTTTATGCCGTTACCATACAAAGAACCATCACAGACTTTATTACAGTTGATGGGTATTTGTGTATCGGCTGGACAGAGATTCGCATCAATTGCTGACATGCAAGTTGGTGATGGGAACCAGCAGGCCGCTGTTGGAACAACTGTAGCTCTTTTAGAACGTGGTTCAAGAGTCATGTCAGCGATCCACAAGAGACTGTATGCATCAATGAAAAATGAATTCTCATTATTAGCTGATGTCTTCTCAACTTATTTACCACCTGTATATCCATATGATGTAATCGGTGGTAACAACGAAATTAAACAACAAGACTTTGATGATAAGATAGATGTTTTACCTGTTGCAGATCCTAATATATTTTCTTCAACGCAAAGAGTATCTATTGCACAAACAGAATTACAGCTGGCACAGTCTAATCCACAGATTCATAACTTGTATGAAGCGTATAGAGACATGTATGAAGCAATTGGTGTTAAAAATATTGACACAATCTTGCCACCACCGCCAAAACCAGCTCCAAAAAACCAAGCACTAGAGCATATTGATGCTTTAGCTGGAAAACCTTTTCAAGCTTTTACAGGACAAGACCATCAAGCCCACATTTCTGCGCATTTAGCGTTTATGGGGACGACAATGGCGCAAAATAACCCTGTAATTATGACTTCATTGGAAAAAAACATCTTTGAACACATAAATTTGATGGCAGATGAGCAAGTTCAGCTAGAATTTAGAGATAAAATTGCACAAGCACAACAAATGGCACAACAAATGCAACAAGATCCTCAAATGCAGATGCAAATGCAGTCTAATCCGCAAATGCAACAGCAAATGCAGCAACAACAACAGCAATTAGAGTTAGAAATAGAATCTCGTAAGGCTGTTTTGATTGCAGAGATGACCGAAGACTTTGTTAAAGAGCAAAAAGAAGCAATCGGCATTTTAGGTAACGACCCACTTGTAAAATTAAGAGCAAGAGAGCTTGATCTTAAAGCACAAGACAATATGAGAAAACAAAAAGAAGATGATGCTAGATTAAACTTAGATAAAATGAAAACTTTAATGAATCAGAATCTTCAAGAAGATAAGATGGAACAGCAAGAAGATCTTGCTATTCTAAGAGCAGCGACCTCTATTGAAAAACAGAAAATGTCCAATAGAGCTAAAATGAAAAATGATAAAATGAAACAACAAGATGTAAGAATCTTAAAAGGACCAAGGAGTTAATATGGCAAAACAACGTGGCTTATATGATAACATTCACGCAAAGCGTAAGAGAATCGCTGCAGGTAGTGGAGAAAAAATGAGAAGACCTGGAGCTAAAGGTGCACCAACAAAAAAAGCATTTGTGAACAGTGCTAAGACGGCTAAGAAAACGTAATGATAACTACTCGTGGAATGGGTGCTGTTAGACAGCAGTTTAAAAGAGGAGGCTCACCAGCTTGGACTAGAAAAGAAGGTAAGTCAGAATCTGGAGGACTGAATCAAAAGGGACGAGATAGTTACAACAAAGCTAATCCAGGATCAAATCTAAAAGCTCCCCAACCCGAGGGTGGATCAAGAAAAAAATCCTTCTGTGCTCGGATGCGTGGGATGAAGAAAAAATTAACGTCAGCTAAAACAGCTAACGATCCAGATTCAAGAATAAATAAATCACTTCGAAAGTGGAAGTGCTAATGCCATTCAAATCAGAAAAACAAAGAAGATATTTATTTGCTAACGAACCCGAGGTAGCAAAAAAATTTGCTAAAGATTATAATATGGGTGGTGTTGCTTCTATGTTTAGAAAAAGACTAGCAGATGGTGATGATCCGTTTTATGACGCTTGGAAAAAAGTTTATGAAACTAATCCTGATGCAGCATCAATGAATGAAAAGCATGATGAGTATTTAGAAAAATATACTTTAGAAATGTCTACACAAACAAGTGAAGCACCTACAGAAGATGTAGAACAAACAGCAGATCCAATGTTGAATTTGTTTTCAGAAACTGATGCATTAAATAATGATCAAGCCTTAACAACTTTATTTGCTAAAGAAGAACCACAAGGTATTATGGCAGCAGCTAATGGTGGTTTTGCAATGCAAGGAGGAGTTAGAAATTACTTAGGCAAAACAGACACAGTAAGTGATGTTCCCGTTAAATGGAAATCTAGTCCAGATCACCCAGAAACAGAATTAGCTTATATTACAAAAGCAGAAAAAGATTTACTTCTTAAAAAAGATTTACACAATTCATTAGAAGGTACACCTAATAAAGGACCAGGTGAATTAATAAGTTTAAATGGTTGGGGTGATGCTAGTGATGGTTTTGGTGGAAGTGGTGAAACAGCAGGTCCAGGAGATACTGGCGGCGAAGGTGGAGACAGTCCTCAAGATAATTCAACATCTCAAACAAGCAATAATACTACTAGTAATAATGACGAAGGCTCTGATCAAGGTCATTCAAGATTTGATGTTGGTTCTGGATATTATGGAGAAGAAGTAACTACTAGCAGTGATGATGGTGGAGATACTTACAAAGATCCAATCATAGATATGGTTGGTAAAAAAGTTGTAGTAGATCCAACAACGGGTGGAAATATTGTTGTAGATAAAAACTCTGTATTAATGAAAGAAAGAAAATTAAAAATGTCAAAAGGTAAAAGACCAGCAGCATGGGTCTCTCCTACTGAAAAAGAATATTTTGATAATTTAGATGATTACATAGACAGTAAAACAGGATTTTTTTCAAAATATAATGCTGAAAAATTTTTAGTAAATCAAATTAAAAGTAAGATACCTATTATAGGTCCATTTCTTCCAACAATTTATCCAAGTAAAAATATTAATTTTAAATCTACAAGTAAGTATGAAGTACCTGGTTCTGATTTAGGTTTTTATGATCCTGACGAATATCCAGAATTTTGGGGTAAAGGACCTGATGACAATGAGCCAGATGGTGATGCATATCCAGTTATTCCTGGAGTAATAGATGATACTAATGAAGAATTTATAGATTTTAGTTTAATGAGTGCATTAGATAAAATTAGGGCTAATCAAGCTAGAAGAAAAGGGTTAGTAGAAGATGATATTATACAAGATAATGAAACTATAGTAGATAATGAAATTATGACAGCAAATAAGGGTGGACTTGCAGGATTATTTAAAGTAAAAACACAGTAATAGGAGAAAACATTATGAGAAATGATTTTGGATCAAGACCTTATTCAGAAAGATTCCCGTACGGTAGTAAAGATGGGTCATCTAAAAAACAAGGTTACAATGACAGATTAGACGAGTCCCTAGGTGCTAGAAACGGAGCTAAATCGCAAAGTCTAAAAGCTAGAAGAGATGAATCTAAAGGTATGGAAAAAGCATCTGGTAACAGAGCTTATTCTTCTGTATCAACAATGGATAAATAATTATGGCTAACACTAAAAGAATGAACAGACTGGAAGAACTTGGAAGAGTTGATTCAGAAAAAGCGTTTACTAAAAAAGGTAAAAAAAATTTAAAAGCTGAAAAGAAAAGAATTGTTAAAGAACTAAAAGGTGGCGGAATGTCAACTCGTGGTTTAGGGAAAGCTTTTAGAGGAGGAGGATTAGTATAATGTCAAAAGATTGGACAATCGGTTCTGGATATTGTGAAGAACCAAAAGTTACTGTAGGACCAGGAATTACAAAAGATGGTTCTGCTACAGGTGGAGTTGAAATTGAAGCAACTAATCCACAAGAATCTCAAACAGTACAAGTTAAAGGAACTAAAAGAATGTTAGCTTCCAAAAGTAAAAAAGCTACTTGGTATTAGATTATGTGGTTAAGTGCTATTAAATTAGCAGTTTCTGCTGGATCAAAAATTTACGCTAACAAGCAAAGAACTAAAATGGCTATGTCGGATGCACAGTTAATGCATGCTACAAAAATGGCCGAAGGTAAGGAAGCTTACCAAGGAAAACTTTTAGAAGCTAGGCAAAACGATTATAAGGACGAGGCAGTTCTTGTGGTGCTTACATTGCCCATAGCGGTACTTGCATTTTCAGTTTGGTCAGATGATCCAGACGCAATGACAAAAGTAAATGTGTTTTTCGAACATTTTGCAGCACTCCCGAGCTGGTTTACAAATTTATGGATTCTTGTCGTGGCGAGCATCTATGGCATTAAGGGAACACAAATTTTCCGTAATAATGGAGGGAAAAAATAATGACTACTGAAACACAATGGATTAAGAAAAAAGTTAAAGAAGAAAAAAAAGAATGGATTACAAAAAAAGAAAACAAAGACAAAGAACCACCTAAAGAGTGGATAAAGAAAAAAGAAGAAAAAGCTAAAAAAGAATGGATAAGTTTATCTGATGAAGCTAAAGAAAAAAAACAAGATAAAGCTAGAGTAGAAAAAGCTTCTGGTGGTTTAATAAAAGGTTTTCCTAGATTAGCTACTAAAGGTTTTAGAAGATAATGGCTTGTTGGCACGGATACACTCAAAAAGGAATGAAAAAAAAGGGTAAAAAAAAGGTACCTAATTGCGTACCTAAAAAAGAAATGGCTGATGGTGGTTTATCAAAAGCTGCTGGTTATTCTCCTGTAATGGGAAATAATAAATTTGGTTATCCAAGTGGTGGTATACCAATTAGGAAAGGTTAAACAATGGACGGAATGCAAATAGTCTATAAGTTAAAAAAAGAAGTAACAGAATTGTCTGATAGTGTGTCAGATATTTTAATCAATGGTGAAGTTGACAATTGGGATAAATATCAATATATGGTAGGACAGTTAAAAGCATATCAACAAATAAATCAGGAAATCTCTAACCTGCTTGAAAATAAGGAGCAAGATGAAAATGAAGGAACAGTCGTTAAACTCAACACCGAAAATTAGTATCCCAGATACATCATTAGTCGGTTTAAAAAAATCAGAACCAGAAAAAGAAGTAACAGAAGAATCCACAAAACTTCCAATGCCTACAGGTTGGAGACTTTTAATTTTACCTTTTAAAATGAAAGATAAAACTAAGGGTGGAATTATTATGAACGATACAACATTAGAGAAACAACAAGTTGGTTCTCAGTGTGGTAATGTTTTAGCTGTTGGACCAGAAGCATACAAAGGAAAGAGATTTGAGAACTCTGGCCCTTGGTGTAAAAAAGGAGATTGGGTAATGTTTGCACGTTACGCAGGTTCAAGAATAAAAATACAAGGTGGTGAAATACGTCTGCTAAACGATGATGAAGTTTTAGCAACAATCGAGAATCCAGAGGATATCTTGCATGAATATTAAACCAACAAACATAGGAGATAACTATGCCAACTGAAAATGATAAGATCATTGATTTACCTACAGATGGTCCAGGTGCAGAAGTAACTTTACCTGAAGAAAATGTAGTACCAGAAGTAGTAGTTCCAGAGGTTAAACCTGAAGGTGAAGTAGAAATAAAAGAAACACCACCAGTAGAAGAAAAACCAGCAGAACTAATTACTGAAAAAACAGAAGAGCCAAAAAAAGAAGAACCTAAAGCAGAATTAGAAGAGTATAGCGAAGGCGTTAAAAAAAGAATAGCTAAGCTTACTAAAAGAATGCGTGAAGCAGAACGTCAAAGAGACGAAGCTACAAAATACGCAAAGTCTGTTAACACAGAACAAAAATCTCTTAAAGATAGATTAGCAAAAATAGATAAAGGTTTTGTTTCAGAAATGGAAAACAGAATTGTTTCTGGAATTGAAGCAGCTCAATCTAAACTAGCTACTGCAAGAGAAAACAATGACATAAAAGCAGAAGTAGAAGCTTCAAAAGAAATTGCTAAATTAGGTTATGAAGAAGCTAGATTAGCTGAAATGAAAGTTAAACAAGCTGATCAAGAACAAAATGTAAAAGTACCATTAAAACAACCAATTATTCGACAAGAACCGGACTTACCAAAACCCGATGCAAGAGCAACGGAATGGGCAGATAATAATGCTTGGTTTGGAAAAGATGAACCTATGACTTATACAGCTTTTAGTTTACATAAAAAGTTAGTAGAAGAAGAAGGTTACGATCCCCAATCTAATGATTATTATGTGGAATTAGATAGAAGAATAAAGCTTGAATTCCCCCATAAATTTGATAAGGTAACAGAACAACCGACTAAGCCCACTCAAACAGTAGCTTCTGCTACTCGAGGAGTAAATAGAGCTGGTCGCAGAACTGTGACTCTCACATCATCACAGGTAGCAATTGCTAAAAAATTGAATGTGCCACTTGAAGAATATGCTAAACAAATAAACATAGAGGAGTAAAACGCATATGAAAAATAATGAAACTAAAGTAACTGAAGAAATTAAAACGGAGGTTACAGAAGAAGTAGTAAGAGACTCCCGTGCGTCCGAAGACAGAAACGCTACAGCGAATGAAGTTGTATGGACACCACCCTCATCTTTAGATGCTCCACCTGCGCCGGATGGATTTCATCATCGATGGATAAGATCAGAAAGCTTAGGCTTTAACGACAACAAAAACATTACTGGTAAATTAAGATCAGGATATGCTTTAGTTCGTGCGGAAGAGTACAAAGATTCTAATTATCCAATTGTTGAAGACGGCAAATACAAAGGTGTCATCGGAGTAGGAGGTCTGTTGCTGGCCAGAATACCAATAGAGATCGCCAAAGCACGTCAAAAATATTATAGCGATAAAGCTAAAGATAATGATGATGCCGTTAAATCCGATCTGCTAAGGGATCAGCACCCGAGCATGCCTATCAGTTATGATAGCCGCTCTAGCAAATCTTTCGGTGGTAAGTAAAAGTTTTTTAACAATTACGACCCAACGAATTTAAATTAACCTGTAGTTAGAAATAACTACTAAAGAACAGAGGAAACAATTATGGCTAACCAAGACGCAGCTTTCGGTCTTAGACCGTTAAAAACTGTTGGACAGCAAGATGATTCCACTGGAATGAGTCAATATAATATAGTACCTGGTGATGCATCGGTAATATTTCAAGGTACAGTCGTTAAGGCTGTAGCTGGAGGTTATGCAGATCTAGCCGCAGACGGCGATGGTGCTAACCTTGGCGCATTTTGGGGATGTTTCTATGATGACCCAACAACACAAAAACCTACGTTCAAAAACTTCTATCCTGGTGGAATTACTCCAGCAAATAGTGGTGCAATTGAATGTTTTGTGTACGACTCTCCAATGCAAATGTTCGAAGTACAATCAGATAATGCTGGTGCTTCAGCACAAGCAGATGTTTTTTCATCAGCAGATACTGTTGGAAACGCAAATGGGAGTACATTAAATGGTGTATCTAGTATGGAATTAGATGATTCTGATATTAGTGCAGCACTAAAACAACTAAAAATAATCGGACCGTCAAGAGATCCAAAAAACTCAGATATTACTTCTGCCAATGTAAATTGGAGAGTACAATTATCTGAACACATTTTGGCTCCTGCTACGGCCGGGGTATAAGGAGTATAAATTATGGCTATATCACGACAACAACTCGTAAAAGAGCTTGAGCCAGGTTTAAACGCCTTGTTCGGCCTTGAGTATAAAAGATATGATTCTGAGCATGAAGAAATTTATGCAAAAGAAACATCAGACAGAGCTTTTGAAGAAGAAGTGATGTTATCTGGCTTTGCTAATGCTTATGTAAAACCTGAAGGTTCTGCAGTTGCATTTGACAACGCACAAGAAACATACACTGCAAGATACACAAATGAAACTGTGGCTCTTGCATTCGCTTTAACTGAAGAAGCAATGGAAGACAACTTGTATGATAGACTTGCGTCTAGATATACAAAAGCTTTAGCTAGATCTATGGCAAACGCTAAACAGATTAAAGCAGCTACACCACTTAACCAAGGTTTACCACTTGTGGATAACTTTGATTCAGGTGATGGCGTTTCTTTATTCAACACAGCTCACCCAACGATCTCAGTTAACGTTTCTAACACGCTTACTACACCAGCGGATTTAAACGAAACTTCATTAGAACAAGCGATGATTGACATTGCTGGAATGACTGATGAAAGAGGTTTAAAAATTGCAGCTAGAGGAATGAAAATGATTGTTCCTTCTGAAAATCAATTTAACGCTGAGAGATTGTTAAAGTCTCAAGGAAGAGTTGGAACAGCTGATAATGATATCAATGCACTGAAAAACATGGGAATGGTTCCTGAAGGTTACAGAGTAAATCATTATCTTACTGATCCTGATTCTTACTACATCATTACTGATGTTCCTAACGGAATGAAGTACTTTGAGAGACTACCTATCCAAACTAAAATGGAAGGTGACTTCTCAACTGGTAACGTAAGATACAAAGCTAGAGAAAGATACTCTTTTGGAGTTTCTGACTATAGAGGTATCTACGGCGTTGCAGGTGCTTAATAACTAATTAATTAGAGGCCGCCTAAAAACGGCCTCTTTTTTACATATAAAGGTGTGTAAATGAAAAAAACTCTCATAAATATCTGGGCTTACGACCATCATGCTAAATTTAATATTGAACATGTTGAGGATACAGCTGAAAGTGTTGAAAAAGCTATACTTGACAAGCTAGGAGAAAAAAGTATAAAATGGGAGTATCTCGGAAACAACTATAATAACGAGATAAATCGAATAACTTATGAG
>Ga0208767_1002480_pt1 | contig 13946 bp, 20 predicted proteins | sample VirMetDEL_Mar_21_FD_184514 | JGI IMG/M metagenome (GOLD analysis project Ga0208767, IMG submission 184514) | Aqueous microbial communities from the Delaware River and Bay under freshwater to marine salinity gradient to study organic matter... | ecosystem: Environmental > Aquatic > Marine >... | reverse complement strand
TTTTAACTCCCTAAGTTTTTCTGAGCATGACTCAAATTCCCTAAGAAAGTATTCTCTTTGAGGTTCGTCTATGTATGAAACCCAATCTAATCCTTTTAAATTTTTAGTACCCATTAGATTATGGAACTCTTCATTTGCCCATAATATATTCCCGTTTTCGTCTACTTCAAGTATTGCTTTTTCTATGTTGTAGAATATAGCTTTAGATCGTTTGTCGATCATTACTTGGCGACGATCAATTCTATTTACAGTGTCTTTTATTGAAGATCCACCGTTTGTTGTTAATTCTTTTTTAATATCTTCTACAGAAGATACTATTGACTGTTGGTTTTTGTATAGTTTTATTGTTGGTTTTATTATAAATTTCCATCCCCAAGCAAAGCTGGCGCAAGCACCTCCGATAACTGATATTACTATTCCTATTATCTCTAAACTGTTGTTAAAGTTCATTTTGTTCTCCAAGAAAATACTCTCCCCCGAAGGGGAGAGTGCTGTATAATACTTAATAAATTAAATATTAAGATTCACGTACATTCTTGGCTTTGTATTCATCGGTTGTAGCTTTCGCCAATTCACCGAAGAAGTAAGTAAGTTCACCCGGAACGGCTTGGCTAGGTGCAATCTCAGTTGCAACAGCAGCACTTCCGTCAGCCGGATTAATCATAGTTGATGTGTTACCAGCACCAGTACCTTTGGTTCTACCCGGAACAATATCGCTGCTAGGTCTTGCGTAAATATCAAACGCTTCATCAGCTTTTGATCCAACAAGCCTATCACTAATTTTGGTCCTTGCTGCTTCTGTAGCGAAGTCATTTAGGTCGCCAGTGTCTCTTGCTGGACTAGCAAGAACGTCATTTGAAACACCACCAATAGTTGTGGAGACGTTTCCGCCTTTTACAACCCAATTAGTAGCGGAAGCTTGGTAAGCTAAAGTTCCGCCAGAGACGGCCTTTGCTACACCGGCTTTATCTCCAGTGTCAGCTTGAGCGACAACTTTTGAACCAAAAGAAGTTCCAAAATCATCAGCCAAAGTGTTAACACCAAGACTGTTTGTCATTGGGCTGTCGCTTGCTACAGCGCCTCCCTTTACGACTGTTCCGCCATCATTTTTTACGCTAGCGGCAGAATAAGCGCCACCAACTGCATTTCTTAGAGCCATAATACCCTCTTTAGAATAAATATAAATATTTCATCCTACTGTTTCCTTCAAGATCCTAATCTTCCTAGTATAATATACACTTAACTGATTCTCTTTTTTATAATATTGAGGTTTTTCTTGATCTTATTTCTAATCGTTTCGTAAGAAGTGTTCTTTTTCTGCGCAATCTCATTCAGTGTCATGTTTTTGTAAAATCTATCATAAATAATGTCTGGGTCTTCACAGTTTTCAACCTCGTCTTTAATTTCATATTTTAGATCCTGTGAATATATTTGATTTTTTAATTTAGTGTTGGACTTGCTGAATACAGAATCTTCATAATATTGAGTAGATTTGTATCTCTTGTTAAAGTTTAATCTTTTCTGACATTGTAGTCTCACTCCCCTGTGTAGGAATGTTGAAAATTTAGCACCTTTAGATTCATCAAACTTACCCAGAGCGTTCCAGACTGCGTTATAAATACAGTTTTGAATCTCATCCTTTGTTAAAGCGCTACTGTATCCACTGGCGGCGTAGTTGGCGATATTCATTGTTTCTTTGTTTTCAAGTACTTCATTCAATTTTGTTTCCAAGAGTCTCTCCCTTTGATACGATGCTTTTCTCAATGTCTTTTCTAACGTCAGAAAATTTAAACATTTTTCCAATCCCAATAAAAAATCTATATCGACTAATTATATTCAATACTTCAATTCCGTCAACCTCGTTTAGTTTATTTTTGATAGAGTTTGTGATGTTGAAGTTTGTGTGTCCTATCCAGCAGTCGAACCTACTCATGAGCGAAACGGTTTCATAGAAATTTTTAGGTACAATTAGGCTGTCTGTCATTTGCACTTGCTCTTCTTCTTCAACTTCGTACTCATCTTCTTCAATCTCTGGATTTAATTCTTCTAAAATAATACTGGCTAGTGGGCTATACATTTCTGTCTGAATGACATCCTCGTATTTTTGCCAACCAATTTTTTTACTCATTAAACATCTCCGAGGGTTTTATGTACTCATCTTCAAGATCATTCTCTTTAGCTATTTTTTCACACTCTTTTGCGGCAAATAGCATCATTTGGATGTACTTTTCTTCGTCCAGTTCTGAAAACAAACTTTTAACTAACTCTATTGTATAACCAGATAGAGATAATGTTGTTACGTTGGCAAACAATTTAGCGAACTTTTCGATAGAATCAGTTTCTAAATCTTTTAAATTTATATTTACTTCTATCTCACCTGTTTGTAATAAGTTATAACATATAAAACCAAGATTGTCATCCTGATTTTCTTCTTTTGGTGGTTTTTTAAAGAAGTTTTTTAGTTTTTTAAACATTTGATAATCTCTTTCGCTGTATTTTGCCAAGAGAATTTTCTGGCGGTTTCTATTCCTGATGTATTTACCTTACCTTTGCTTAGTTTTATAAACCTTTGCATAAGCTTGGTGAGCATGTCAACTTCTGTGTCGTCAATTTTTCCCCAGTTACCCTGACCGAAGAACCATTTGTTATCAAACGCTGGCTCTACATCACTTATCGGCAAAAGGTAACTGTTTTCTTCATTGCAAAATTCTGTATGCGCAGAGTATTCTGTTGCTACAACGTGCTTTCCTGCCGCCATCATCTCTAATAATTCTAGATTCCAGCCTTCTCCGCGAGAAGGAAATACGCCGCAATCTACTTGGGACATTATATTATACACCTCTTGCTGAGTTTCCACCCTTGGAATTAACTTAACTTGTGGGTGGTCGTATGTTTGCCTCCATCTGTTTTCTTCTTCTGGAGAGTTGAATGGATTGCTACACATCATCCATAATTCTGCATTTTCACCATGTTCAAGCACTTTTTTGAAAGCCTTAATGAGAATATCATGACCCTTGCGGATTTCCCACTTGCCACAGTTGAAGAAGATCGTTTTATCGTCCTGTCTTGCTGGTGCTGGCGGAAACAGTTCTGCGTCTACACCAAGGGGTACAACGTGAACTTTTGCGTCAGCATCTAAGTATGCATGACCGTTGGGAGACATATACAACTGATCTAGACATACCTGTTTCGCCCACTTTGAACAAACCATTAACTCATCACAAGAGTCTAGATGGTGCTTCTCTAGGTCGTTAAAAGTATCTAATTCAAAAATAGGAAAGCCAATATGCTTACCGCGACCTACGAACTGAGACATATCATGCTGATGCCACACCCTAATGCAAGGGGCGGTAACATCAAACAGTTTGGCGGCTTCCATTCCGCGCTTAACTGCTTCTGCGTCCTCTTGAGTAACCACTTGAGGTTGCCCAATAGGAAAGAATGAAACCTCTACATCTTCTGCTTGAAGTGCTTTTAGAATGTTTAATGAAGCAACGCCATATCCTAATTGATTAATAGGGGCCATCAGGTTTAAATTCATCGCTTTCCATACTCCGTAATAAATTTTTGGACAGTTGTAATATTGGGGTTTCTATCAAAAATATGCTGAACTTCTGCTTTTGCTTTCCTAGCTGGCGTTCCTAAGCCAATCAGAGCGCTTACGCAGTCGTCAAAGATTGCTGGCTTACTGGGTTGCTTAGGTTGCTTCTTAGGAGCTTTCTTTTGGGGTTGCTTTGGTTCAGGAGGTTTGTTCAAGTCTTGTAATTGCTTCTTTAGTTTAGCGATCTTTACTTGTCTTTCTAGGTCTTTTAATTCATCGTACTCGTCTGCAACTTGGATTTCTACGGGCGTTTCTGGCGATACATCTTCTATGTATCCCAATTCAAATTTATCTGAAAGAGGTTTGATTCCATCGGCTTTTGCCCATCCAATAGAAAACGATACAGCTAAGACAAATACTATAAACATAGCAATAAAATAAGCAACTTCACTATCTGTAACCATTATTTACTCTGGCATTGGGGTGTTAAGTGGTTTCATCTCATCTTTTATAATTCTAACATCTTGAACTGAGTCTGTCAAGTATTTATTATACTCAGAAATTTTCTCCTCAACCTCTCGCTTGGTGGCCTGCAACTTCTGAAGTTCGTTTTGAACATTAAGCAAATGCGCTTCTGCCATTTGAATTACAGAATTTAGTCTCTCGTCATCCATCTACATCTCCTAAGTATAAACCACGGGTTATCAGGGTGAATTAGTACCCTCACGGTAGAGCTTTAATTAGTATCCTGATAGTTAGTTAATATATTTTTATGTTTTCACCCACCAAGTTACTCCCCAGTAGAGCTTGGTTTTTTCTATCAACTTTTTTATCAATCGGCAAAGGCTGTGAGCCTGTCAGGGTAAAGTTATTTTCATAACCGTCACGCAAGTTTGGTTACTTGCTGGCCTAGATACGGGGTCACATGTTTTATAACTGCGCAACCCATTGAACCTTTAGTAATACTTCCTTACTGGGGAAGGTGAAACCCTGACTATATATCTTTAGCCCGTACCCTTTTTATAATTCAACATTACGAGTATTCTCACTCTCAATTTAATTATAATACCACAAGCTGATAAAATCAACGCTTAAATATATTTTTTATAATATAAGCTATTAACATGCCTAAAACTACAGCACTTATCATGGTTTCAATCAACACGTCTCGATCCTTTCACTTCGGGTAAGACAAACCCTGTATAGATTTGCTGTTCAATTCTCGCTTCCGTCATCATGTCGTGCGCTAACTGAAAATTACTAGACCATTTCTGATCTCTGTTTTCGATGCTCACAACGCGCCTTATGCCCGCCTGAATAATTAATGCCGCACACCTACTACAAGGCTGAAAAGGCCACGTATAGATCGTACAGCCTTTTACTGGGGTGTTTGCGAACAGAAGGGCGTTTGCTTCTGCGTGGACAACCATCTCGTACTTTATTTCCCTATTATCTAATCGGTTGTCGTCTTTAATACCTTTAGGGAAACCGTTATAACCAATGGAAATAACTCTATTGTCATCATCAACAATAACTGCGCCCACTTGCGTGGACGGATCTTTACTAAATGTAGATACAGTTTTTGCTAACTGTAAAAAGTTTTTATCCCACTTATTCATTTAACACTCCATATCATCTTCATCCCAAGTGTAATACCTATCTAAAAATCTATCATAAGTATTAGCCGCTGTCAAGTCTTTACAAATTAATTTATATAACTCTTTAGGGAACATCATCATTCCCCTGTCCTTAAATAGTTTTGTCTTTACAGACTTAATCTCTTTATCGTCTTTATAAATATATATCCTACACTCCCGCTGCTTGAGTTTCACAACCCAATCCTGAATTTTGCATTGAACTAACATATTTCCTCCAAATTTCCGGTCCTTCCTGAATAGTCATAAAACTAATTGGTTGTTTTGGTATAGAGATCAGGTTCATTCCCGCTTCTTCCGGTCGTCTGTCTCGCTTTTTCGTGTTACATTTTCTACAACACGCAACCAAGTTGTCCCAAGTGTTCGCCTTACCTTTGCTGCTAAAAGAACTTATCGGTATGACATGATCCACACTTGAGTTTAAATGATTTAATTTTACTGAGCAGTATTGACAAACCATTTTATCTCTAGCAAGAATATATTTCTTACTTACAATTTTTCTAACGGGTGGTTTTACAAAAACATTGTAAAGCATTACCGCAGGTATATCAAATATATCATACTCAGAACTATATGTCAAGTCATAATATTCTAAAACTGACATATTTTTATTAGACATAGAAAGAACAAGCCCCCTTCTGCCTGATACAATAGAAAGGGGCTTGAAGTCTAAATTTAAGATAAGTGTTCGCATTACATTATATCAAAGAACATAAGCGCCCGCTTTGCGGCAGACAATCCACTTTGTGCTAATTTTGTAAAATAACCTACAGAGAAATAACTATTAGAGTAATAATCTTTAGGGAAATAACTCATTAACCTGCTCCGTCTAGTGTGACTGCGGACCTGTTACCATTGCTATCAACGGTCGCTACAATTCTATCCGCACTATCATCAGCAGACCTGATTGTAATTGACGTTGTTCCCGCACCGCTAACCTTACCCGCTAGTGCTGCCAAACAAATTTTCATTGCTTGCTCTAAAGTATAACCGTCAATATCACCATCCGCAAGTGTTCTTCTTACAATTTTTACAGGAATATGATAAGAAGTCCAAGCTGTACCACTTATTGTGCCGTTTACTTCTACAGAAACTCCATTGTCATTGTCGCTAGGAGATAGTGCTGGAGATAAACCAGTCCACTTTATTAGATATACACCCGTGTCACGCTGTGTCACAGTTGGCGTGGCGCTTGGATGGGTAGATAGACGTGTTGTTGCGGTATTTATGGAGGCTGCTATGTGGTTGCCATCTTCGCCAATAACATTGACGATAATAGCGGCTGTAGTGCCTTGTTCTATTGATTGTTCCATTTTGTGTCTCCGTTATCCCAATGGGTGAATGAATGATGATAAAAGATGTTTGATGCCATTTAAATTATAAGGACTTCCTGATACCGCGCGGGATTTTGCCAAGTGAGCTATTTCTTCTTGCGTGAGAACACGCCCATATGTCCTTATGTCGTCCATGTAGAGTTCTTCGTTTGTTCCAATTGCGTTTCCGAATCCGAACCAAGTTTGGTTTGTTCCATAAGTGCCTGTGAAGGAGGCGGAAGTGACATCTAGAACACCATTGATGTACACTTCTTGCGTCGATGACCCGTTATCTCTGATGATACAGATGTGTTGCCACTGGTTACTTGGCGTAGTGCCAGACAAAGTAAGGTTGGCTGATCTTCTCCATAGAAGTCTACTCGCACCAGAGTTAAAAAGTCCATACTGCCAAATAGAAGTTGAATATCCAATGCCACCGTTTGCAACTGGCACGCAAACCCAAGGGTTCACTGATTTGACCCACATGGAGATTGAGTTTGTGTCGTTTAAACTATCGCCAAAATCAGAAACAAGAACGTACTGACTTTGTGCGTTAGAAAAATATGCTTTCGTACCACCATATGTCGCGTCAGTGTCGGATACGGTTGCGATCCCATTTTGATAAACGCCATCATTCGCATTACCACTAATATCGTTCGCAGAGTCGTTGAGACTTGGGCATAACCAAAGCTTCTCATCGCCCAAACCCTTGATAGTAGGATGCCCTTGAACACCGCGAGAAGATGTTAGGTGAGCAATCTCTGACGGGGTTAGAACACGATTGTAGGTGCGAATGTCATCTATGCGGCCCTGAAAGAAATGGCTGCCGCCCATGTACTGACCAATCCAGCACCTGTCTTCGATCCAGTCTGTGTCCTGAACCCCAGTCCTGTTTGCAGTATAAACTCCATCAACATACAACCTTATCTCACTTCCATCGTAGGTTAGTAGATAGTGATACCAAGTTGCTGAAGTTCGCACTGTTGGGTTGCTGGCCCAGTACGATGTTGAGCCACGCTTGTGTCCGTGGTTATCGCCACTTAGTCCAGCCCTGACGCCATCTATGTTTACGGTTCTCTCTCCGCCGACCTGTCCAGCATTAAATGCTGTGGTGATTGCACTACTTGTTGAATATTGCCACAGCGAAACAGTGTAAGCGGCAGCAGGCACGTCAGATGAGGTCACGTCAATGTAGTCATCTACCCCATCAAAGCTGTAGCAACGACTACCTCCTTTCGAGGAGTCCGAAATTGTCCCCATTCCTCCATTATATGTGCCGTGATTGTTACTGTTACTCAAATCTTTTGCGCTATCTTGGAGGCTTGGGCAAAGCCAAAGCTGTTCGTCACCAAGACCTTTAGGTGGTGATCCTAATACACCGCGCTTAGAGGATAGGTGTGTGATTTCTACTTGGGTTAAGGTACGGTTGTAGGCACGGATGTCATCCATCTGCCCATCAAATAAGTTTCCCGTTCCCGATGACCGAACCAATGCACCAACTAGACCAGTATCCATCCCTGCGGGATAACCAAGCCACCTGTCTCCGCGAGGCGTTCCGATCCAAGAGCTTGAAACTAGAGTGCCGTCTATGTAGATGCTGTAATTTGACCCATCGCCAACCACACAGACATGATGCCACTGACTGTCACTCACTGAGGTGCTGGACTGCTTTTCTCCGACTTGTCCGCTTGAATATGTAACAACAGTGGGTTGCCCAGAGTCAAGACGTAAGTGCGCCCAAGCGTTTGTTGAAGTCGTATCTGATCCACCAATGATGTGGCCGCCGGGGTTTGCGGTGGAGGCCGTCTTGACCCACGCTGAAACAGATCCAATGGAGTTGGCTGAGTCGATAGCGGCTATTGGGTAGGTGATATAATCATCTACCCCATCAAAGTCATACGCACGACTACCCCCGTAAGTGAAGTCGGAATCGGCAACCGTGGAAAGTCCACCCACTGCCGTACCGTGATTACCCTGAACGCTCAGGTCATTGAATGGTGTGACGTTATTAAGTGTTGGACACAGCCACAGCTTTTCGTCCCCTAATCCAGTTGGCATTTTAATTACTCCTCAAAGGATGTAGAACTGCGCCAAACTTGTCAGAAACGAACTGGCGGAAGGGGTAAATTTGAGTACCTGTAGTTGAGCTAGAAAATACTGGTGAAACCAAAGGAGACATGGAGACATGATCCAACACTGTTTTGTTTCCTATCGCAAAACTTCCTACAACTCCAGTTAATTGTGGGTCATCTGTGATATTCTCAACTTGTAAAACACCATCTAAATCTGAGTCTATTGCCCCAGAACCTCCGAAGCAGTTATAAGAAAGAATTATTCTCTTGTAGCGTTCGGGGGATTTAGGAGTATAGATTTTAAACGCATCATAACTACCATCGCTTGTGGCAACATTGTTTATCATATGATAATTACTGGTTGTATGATAATTATATGGACCATTGCGAGAGAAAGCCGCTCCACCGCTTTGGATTTTCATTATGTTTCCAACAAATGACCCACCTATATCGTACCCATTACCACCAACGTGTATCCCCGTTGCTGTATCCATTTGGCAAAAAGCAATAAGAACCTGATAAGCACTAAACGCTTGTACGTTAAAGGCGGTTAATGTATATCTCGTCTTACAATTAATACAACTATACGCTCTACCTGAAAAACCCACAGATCTTGTATATTTATATGCGCTATCTTCCGTAACCTTTGCTTCACAGTTTACGAATGTGACAAGAGTATTGTAACGAGTGTAAAACATCGCCATCCCGTGATATTGCCTGCGAACCAACACGCTGCAATTTTTCCAATATGAACGAGCAGGGCAGTAAACGATATAATGACCCTCTCCATTCCCAGAGGAGTCTGAACCTCTGTAGTGTTCAAAGTCGATATTGAAAACTCGCAAACCATGTGAGCTTGAGAAATCAAAAGAGTAAGCAAAAGCACCATGAATACTGATAAATTTTGCTCTATTGTTTTCATCTCCAGTAATTGTGATAGGATTGTCTGATGTGTCCACAAAACTTAGAGATGTGACTGCTGTAAGATTTTCTGTGTAACCGGCGGCAAGAGAAATAGTCCACCCTGCTTCGCAGCTACTTTCTATTTCACTTTTTGTAGAGCCAAATAAATACTGTCTAACTCCACCAATTGCCGCAGTCTGACCTGTGAGCGACACTGTAAAAGCTGTACCCACTGTAACATTTGCTGTAGATAACCCAGAGTCTGCTTTTCCAGTAATTGACCGTAGCCCTTCTCCAGAAATATAAACAGCGTGCGAGCCATCAGTAACCACATCTGTTAAGTCGGCGTTTGGGATTGTAACTGTTAATCCATCCGAGGAGGTGCTTGCGCTTGTAGATGTAATAGCTGTTGTTGGTCCAGCGCCACTGGCATTTGAATCACTACCGCTGGTAGAGTTCATTAAAATTGTCGGATACGCCATGTATCAACCTCCTAATGTATGTTTTGTGGATCTCAAGGTTCCGCCGCCGCCATTTGTGGCATTTAAATTAAAATCATCATTGGCGGCATCGGTGAATGGGTCTGCGGTTAGAGTAATGCCATCTATGTCTATATAATTCCCAGTAATTCTTCCGCTTGTGTTGTTGTAATCAACGCATTCGATTACTAGATTTGATTGAGCAGTTGGAAAGTTATACCCATAACCTGTATTTTCACTCGCAATATTGTTGATGAATTGAGCTAACTGATCAATAATACCCAGTATCTTGAAACCGTCCCCTCCGTTGTTGTGTGTAATACAAGAGATTACAGAGTAGTATCGAGTAGTGGTTAGGGCATTCAGTCCGTGGTTACCGTTGTTGGAGAATACGCAGTTTATAAAACCTGCGTGATGAGTTACATAAGCACCATCGTTTGTGTTGGAATCAAACAAGCAGTTGTTAAATTCGTTAAACCAGACTGCGTACATCCCATAATACGCATTTTTGAATGAGCAGTTTTTAAATAACGCATCACGACTCAGATAGGCACAATACGTTAAACCACCTCCACCCAATGTAGCGTCTATATGTACGTTTTCTACAAGTCTGCCACCGCTCCCATTTCCCAGCGTTGCTAGTAGCAGTCCACCACTCGCAAGGCTAGTGGTTAGCACCGCATCTTTGATCGCACAGTGTTGCGGTACAGCAAAAATAGCCGTCCAAAAATTGTTGAAAGTTTGAGTAATCGTTTTGTTGTTACATCTTATTTCGACATTATTGTTTGCCGTTCCTCCGACAAAATTTGCTCTAAGGTCAATCGCTACGGTTTGGTCTGTTTCGGTTTCTACAATCCATCCACCGTACCAATCTGTAAATATTTGTACCGTCCCGTCAAACGTAGCTCGCTTGCCACCAATAGCCCAAGTTCGCGATGATTCAGTGTTAGCAAATACGTCATCACAAGTAACTTGTGTGCTGCTATCCACGGAAGCGATAATACTAAATTGTCTGCCACTGGAAGACTGTACCCACAGCAAATCACCAACACTTACACCTGTAGTATCAATGCCAGTAACCACTGCGCTGGCGGCAGTAGTAGATGCGCCAGCACCATACACTGCCGTAGAGGGGCCAAGTCCTGAGCTTTGAGTGTCTGATCCAGTAGAATTATTAAGTAGGATTGGCGCATTTGGAGCAGTCATCTATCAAGCCTCCAGAGTGTCGGCACAAGAACGTAAAGCGGCAGCAATATTAGCTTTTGTGGGCGACTCACCATCTACAACACTAGCCACAATAGTATTATAATGACCAAGATATTCAGCAACTAATTGTTGTTTTGCTTCTTCTGCTGCCATTCTTTCTTCTTCTGCGATTCTGTCTGCCTCTTGCTGGGCTAACATGTTTTCGTAATTAGTTCTTGATTGGGCGACATCGGCCTCACTGACAGCACCGTGGCGAAATCCGCCACCTAAAGCAATAAACCCATCAGATTGCTGCGATCCTATTACATTAGCAGAGACTAACCCCGCTAACAGTGAAGAACATTTAACTGCCCATTCTTCTTGTGTGGTAGCAATAGTGAGACTGCGAGGTTTATTAAGATGAACGAATAACTCGCTAACTCCATCGGAGAGTTCTTGAGATGCTCCACCAATTACGTTTACCAGTGCGCCTTCCCAGTTCCCAGTCACAGGGTTTCTAGCAGCAAGTCCCTCAAAATCAAGGAAGTTTTCCACTTCTGCTAAAGAAATGTCTATATTTGTAAGTGAAGATAATATACTGGCAATTTGACTGTCTGCCAGTTCTCTATCCTCCAAGGGTTTAACATCAGCAATATAATCCATAATTATCTCCTCTAGGATGTGATTGTATACATATTATACACCAAAAAAATATTTAATTCTTGGAATTTATGACCCTACGGGAACTCGAATCCCGATTGCTGCCGTGAAAGGGCAGTGTCCTGACCGATTAGACGATAGGGCCGCAAGCTGTATCGGCTGGACTCGAACCAGCAACCTTTTGATTAACAGTCAAACGCACTACCATTGTGCTACGATACAGTGCGCCAGTTTGGATTATAAGGTACTGGCAAACCCCAGACAGCTTATGCTGCCAAAGCAAGACTTTCATCTGCGATTAAAAGTTTGATAGATTTTTAACGTAGCCCTTCTATCAACTACGACATGAGATATACTACGTCATATTGTGAGTCGATTCAATTCACCCCCGATTTTCGACAACCGCTTGTGCGAACTCAATAACTTCTTCATCTGAAAATTTATTGCGAGCAAAATTAAACATAACAGAAACGAATCTTACATTACCTTGAACATATCCTTTTGAGTTGTCAATTCTATCAAGACTTGCGCTCTTGATGTTAAGTTGACTATCACTTTTATATGTTCTTAGTTCGAGGTCAAATCCAGTAAAAGGACACTCACCCTCCTGTGTCTCCCAAATTTCTTTGAGGTACTCAAGAGTGAGATTGAAGTCTCTCGGCCTGTCTTTGATCCTTGATCGTAACATTTTTAGAATAGGTCGAAACTTACTATATTCGTCCTGCTTTTTAGGGTTGTTAAGTTCCCACACTGGATGACCTGATCCGTTAGACACGATGTGTTTAACATTTTCAGGACTTTTACCAGAGCAAGATAAACTACAGTAAAATTTGTCTTTTCCTAATCTAATTCTTCTGTTATATTCGTTCCTCGCTTTTTCAAACTCTTTGTTACAAGTGTCACACGTTACAGTTATTTTCGACATTTCCATCCTCCTTTGTTTAATGGTATATCTTATTATACACAAAAAACGGTGGAGGTGGGCGGAAATAAAGTGGAGGTGTCGGATAACGAGTCCGAGTCCTCTACAACATCAATAATAATCTTTACACATGCTTGTTAAAATGGCGCATCGTCTGCGCTATCGTGAAATCTTGTTATAGCACTTTCCAGCGCTTCTTTAAATTTATCTGTAACAATATAGGAAAAACTACCATCTGGTTCTACCATCTGCTCTAACATTCCCTGATGAAACATCATAAACAGTTCTTCTCCAACGTATTTCATGGCGACTTCTTTCATTTTCAATATAGATGGTTTGTCGTTCATTTCAAATTTCATTATGTTAAAGGAAACGCTTTCTGTCTCTGGTCTTATGCTCTCTACTTTATTTAAATGAGATTTTGCTTTTCTCATCGTATCGTACACACCAAGGGGTTCAGATACAACTCTGTCAGGTGTACTAATCAACATTTCTAATAAATATACTGTCATTTCTCTATCCTTTGTAGGGCCACGTCTCTCTAAGTATATCGGTTACTCCGTCGATGTCAACCAGCCATCTTCCATATTTTCCTGTTTTTGTTGTTCTTATTTTTACCCAGTGTTCTGGTTGCCCTATGGATTCATTGCGAATATCAGCAACAGAACTCAAAAGTCTAGCGCATGTCTCTGTTGCTTTCTTCCAATCTTCATGCCCTCGCTCTGGCGTGTCAACACCAATCAATCTAGTTCTAATCTTTATATTGATATTAAATCCAAGATCAACAATGAAATCTACAGTGTCACCATCAACAACACGATCTACCTTAGCGTTATATTCGTACATTAATTATATCCTATCTGCTTTTTAAAGATCCAAAAAATTGCTTTTATAAAACTTTTGTATTTAACTTTACCGTCTTTTTCGTATAAACCAAAGTGATCTAAAGAACAATCACTACAATAAGGTTGTTTACAAATTCTACAACGATAAGTATCTTCGTGACCGATTAACTTTTTACACTCTTGACAGCGCAACACTAGTCTATATTCCTTATAATATTATTATCAAGTTCAGGCATAATTCTCACATTAGGTGTAGCCATAAATGAATAAAATGAATACACCAGCATACAAAATGCTATCGTAGCGAGAAGTGACGCGCCAATCATTTTCATACCCTCAATATCTAAACTAAGTTTTAGTTTTATTTTCTT
>Ga0208767_1002479_pt1 | contig 13953 bp, 16 predicted proteins | sample VirMetDEL_Mar_21_FD_184514 | JGI IMG/M metagenome (GOLD analysis project Ga0208767, IMG submission 184514) | Aqueous microbial communities from the Delaware River and Bay under freshwater to marine salinity gradient to study organic matter... | ecosystem: Environmental > Aquatic > Marine >... | reverse complement strand
TAACGAGCATCCAAAGAACAAGTTCGACTTGTTAGTTGCGATTGCAGTTCCATTTGCCAATCCATTTGCAACAAAGATTTTAACTCCGTCAAAAGCTAAATCCTGTCCCATTCCGTACCAAAGTGTTCCTTTGTTGTCTACACCATTTGCACCTGCATTGTTAGCGATAGAGCCAAATCCACCCAAAGCACGAACATAAGCGCGAGCCATATCCTGTGAAAGATAGATGAATAAATCCTCGCTTCCGTAAACGCTTGATGGTAAAGCGTCTACAATTTTTCCAAGCTCATCAATGATAGTTAAGGCAGATGCTGCAACTCCTGCAACTTCTTGTGCTGCTGGTAATCCTGCATCTAAAGCTACTTGAGTAACGATTCCATCATACTCTCCAGAATTATTTTTGTCTCCTCTCCAGAAGTTTACTTCATTTCTTGCAGCTACTTTTTCTGCTACATATCCAATCATGTAATCTTCAAAAGATTTAGGTAATACATCAAAAGATGAATAACCTTGCTCAACTCCTTGCCATGTGTTGTGAAAGTCCAACTTACACAATTCAAGGTTTACTTGTAGGTCTTTAACCTCAAGTACTCGCTCTGTCAATGTGATAGCATCGTCAGTTCTTGTAAAGTCGCAAGATGCGTCAGAAAGAACGTCAGTTAATGCCATCTTCTGCATTACTTGTTTAAATTTAATGTTAGGTAGAATCTCTACTCCACCTTTTTCGATAGTTGGTGCGCTTAATAAAGCAGCAGCCACGTACTTACCAGCGAATTCGCCTGCGTAAGTCGTTGTAATTGAGGTAATTGAACCACTTGTTGCCATAATATAATTATTTATTTATTTAATTTTTCAAAGATTGAATCCATTGTAGAACGTCTTCTTTTAGAGCTAAATTTAAATACCTCTTTTTCTTCTACGTTTTCTGGATTATGTGTTATTGGTTTAGTTGCTGCTTCATTTTCTTTTGTTTTTTCTTCAGATAATTCTACAACCTCTTCTTTATTCTCTACCTTTTCAGTAGTTTCTTCAGTTTTGTTTTTAGATAACAATTCAACTTCTGCTTTTAACTCTTCGTTTTCCTTTTTCAAAGCTTCTATTTCAGTAAAGAATGTTTCTTTAACGATTGATTCAACCGTCTTTTTAACTGGCTTCTTTTCTTCTGTTGCCATTTCTTCCTCTTTCTCCTCGTATCCTGCTTCCTCTTCTTTTACTTCTTTTTCTTCTTCTTTTTTCTCCTCTTCTGCTTCTTCCTCTGCTTTGACTTCTGCAATGATGCCCTCTTCTTTTACGATAAGTAAAGTTCCATCTTCCATTTTATACTCTCCAACAGGTAAAGCAATTTTTTGCTCGTCTTCTGTTACAATAAAAATCTCTGCTTCTGCTTCAAAAGAATCTGCTTCAACTATTGTTACTCCGTCCTCAAGTTTTCTTTGCTCAAGTTCTATTTGCATTCCAAGTAATTCTCTTACTTTGTTCAAAACTGTGTTTGTGTTCATTGTGATATAATTTAAGTTATCTACTATAATAACTAAATAATTAAGTATCCGTTTCCTTTTTGCCTTGTATTGCTTATCAGTTGGCGTTTTGACAATCGGTACAATCAGAGTATAATGTAACAGAATTAACGTGCAAACCACTTGTATTAATAGCTTCTATGATAGTATAACACCCATCATAATTGCTATTGTGAAACCTTAAATAATAGACTGCACCGATATTTAAAGTTCCCTCGTGTATATGTATGTTTCTTTCTACACTTGAACTGCAATGTTGTATTTTATATTTAGATGCTCCCACCTCTACCTGTTCGCTTGTAATGTTACCTATTCCTTGCGCCCATAAACCACCATCACAACAATCTTGTGAGTATGTTTGACCATCTTTACATAGACAAGCACGTTTACCCCCTAATCTTCCTGTTCTACTTTTTTTCAATTTGCTTAAGTTTAGATTCTGCCCAACGCTTACCAGCTTTGCCACCCCAAAGTAAGTAACTGATATATCCACAATCTTGTTGGTCTCCTTTCTCGTAATATACTTCTGCTCTACTTAAATAAGAATACATTCTTTTTATAGTTTCAACAGACACGGCTTCTTTGTTTGCTAATTGTTGCGCTCTGACCTTACCGACTTGTGTTGCACATTTGTTGTTTACTTTCTTGTTTAGCTCTATGCCTCTTTTAGCGTTGTTGCTTACTGCTTGAGGATAGTCTGCATAACTTTCTGCTTTGATGTCTAAAAGGTCTTTTAAAGCTTCTATAATTTCTTCTTTAGCATCATTACGTTTACCCATCTCATATCGGTCTGCGAAGTAGCCCTCTATACTGAAGCCCTTAACCTCTCCCGATTTTGCTTTAGCATATAGTTCTTCGTCATCAATTTTAGCAGACACCATCCAAGTGCCTACAGGTACATTCATACCATATAGTGCAGTCTTGTCCTTGTCCGTGTTTTCTACAATCCAACTTTCTACGATTGTTACACCTTTTACTTTATCCTTATGCTCAAAGGTTGCGTTTTGATGGTTAGACTTTTTAAAGAATAATTCAGACGCTCTTCTAACCGTTTGTTGACTAAAGTATATATAGTATTCATCTCCGTTTTCATTACGTCTATAGATGCTTTTGTCTGGAATGAGCGCAGCACCCATAAGAATACGCTTTTCAGAATCTATTTCTTTAAGTTGTAATTCGTGTTTATTTAGTGCAACGAAGTTACTTTCAATGGCTGGTTGCTCTACCAAACTAATCGCTTCTATTCCAGAAGTTTCGTCTGATTCGTCTATAATTAATTCGATTATCTTCATACTATAATAACTAAAAAAGGTTTAAAGTGTTGCGTTTTGAACTCTGTTTCTATCTAATGCTTGGCTTGTAGTTACCTCTCCACTTACTACAAAAGCTTGTACTGGTTGTTGTTGTAATTGTGCGATTTGATTTATGCCACTATCTCCGACCACATTAAAACTTGGTGCAACTGCTTCGCCACCTCCTGCTCCACCTATATCAGTAGGACTTTCTACATCTCCACCACCTGTAAATTGTTGTGATGCAATACTTGCTATTTGAGCAGCTCCTGCAATTCCAATACCAACTGCATTCGCTATCCTTAAACTCTGTGTAGGTGTAAAGTCAGTAGTCTCTGCAAATACCTTTGTAATCGCTTGTGCCGTGTTTATAGTTGCTTGTGCTATACCTACTGCCTTTTGAACTTGAAACGCTCTCTTCTGTTGCTTTTCATTTCCTTTAGCAAATAATGCAGCGATATCATTTATAGCACTTAACCCACCTTGTACAACGCTTACTTTATAATCTTCTAATGCTTTAGCATCTGCCTTTGCTTTGTCATCCCTAACCTTTTGCGCTGCATCTCTCTCCTCGTCATATTTTAAATATATTTCATTTTCTGCATTTAATCTGGCTATCTCTATTTCTAGCAATGCGTCTGCATTTCCTTGAGCTGCTTCTTCTAATGCAAAATATTTATCCTGTACTGCCCTTAATTCTCTTTCTTCATCTGATAAAGTGTTTTGATAGTTTTGCTCTTCTATCCCTGCAATGGTATCTAAAAAGTCATTGTTTTGTTTGGCAATATTTTCAAGTCTTTTCTTTTCTCTATCTCTTTCTATTTTATCATATTTCTCTCTGATTTTTGCTTCAGATTGTTCTTCTTGTTCTGTGTATAAATCATTAAGTTCCTTTCTTTCTTTTGCAGTTAGCTTCGTGTTTTTCTTTGTGTCCTCTTGAAGTCTTCTAAACTTGTCTCGGTTTATTTCCAAGTCTTTTTCTATGCCATCCTCCATTAAAGAGTTCTGAAGGTCTTCTATTTTTCTGGCAGTATCTAGTCTGAATTTAGCGTAAGCCTTCCACTTATCTCTTTTAGCTTTTAGTTTGTCATCAGTAGCCTTAACCTCTCCCGCATCAAATATTTCCAAATCTTTTTGTAAACTTTCAACATCGCCTTTAGTTGTTTTTATCCATTTTTTTGTTTCTTTTTCCCTAAATGCATTTAGTCTTTCAGTTGATGCTTCTAATTTTCGTTCTACATCAAAAGTATGTGAATAAATATTCTCATTAGCATCTCTTAATATTTTTTGTTCTTCATCAGATAAATCATGCTGGTGTATTATGCCCTCTTCCCTTATTTTTTGTAATACTTCTAATGCCTTTTTTTCTTCATTTATTCTTTCTTGAATACTATCAATAGTATATCTAGCTTCTTCTTCAAATTTTTCTTTATCTTCTTTTGCGTTTTTTTCTGCTTCAGCTATAGCATCTGTTATTAATTTTCGTTCTGCTTTTGCCGTTTCTTCGCCTTTGGCTTTAGCTAAGTCAATTTCTTTTCTTGCTAATTTTTGCTTTAAATCAAACTCTTTATTTAACCTATCTTTTTTAGCATTCCATCTATCCTCATCTGCTTTTGCTTCTGCCTCTCTAAACTCTGCCTGTTTCTTTTCTGCTTCTAGGTTTCTTTTTGAGGATAAACCTATTAACTCTAAACCTTTTTGTACTGCTTTTATAGTTAAAATTAAAGGTGCGAAAGCAACCAGTAACACCTTCACCATAGCACTGCTATTTTTTAAGCCTTTAGACCCTCCGCTTATAGCTTTATTCAGTTTACTCCAATTAGCAACGAGCAAACCAATACCTACTATAATTGCACCTATTCCTGTACTTATAAGAGCTAACCTAAATAGCTTTACACTTTTAGTTGCTACACCTTGAGCCGTTGCGTATGCGTATGTAGATGAGGTTAAAACTTTAGTTCTAATAGATTTAAGTAAAAGCATAGCAGAACTTTCTTTCTCTAATGCCGTTGCTATTTGATTGATAGAGTTCATTAATGTTTGGGCAGCCATTAACTTAACCATTGTCTCTCTTAACTTCTCACTTTCTACTCCTGTTAAAGCCATAGCAGATTGAATACCACCAAAGGCAGCGACACCTGTTCCCACTAATTGTAAAGCACCTTGTAGATTCTTTTGGTCATCTGCAAGTCTTTTAGTTTCGTTCTGAATATCTATGTATCTATCTCTTAATTCAGATGCTTTCTGTAATGCTTCCTTACCTACTGGTGTTTCTCTTCCTGCACTTAATGCTATAGATTGATAAGCTTGTATTTGCTTATTCATATCTCTTACATTGAGAGGAGTTTCTTTTACAATCTTGTTGATATCAGATAACTGCTTCTCGTAAGAATCCCCACTTTTTAGAACGGCATCATATTGCTTTTTGGTGCTTCCAATAGCTTTATTATAGTCTTTAGTATCTTTAGTAGCTTCCTTTGTGTTACTATTGATTTTTATGTTGATAGTCTTATTTTCTGCCATTGGTTTCTGCTTTTAATTTCTTTAACATTTGTTCACGTTTCTTTTGCTTGTAAATCGCCTTAACCCCTGTTTCATAACTATACAATCCTTTCGCTATTTGTACGTTTTCTGATGCTTCAAAGAAGTCATCTATTGCCAATAAGTCTACAATGTTTTTTATCATTATGGTTGTTGTTGGATAAATATTTGGTTGCTTGTTTGTGTTCCATTACTGAATGTATAAGTAACTACTAAAGTGTATACTGCTAAATTACCCTCTTCTGTTCTTACTCTATCTGCAAGGTCTTCCGTGTTTATGTAGTCTAAATCGTCTTCCGTTTTTAAAACAGTCGTAGATGTAGGATTCTCTGGAATACATACCTCAACCGTTCCCTTACTTGTTAAAGTGCTTGGTGTAATCGTTACACTTGGATTGCTACAAGTTACATCTGCTTGTACCACTCCATTTGGAAATAATATTCTAACATCTAAACATTGATTTTGAAAGTCTGGAAGTAATGGCTCATTTGGTAAACCAATGCCACCATCTGCAAGTAAAGGTCTAAAGTCATTAATCAAAACTAAATCTACATCGCCAGTATTCAGATTAGACTTCATTGATTCTATAATGTATCTTTTATCTCTGATAATTACCCTATCATTCAAACGTAATTCAGTTAATAGGCTTACAGGTAAATTCGTTTTTACGGTTGTTCTTCTATTCTTTAGATTATATAAATTGAGTAAATAAGGACTATAATAAACACTAAACAAAGTATTTAAGTTTGCCAAGTTAGTCAAGGTACTTACTTCTGCATTAAAGTTTAAAGTAAAATCGCTATTGTTTACCGTTACATCTTGTCCGAATGGCAGATATGTATTAATAGTGCTTGTACTCGTGCCATCATAAAATTTGAATGCACAGGGTTTATTATCATACATATACAATAGCATAGGTTTAGGAACGTATGTATTAAGGTCTTTGTCTATCGTGAATCCAACTTGTAAATCCGTATTAGTGAATTTAGTCATCAACATATTTTCAAATGGTTGTTGAATTTTATATTCTCCTCCATCATAGTTAAATGTACTAACTGCATCTCCATAATCTCTGCTAAACGTATCACGAAAATTAGTATTTAATATGTTTTGGCTTTGTTGATATTTAAAAGATATGGCTTTATATAATTTTACCCTGTCAATATTAATGCTTTTGATATCCGTGTATTTGGTAATATCTACAATTGCACCTTTAGAATACCAATCGTCTAATGGCTCAACTTGAAAGACACCCTCTGCAATTCCATAACAAGTTAAATTAAACTCTTTTAAAACGCCTGTAAAAAAGTCTGAAACTTTCATATCTGGCAAGTAATTTAATACAGATATATTTCCCTCAATTAATAAAGGCGTAGTGCCTCTTGCATAATATGTATTTATACCATCTACTTCAGAGCCAAAAGAATCTAAATACACCCATTCTTGGCTATATATTATTTCAATTTCAATATTTATTTGCTCACTTGCTCTAACTCTAAAAGAATATGTTTGTTGTTCTAAATTAATATCGTTTAAGTCATTAGATATTTGAGTGATTATTGCATTGCCTGTAAATTGTGAACTATCATAAGTTATTTGAAGAACACCATTTAAAATTACATCAATATAATATGTTGCCGTTACAACATCTAAACCATACGTGTTAATATTTACCTTATGCCTCAAACTAAAAAAACTCATATTAGATGGGCTACTCGGAACTGCTTGATTAAATGGTATGTATCCGTATGTCAAGCTATTTTCTGATAGTGTAAAATAATCAGTATAAACATCTGGAGGAGTTATCGCAGTTCCCAACACAAAAGCACTTTGACCTCCTGTATCTAATTCCAAATCGAATGTTTCTGTTAAGTATTCAAAGTTGTTTTTATTTTGACAATACAAGAAGCAATTTTGAAATCTTTTGTCTGTTAAAAAAGTACCTTCAAATGTTACTCCGTATCTGCCTTGAATAGCACCGAATAATGCAGCGATACGAATGGCAGGGAATAATTCTGTGTAATTAATTTGACTGCTACCAGTTGGCGAAATATCATTTACCCCACCATCTTGATAAGTTAAATACCTTTGTGCTATTAATGGATATCTAATAACATAATTTGTAGCACCGTCTGTTATTCTATTTTCTATTTCTGTCCCTGTATATTCGTGTGAATATATGCCGACTAAATCCAAGTTTTGAAGTTTCTCTTCTCCAAACTTGTCTTTTAAACTTGTGATATCTCCATAGAAAGTAATCTGATATGAATACGCTTGATTGTTTTTTACTTCCGATTTTTCTAAACTTATTTTTCCACGCCTAAATGTTGTTAAGTCTATTTCAATATAAGCATCTCTTCTGATGTTGTGGTCAAACAATGTATTAACGTCTTGTATGTCGCCAATATCACTATTGTAAAAATGCTTAAATATAGCATCATTCTTTGGAGTACTTGGAACATTAAAGCTTTGTGAATAGTCAGTAAATACCTTGCTAATATCTTGGATATCCTGTTGCTTACTTGTAACGCTTATTATTTCGTCCTTGAATAAATCAAGTCTTTGTCCCTCTATGTATACTTGTACCGTTCTCATTATACAACCGTGCTAATTAAATCGTATGCAAAATCAAACTCTAATTCGTAGTTAATCATTCCATCGTTTATTCCTACTTGTTTTTGAAGTGATTTAGTTTTAACTTTTACAGGTAAATAGTTTGCGTTGTATTCTGGGTCTAATAAATGTATCTTTTCGCTTAACATCATTTCTTGGATATATTCGCCATACAAATCATTAACCCATCCTGTATTTAGTTTTATAGATTCTGTTGCGTTGATATTGAATTCTTTTATTTGCCCCTCGTTAGTTGGAAAGAATGGTAGTACGCTTGGATTGAATTTGTATTCATTCGTTTTTACGTTGATGTTTCTTTTCTTTACTTTTTGAAAGAATATTCTTGCCCAACTTCCGTAACGATTTAAAAAGTCTACTGCTACAGGTGAATACTTTGGCTCACATTGTGGCACAAAATAACCTGTCCACCTTACACCACTTCCACCTATTAACCATTCTACTTTATTTCCGTCTTGTAAATAAGGCAAATATACTCGTGAAAATGTTTTCATTCCTGCCGTTGTAGCCGTTATTGTATGTGTTGCTCCTGTATAGGTGTTTGTGTATCTTATGGCATCTGCTATTTCCATTGTTACATCAAAGCTACCAGCCATATTAATAGGAGTTGTAGAAAACAAACTGCCATCATAATTATAAAAATATGTACCTTCTGTTAAAAGCACAGTAGAACTGACTGCATTAAATCCATCGCTATAATAAGCAAAGCCATCCATAAAGTCCCCAGATGAACTTGCCAAAGCATCTAATACATAAGTGCCACCAATTAGATTATAAACGTCAACGTGGTAATTTACTTTGTAGTCCGTGTTTATGTCTGCATCATAAGTATTATACAGGTTTTGCCACGTTGTAAACGTATAGTATTCTCTAACATAAGGCGAAAGATTATAAAAAGTTTTCGTGTTGTTAGATGCAGGAATTAATTTAGAAAGTGTGTATTGTGGACTTGCTGGTTGGCTTCCAGTATTCCACAAATATAATTCTATTTTGCTTCCTGTTTGTGTAGCATCGTCTACTTCTATAATGTATGGACTTCTTGATAAATTCATTTTAGTTTTTTAAAGTTTTCGTCTGTGATTGTATTGAATAGGTTTACCATATCAAGTGCGTATTTCTCTGTCACTTCTTTAGGTAGCTTCTTGTAGTATTTCTCAAATGGTTTAGTAAAGAACATACTTGGTTTAATTCCTTTATTCCAAATGCTCCTTATTATTGTTCTTGCCGTTTGCTCATAGCTTAAGAACTTGCCCTCCTTATCTCTAAATTGAAACTTCTTTCTTTGCACCCATTGATTGATTCCTTTTGTCAATCCTCCACTTTCTCCACTACCTGTCCCAAATCTATAGCCACTTAAACTCTTGCCACTCTTTACACCTTTAACTCCTCTATCTTGAAACCATCCGTAGCCTTTCATTTGAAAAGTTATTTGTACACTATTAGGTGATTCCTTTACATAAGATTTTAAGCTATTTGCAAGTGCGCCAGTATCTCTTGGCAAACCTTGTTTAGCTTCCTTTATAACCTTATCTCTAAAGCTATCTAATAACTTTTGCACTTCGCCTTTCTTCATTAGCAAATAGTCATATCATTAGGTATTAATATATCACAGGTCAACGTCCATCCTGTTAGGTTGTTTTCCATACGTTCAGTAAATGGCTCACACGTTGGCGTACCATCCACTTGAAACGCATCGGTATATAAGTCTCCTCTTCTTAACAACTCATAGCATCTGTTAAGAACTGCTAACATAGTATTGAGTACATATAACTCATTATTGTTGCCATCGAATTTATCTGTGGTTTCGTCTTTGGATACGTTTACAATATCCATTGCCAAGATGCTTAAATTGTATCTAATCACGTTATTCTCAAAGGTTGCAGTATTAACTATAATATGCACCAATGGAAAGATAGTCTGCTTATTTAGGTCAACGTCAAAAATGTCCCCCTGTGATACGGTAGATATTAGATTGTCATTCTCAAAGTGTGTTCGTAGTTTGTCTATTATATCGAAGTAGTTCATAGTTTATCTTTTCATTTTTCTGTTAAGCTCTCTGGCTTCAATTTCGTTTTTCTCTTTTTCGAATGTGAGATAGGTAAGACATTGAGATAGTTCAAGTTTTGTAACTGCATCAATCCTTGTGACATCTCCTTGAGCGCATTGATAGATGCTTGAGTACCATTTCCATTTTTTGCCAAATTGAACTCTTTCGTTGAACTCATTGAGTTGGTCATTGTCTTCATCTCTTTCTGCAAATAGTTGAGGGTAGCGTTTAGTAATTCTTTCGCGATATCGTAAAAAAAAACACTTGCTGCTATGGCAATATCTAAAGGTGCAAACTTCATAAGCTCTTGCATATCCTCGTTTGGCTCGTAGTCTACAATAGAATACTTGTCTTTATACTTCTCTTTAATTGGTCTGAACATTACTGCCATCGCTTTGTGGTATGTTTTCCAATCTTGCAAGTTGTGTTCTATATCTACATACTCTCCAAAGCTGATGTGTTCAAGGTTAGGAATAAATGCAAAGGTATAGTCTCCTAATTTAAAGTGACGTCTTAATTTTGGCTTCTGTTTAAATACCTCTGTGAAATGTACTATCAATTCGTTGAGGTCTTTTAACTGAATGTTCATAACTTCCTTAAGTTCTATGCCACAGAATATCTGTATCATTTTTTGAGCGATGAACTCCTCATCATTGCTGTTGTCTTTCATCTCAATGAATTTCTGATATCTTGATAAAGGTATCTCGCTTAAGTCAGTAGGTAATGTTATATCTATTTTCATCTTCTTATATTAATAACTAAATTTTCGTGTTTTTGTTATCCGTAGCTACATAATAGAATAGCTTCCGTAATTCTTATTCATTCCTAACGTTTCCATCTCGTGGTATCTAACGGCATCGATTGCGTGGTTGAAATTGTCGATAGGTTTGTTTAGTCGCTTGCCTGTTTTGTCCGTGTCCCAACAATAAGACCGTAATTCTTTGATAAGGTTTGTACTGCTCTTTGTTACCAGGTAATCTTGCCTTTGCATTACATCTATTCCGTAGTTAATAGAATCCTTTCCTTTGGTAGCACCCTTTATAAGTATTCCGTGTTTCTGTCTGCGTATTTCTTCGATGCTTTTCGGCTCTGCACTATCTGCTACAATTGGAACGCTTACAGGCAATATTTTAGCGATGTCAGAATTAAGCATTTTTGTTTGGTATGCTTTCTCGTTTAATATCCTTTGGTTATTGTAGGTGTATATTTCAATGATTGCCGTTGGGTCTGCACTATATCCGAAGTCAAGCCCTATGCCTATCAATCTTGCTTCCTCTGGTATTCTATCTATGATTGTGTAGTTGGTAAATACTGCTCCTTGTAATTGACCGATTTTTCCCTCTCCATAAACACGCCACCAATTGTCCCAATACGTGCTTGTCTTTGCTTTTAAGCGATTCTTTTCTATTTGTTGTACAATACCCTCATCAAGTCCCTCATTGTCCTTGTACGTTAATATAATGAAGTCTGCATCTGATTCGTGTTTTAGTTCGGTATGTACCCAGAACTCATTTGCAGGATTAAAATCCAAGTATATCTCTTTCTTTGTTCTTATTGAGAGTTCGTTGTAAGCATCAAACTGAATGTTGTTACACTCGTTAATATACAGGATATCTCTCCTTGCTCCTCTTAACTTACTTGAATCGTCTGCACTAAAGAACTCTATAAAGCTTCCATTTGCAAAGTCATATCTTAAATGGCTCTTGTTATATCTGTCATCAAAGTACCTATTAGTCCACTTCATAATCTTTAAGAAGTCCCTTAATGCTCCTCTTCTTAAATGCGGTATGGATTCAGCTACTACGCTTATTTCAAGGTTTGGAGTATCTGCTGCTTTATGTATTAAGCAAGGCAATATACCGAATGTCTTTCCTGCACTCGTTCCACCTTGAATAATTTTGATTCGTTTTTTTAACGCTAAAATCTTATTTATTGCCGTCGTCCTCTTTAACATCTGGGAATAAAGGTTGCTCTATATTGGTTTGTTCTACCTGTTGGACAGGTGCGCCATAAGCACTATCTAATAACTTTTGGTAAGATGTAGCATCGCCCTCTCTTGCTTTCTTGATTAGTGCTAATGTCATTAAATCCTCTTGTGAAAGTATTTCTTCTACGTCTGTTATAGGATTGTTTTTGTTCTGTTCTAACGCTAACCATTTACGAGCAACAGAACTTCTATTCTTGCTTCCCTTTGGTCTGCCTTTAGGATTGCCACTTTGTCCTTTCTTGTATCTTATTAAGTTTTCTTCGTTAGCCATTATTCTCTGTAGTTTCTATGTTGTTAATATCTTTTGTTTCATTTGTTATTGTAATGTGATTCGTGTTTTCATAGTGTACTTCAACATTCTCTCCAGAATCTAAAAACCTTGCTTGTATTTCGTTGATTCTTTTCTTATGTCTTATTGGATGCCCTACTATCTTAATCATTGTAAGCTTCGTGAACTTTACGCATCTTGTTTACTATATCTCTTATGCAACTCTTACAGGTTGTATCCCCTTGCTTTGCATTAAATACTCTGTTGTATATAGCTAAGAGTTTTCTTTTGCCACTTGGTCTATATGTACCACCTTGAGCAAAGAAGTCTGATAGCCATTCGTATTCTGATTCAGTAAGGCAGTTCGTGTTTCTGTACCTCCATATCTTGTTTAATTTTTCCTTACGTTCATCACACCCACAATCGTCTCCTGCTAACCATTCAACTGCTTTCTTTATGCCTGTGGCTTCTGTTATCTTTTCAATGGTATCTCCTAACCCCTCGCTGGGTTGTTGCTTTTTCCAATCTTTGTACTCCTTAGACCTTTTGTCTAATCCTAAATAATATTCCGTGTTTTTCTCCATTAGTTATATTTTTTCGTAATCCTCGTTTATATAATCCTCGTAATCCTCTGCACAATTATCTCTCAATCTTTGTTTGCAGTATTTAATTGTACTGAATATGCTTTTAGTTCCTATCTTGGTTTCTTTTGATGCCTCTCTAAAGCTCCATTCCTTGTCTCTATATAACTTGAATAAACCTTTATCGTACCAATGCCACGAATCCATCTCTTTAGATAGCTTTGCTTCCAGTAAATATTCTGCTTCTTTTTTTGATATGTAATCGTACTCAACCGTAAGGTGTTTAATCTCGTCTAAATCTACCTTTTGATGTTTCTGCCTTTCCATACATAAGCTTTTAAATATGTTTTTTAACGTGAAATGTATGTAGGCTCTGTTTAGTTGTCCGTTTTTTTGTATGACCTTTTCTCTGTCTGCATACTTGTGTAATCTAATGTACATTTCTTGAACGATATCTTCGGCGTAGAAGTCTTCTCCGTAGCTTTGTACGATTCTCAAATAGTCAGCGTGAAACTTTGCAACTTCTTTTAACCAGTTCATTGATTAGATATTAAACAAATGTAATGATTATTTTCTAATAATGTATAGACGAAGTTTTAAACGAATAGTTGTGAATAAAAAAAAGCACCTCTTTCAAAGTGCTTCTTCCATTTTATAGTTTATAATCTAAAAAGGCAATCCATCTAAATCTGATAGTTGTGCATCGTGCTTTGCGTCTTCGTTTCCACCAGCTTCAACTTCTGCTTGGTACGGTTTACTAAACTTTGCACTAAAATACTTTACACCACTTTTACTTTCGTTTAGCCATAGTGCTACTTCTTTTTCTACACCATCAATTAAAGCTTTACCTTTGTAATCTGGATGCGAATCCGTTTTTTTGTAATCGTTTTTAAAAATCGCTCCTGTGTTGTTCTTTTGTTCCATAACTTAATCTATTGTTTTACTTATAATGTAGGCACTTAACGTCTTTCGTTTTCGCCTGGCTTTTTCTTTTAAAAGCTTTTTCTCTTCTTCTGTTACTCTTATTGTAACAATATCAGTCTTTCGTGTTTTCATCTATTAAAGTTTCGTAATACTTTCTACATTCTT
>Ga0208767_1002477_pt1 | contig 13955 bp, 16 predicted proteins | sample VirMetDEL_Mar_21_FD_184514 | JGI IMG/M metagenome (GOLD analysis project Ga0208767, IMG submission 184514) | Aqueous microbial communities from the Delaware River and Bay under freshwater to marine salinity gradient to study organic matter... | ecosystem: Environmental > Aquatic > Marine >... | reverse complement strand
TAACAGAAAAACAAAAGAAAGCATTACAAAAAGCAAGGGAAGGAAAAAAGTTAAAAAAGATGATGAAGAAACAAATGGAAACAATCAAGAAAGAGGAACCGAAGAAAACAGACAAGGAAATATTAACAACATCCTTTATGAAACATTTGCCAATGTTGGCGATAGGGTTAGCATCATTGGGAGCAGGTTATTATGTAATGTCCTTAATGAAATCCAAAATGAATACTTACAAGAAACAGGAAACAGAAGAAACAACACAATTGAATCAAATGGAAGTTATGGAGAAATTTATGAAAATACAAGAAACAGAATCAGTAGAGAAATCACAACCTATTCCAGAACAATCTATGAAATCAACCAAACTAAATTTACATTTCTAAAATATTCAACTTGTATAGGAATAGTTGGAACACTTGGAATTATTTTACAATTAAATTTTCTTTTAGTAATTTTTATTTATAAAAGTTTTTAATAAAATTATTTTGTTTCTATAATATATAAAAACAAAATGGAAATTCAAATTGACGAAGAACAAAAAGGAAACAAAATTGTTTTAGAAGAAATCCCAAAAGTTAAACAAGTCCATACCTGTAATAATTGTGGAAAAGAATATAAAACAAGAAGTGGTTTATATAAACATAATCAGAAATGTATCCCAGTAGAAGAAGAAGAAGGAGAAAGTGAAGCGGAAACAGAATACTATGACGAAGAACAAGAAGAACAAACAGAAGAAACAATAGATCAAGAAAGAGTTTTAAGATATAAATTACAAAATGAATTAAAACAATTATATATGAATAATCCAAGTTCAGTAAATTTAAACAAACCTTTATATTTTACTGATATAGAAGTGATTAATCAAATGTCAATTGAAGAATTACAAATGAGAATAATTGATGCAAAATTAACCTTTTCTAAAAAATTAGATATGAAAGTTTCTGATACAGCATTAACTTTAACAAATCAAGTTGTAGGAGGTTTATTAGGTTGTATTGATGAATTAGAACAAGAAGTTCAAAAAGACGAAATTTTAAGAGAAGCAACAAAAGATTTATTATCATTTAAAATCCTTAATCATATACCAATGGAATTAAAAGTATCAGGTTTATATTCTTTAAATGTAGCAACAGCAGTCAAAAAATCTAAATTAAGAAAACAAAGAGAACAAGTTATGAAAGTAGAAAATATTGAAGATAATTAATTTTATTTTATAATCATATTATATAATAAAATGGACGAAAAAATTTTTACAACAGATCCTGCAAAAGTGTTTTATATTAGTGGCAAAAGAAATTCAGGAAAAACTTATTTTACAATCCAAATGTTAATTAATAAGAAATTATTAAAAAATCATTTTGACGAAATATTTGTTATAAATCCTACATTAGAATATGATAATAAATGGAGTATTTTAGATATACCTGACGAAAATATTTTTGGTGAATTTAGTTTAGACCTTTTAGAAGAACTTGATAATCATATTCAAGAAGAATTTAAAAAAGATAATGAAAAAAAAACTTTACTAATCCTTGATGATTGTTTAGGTTCTAATGATTTTAAAAAAAACAATGATAATAATATTTTTAATAAAATGATTTATATTGGAAGACATTACAATTTATCTATGATAATTTTAAGTCAAAAGTTTAAAGGAATATCAGGGGGTATTAGAAGTAATATTGATTATTTTATTACATTTGATACTTATAATGATAAAGAAAAAACAGCAATATTTGAAGAATTCGGCATAGGTAATAAAAAACAATTCTATCAAATTTTGAAATATGTTTTTACTGATAAATATGATAAAATGATTATTGATACAGCAAACGGATATTTTTACAAAAACTTTAATAGATTAAAAATAAATATAGATGATTAATATATATATAAATAATTATGGGTAATAATATTGGAAATCCAGTAGAAGATGTAGTTGATAAAGTTAATCCATTAGATGGAATTAAGTTTATATTTGATATTATAAAAGAAGCAAAAGAGTTTATTGTAGCTATTGTTGAATTTATCAAAGATTTATTTAGTCTTATACCAAAAGTTATTGAAATAATGCAATTAGTTGTTAAAATGATTGAGATGGGTATTGATTTTACCGAAGATATGGCGTATATTATGCCACCATTTATCATATTGTATCTTACAAGTTATATAATCAAACAATATGAATACATAGATGATTTAAGTAATATAATCTGATTCTAATTTTTTAATTTAAAAAAATAGAATATTTGGTTTTTATAAACAAACAAAAATATATTAATATAATATATATTTAAATAATGGATGAGTTTGAAAAAAAAGTTTTTGAAAATCTTGACTTATATAGAGAATTAACTGAAAAATATACTTTAAGAAAAATTAATTTAGACCCTGTTGAAATGTTAAAAAAAGTCAATGATTTAAAAGATAAAACAAGAGGTGATAAATTAAATACATATAAATTTGACGACAATAATTATTTATATGATAGTAATTTTTATTTTGTAGGTAATAAGGGTATTTTTGATATTCAAGGTTTAATTTATGTAAGTAATAATAAAGAAGCAGAAGTTATAAAAAAATATAATATAGGTTTAGGTCAATATAAAAGAAATATTGTTGATATTACACAAGAAATATCTATTGATGAAAAAATTGAAGATTTTATGATTAGAAATTATAAAACAAGAGACCAATTTGACGAATATACTTATAAATATAATTCACAATGGAAGGCAAGAGGTATTAAAAAACAAGGAGACCCTAATTTTTTAAGAACAAAAGATTCTTATGGAGAAATAAAATATAATGACGAAGTTTATCAAAAAGAAAGGGAAAAGATAGAACAAAGAAATGAAAAATTCGCAGAACAATTAATGGGACAATTTGGGTTAGATAAATTACCAGAACAAATGAATCAAATAGGAGAAGTTGTTAAAGAATTAGATAAAAATATTAGTAGTGTTGGTAATAATGTTAATAATACATTAACAACTACTTTAAATGTTTTTGAAGATGTTGAAGAAAAAATAGAAGATGTTGTTGATGATATTGGAGGTGTAATTGATGATATTGGAGGTGTAATTGATGATATTGGAGATGTAGTAGGACAAGTTAAAAACAGAAAAAGTAAAATTGACGAATTTAGTGATTATATTAGATTCTTTTTCAAATCTATTATTAGTATATTAAATGCAATTATTAAATTAACAAAAATGGGTTTTAAAATTACTGAATTAATTATTATCATCAGTCCTATTTTAGTAATTGTTTATACTTTTTACAAAATTAATTTATCATTATATAATATAAACGATTATGGAAAAGAAGAGAGAAATAAAAATTATGAAACGTCGTGAAATACCACTTAAATATAAGTTTGGGATATATTATGGAGTATCATTAGGAATTGCTTACATATATATACAAAATGATTTAGATAAAAAAATGTATGAAAGTTTAGTTGATAGAGTCCAAAAGTTTTACGATTATTTTGATAAGTTTAAATTATAACCAAATGTTTTTTTTTATATTTTAAATATATTTTTTAAACATATAAAAAACAATGAATGACGAACGCAGATCTAAGAATTTAACCTCAGGGTTAAATGACGATTTTTTAAAATATTGTATAGGATATGTAAAAGAAAACTTAAATACAGATGATAAAAGAAATAATTTTATAAACACATTAGATGATATTAAATCAAAATTAGAAAAAAAGATTGAAGAAAAAGAACAAGAAAACTTATTAAATGGATCATTAAAAGTTGAAGAAGTCAATGGTTCTTTTTTGTTTAGTAGAGATATTCCTGAAATTAAAATGAATGAAAAAGATATAGAAAGACTTTTAAACGAAAATAAAAAAAAACCTATTATAAAAACTATTAAGAAACCTAATAAAAAAACTAATAGAAAGAATAAACAAAAGAATAATAGAAAAAATAAAAAATCTTAATTTAATATATAAATAAATATGTTCGCAACAGTTTCAACTATGTTAGGAGGTCTTGCAAGTGCAATTACTATAAAAAAACACGCAGAAGTAAATGAAGTTGAAAAACAAAATCAAAACTTATTTAGAAACGATGAAGGTAAATTAAATGTTATGCCTAAACAACAATCAAGATTAAATCTTTTTAGTCAAAACGATACAGAAACATTAACACAAAGAAGAAAAGATCAAGAACCAAACAGAACAGCAAATTTAAATGTAGAAATTATAGAAACAAATAATATTAAATTAAAAGAACCAACAAAAGCAAATAATATACAAGAAGGTAATAGACAATATAATTTATTTAGTTTAGGAGAACAAACAACAGAACTAAGTAAGTTTTATAAATCTAAAGACTTTTACTATCAAGTGGATAACCAACAAGATTTATCAGGTTTAGATAAATTAAAAAAACCAAGAAAACTTAACGATATTGATTCTAATCAAACTTTACCACAAATTCATAGAACTCAATTAAAAACATCAAGAATTATTTATTGAATTGTTTAGTAAAAATTTTTTAGTAATAATATAATTATTATTAAAAAAAAAATATTTTAATACTATATAAAAAAAAACAATGACATCATTACCTAAAGAATTCGATATCAACCAAGTCAAAGATTTCAGTGAATTAGATATTGAAGAATTAAGAGTACCAGCATATGGTAATACATCAGTTTCATCATCCGGTAACAAAAAAATTGAATTTAGATTACCAAGAAATGCATTCTTACATGGAGCAGAAAGTGATATTATCTGCAATGTTGCGTGCGGAACAACAGGTAAAATCCACGATTGGAGCGAAAGCTGGTTAGACCAAGTAGTTATCAAATGCGGCAACTTAGAAATCGTTAGAGAAACAAATGGAGGTTTTTTTAGATCTTTAGTAAATAATGCAAGATACGAATATAACGACAGAACATCAGCATCCGGTAAAGTAAGAGGTAGTGATGGAACCATTTTTGATTCTATGCACTCAGCATCAAGAAAAGTAAGAATCCCATTATACGATACTATTTCAAAATGGGGTGTATCTCCAATATTTGCTGATTTACTCCCATTATACAAAATGGATCAAGTAAAAATTGAATTACATTTAAATAATAACTTAACAGAATATACAGAAGGAGCAACCGCAGCAGATTCTTTTACAGCAGATAATTTTGAATTATTATGCAGATTAATTGACTCTCCATCATTAAGAGCACAATATAATAAAGACATTGTCCGTAATTTTTCCAGTTATTCTTGGCATCAAGATACACTAATATCAGGATCATCAAGAATCGCAAGTGTAGTTCCAGCATCATTTCAAAATATGACAGGTTTAATTGTTTGTTCTAGAGCATCAAGTGTAGTAAATGACGGAACAGTTGCAGATAAATACCAAGGACAATTTGACTTAAATAGTGTAACAGAAGGTGCTTTGAGAATAGATGGAACACAAATGCCATCTAACAAATATAATTATACTGATTCAGTAGAAAATGTAATGTTATTAGAAAGATTTTGGCAAGTAAAATCATTAGGTTCTTATCACGATTATAGTGATGATGGTGCATCAAACGATTCAAAACAATATTTAGTTTTCCCATTCGAATCCTCAAAAGACGCAATTACAGGTCTTAACACTGCATCAAAAACAGGTACAATCGTTTGTGATATCAGTTGCACTGCATCAGCAAACCAAAACTTAGATTTCTTTATTATGTATAACGCATTTTACAGAATCTCCGCAAATGGTGCTATCTCTGTATCCAAATAAATTATTTTTAATTGTTTAGTAATATTTTAACCCCGCCACCCATATTGTTATTTTAAATTATTATAAAATAATTTATTATGTAATATTATTATATAATAAACTATTATGAATCAAATACCAACCGAGTTTGATATTAACCAAGTTAAAGATTTTTCCCAGTTAGAGATGGATGATATTGAAATTAAACCAAAAAATACAAATACTATTAGTAATAATGATAGTAACCCTTTTTTTGAATTTGAATTACCACAAGAAAAATTCTTATATAGTGAAGAAAGTTTTTTTACATTACAAGTTCAAACAGGAATTACAGGAACTTATTTACACGATTGGTGCGATAGCCCATTTAATCGTTTAGTTATAGATTGTGGTAATATAAATATAGTTAATGAAAGTGAATTTGGTTTTTTTAGAGTTTTAACAAATAACCATAATTATAAATATAATACCCGTTTAAGTTCTACCGGAGTTATGAGAGGAGCCGATAGTTCCATTTGGGATATGTTTAGTTCTAAAAGAAAATTATTTATACATTTATACGACCCTTTTAGTAAATTTGGAATAAGTAATTTTTTTAAAGATTTATTACCTTTATATAAAATGGATATTATTAGAATTAAATTATATTTAAATAAAAATCTTATAGAACATTTAGATAATACAACTGGATTAACAACAAGTTTAACAATGACAAATCCAAAACTCCATTTAAGATTGATAGATAGTCCTGATTTAAGAAAAGAATATAATAAACCTATTACAAGAAATTTTTTTAGTTATAATCATAATGTAGATAATATTGTAAATGGTGCAACAAAAATCTCATCAATTATTCCTTTTAATAATCAATTAATTTCTGGAATATTAGTAGCACAAAGACCCGTAAGTATGTTAAATGATCCTGATGTAAATGCAAAGTATTCAGCTAGATTTACTATATCAAACGCAACAAAAGGTAATATAATAATTGACGGAAAACCTATTAATAAAAGTAAATATGATTTTACAAACGCAGTTGAAAATATTAGAAATCTTGAAAGATTCTTTTTAGTGGATCATTTAGGTTCTTATATATCTTCTTATGATATGATTAATTATAATAATTTTCCAGGTTATAGTCATACTGACGATTCATCATTACAATATATACATAAAGGTATAGAATTAAGATATACTCTTGCTTTTCCTTTTAGTAATATAGAAGAATATGTAATAGGACAAAATGGAACAGCAACATCTGGAACAGCACAACTTAATATTGATATAAATGCTGTTGAAGATTGCCAAGTTGATATTTTTACAAAATATATGGTTTTTTATAATATTAGTGAAGATGGTAAGTTTGCTGTTAAAAGATAATACGTTTAAATTAAAAAATAAAATTCTTTAGTAAGAATATAGAAAATGGAAAACGTTGTAGAAATTAAAAAAACTTGCTTACATTGTGTAGAACAAAAACCTTTTAGTGAATTTGTCCGTGGTAGAAAAGTTTGTAAGATCTGTTATAAAGAATATATGAGAGAATATTATAGAAATAAAAAACAAGAAATTATTGAAAAACAAAAAAATTATTACAATGATAATAAAGAAAAATTAAAATCTTATAGTAAATCTTATTATCAGAAGAATAAAGAAACAATTAAAAAAAGTATTTTAGAAAAATATCATAAAAACAAAGAAGAAAAATCATAACTTATTATATATATAATATATTATGTTTGAAACAATTTTAGGGATTTGTTTAGTAGTTGGTATAGTAGTTTTAAGATTTTGTGTTAAACTCTTTACAAGTTATTTACTAGAATAATTTTTTAATCAGTTTATATTTTAGGTTATTCGTCTCAGTTATTTTTATAAAATATTTGGTTAAAATATAAAAGAATGTGTGATAAAAATACTATTTGTCTTTGGTGCAAAAAACCTTTAAGAAAATTTTATAAGAAAGGTTGGAAGCCAATTAAAGTTCATAAAAAATGTTATAAGATATGGAAAATCAATGAAGATTTAAAAACATATAAAACATAGTCTCTTTTAAAAATCTTAATTTTTAAGATGTTTAAAAAATAAAAATCCTTTAGTAGAAACTTTATTAGAAATTTTTATTAAGATTTTCTAATAACATTTATAATAATTTATTTTTTAATTCTACGTTTAAAAAATAAAATTAATTTATTTTTATATTTATATAAAATAACCATATAGAGATGTCCCGTATCAACATCAACCAAGAATTAAAAAGAATAAGTCTTTTAGTAAAATCAGTCAATAAAAATAAAAACAAAATAAATAAAAAAGTAGATACTTTAAGAAGTCGTTTAGTAAGAGATAAACAAAGAATTAAAGGTTTAGAAGGTAATAGATTTATTACACTTTTTAATAAAATTAATAATAATAAGGAAAAATTAAAAGAACTTAATAAAGAAAAAAGAAAACTTAACGCAAAATTAAGATATAATGATAGAATAAAACAACAAAGACAAAGTATTAAAGATCAAATTACAAATAATAGTATTTCTGTTAGAATTGATATTGAAAATCGTTTTTATACTATTAATGGTGTAAATTATGATTTTGATTACGCAGATAGAAAAATTATAATGAAAAATATATTAAAAGATATTAATATAATATTCGGTAAAGTAAATATTACAATGAGAGATAATAATGGTGAATTTTTTAATAAAATTAAAGATATTAATAATTTAGGTAGTGGTGAAATATCAAGAATATTTGATGGTTTTAATGATTTTTGGACTGATATAAGCCAACAAACTATTTTTGATGAAGAAATTAGAGATGGTATTATTATAGTAGAATTCAACAAATTAGTTGATGTTAGAGGAAGAGGCCGTAGAATGATTCAATATTATTTAGACGGAGTTAATATCCATTGTTTTTTTGAACCAATCAGAAAATATTACGAAAACAGAATGAGTGAAAAAAATATATCTAAATCAACAAAAAAAGTTTATAAAAGTTTTTATAATAAAACATTAAACTATATTAAGGATTACAGCAAAGGTATCAACGAAAAAGAAATTGACGATGTTTGTAAAAGTTTAAAAGTATCAGTCAGATTATATGAACCATTTAATAATAATTCATATTACGAGTTTAACTTAAAAAAATCTAATAAATTATTTACTTACATAAATACAAGAGAAAATCACTTAGAAGTTTTACATCATAACAAAGAAAAAATTGATATTAAAACAATTGACGAAATGACTATGATTAGAGATATGTTAGAATCTAACAAAGACTTTTATATTTATAAAAGAAATAAGTTTGGTATTAATAAAATTATTACCAATACTAACGAATATATTTTAAAATTAGAACATTTTGAAGATGTAGAAAAATTTAACGAAAATACCGGTATTAATAGATTTTCAATAGATTATACCGAAAATCCAAAATTATCCAATTATATTTTTAAATCAACATTATTAACTAATTCAGTTAATTTTAAAAAGAATGTTATGTTATTTGATGATGATGTTAAACATATAGATCAACATAGAGCTTACTGGAAATTTAAAGAATGTGGTTATTATAAAGGTTTTCCAACCATATTTACAAACTGGGTTAAATTTAACAAAAATGATATATCAGATATTAAAGATTTTTTAAATCAAAATATCGGTTTTTATGAAATTAAAAATGTTAATCTTGATAATTGTAATGAAAATACTAGACAAATCTTACAAAAATTAAAATATCATAATTATTTAAGTATAAACCATAATTATACCAATACAGAATTATTATTTTTATATGATAATGGAGTAAGATTTGAATTAGTATCAGGTATGTATTGTAAAAAATCATTTGATATCAGTAATAGTGATATGGATATATTAAACAAAAAAGTAAGTATTGACGGAGAAAATGAAGTAGGTTTATACGCAATTTATTCAGGTATGTTATCAAGTGTAAAATTCAAGAATAGTTATTATTTTAGAACAAGTGAAAACTTTGCTCGTAATTTAGTTTGTGAAGAAAACAAATATGATTTATTATATAACAATGAAAACAAAACTGGTATTTTCTATGTAGAAAATGAAAACATTAAACATAAAGCCCATATTGGTAGTTTTATTTATTCTTATCAAAGAATCAATTTATTTCAACAATTATTTAAATTTGATTATAACAATATCGTAAAAGTTGTTATGGATGGTATTTTTTATGTAAATGATACACCTGAATTACATACAGGATTTAGAGTAAAAGATGGTGAATTATCCAATGATGATTGTAATTTTGTCAATAAATTACACGTATATGATCCTGATTTAGATAATATTGATATTCCATTTTATAATAAATTAGATGATGGTAATACAATTTTTGCATCAGGTGCAGGAGGAGCTGGTAAAACATATAGTTCTATCGTTAATAACAAACATTTAAACACTTTATATGTAGCACCATCATATACATTAGCAAGAGAAAAATTAAATGAATTTCCACATATCAGAGAAGATGTTTATGCTAATGTTTTAGAAGGACAACAATGGATAAAATTTCATAAAGATTATAATGTAGTTATATTAGATGAAGCAACAATGATTACCGGACATATGAAAGAAAAATTTATGTCTATGTTTCCATATAGTAAGATATATTTTTGCGGAGATATTGACAAAGATTCCAAATCTTTCCAATTACCACCAGTAGTCAGTGAAGTTATGAACTTAGAAAATATAGATATTTACAGAGAATATACAAAAAATTACAGAATAAAATGTAATAAGTTAAGAAAACTCATTGACTATTTAAGATTTTGTATCAAGAAGGAAACAGACCCAAAAAAAGTTTTACAAAAAGTTTTAGAAGATTATAAAGATAGAGTTATTAATATGGATGAATTAAAAGATTTATACAAGATTGAAGATTATATATTATCAGCGAGAAAACAATGCCAAAAACATAACGGAGAATGTAGTTGTGATACTAACCATATTAAATTATTCAATGGTTTATTTGATTATAAGAAATATCTTATTACAAAAAATTCAGAACATTTTAGTAATGGTGATATTATTATTAATCCAGAAAAATTAACAAAGAATATGGAATTAAGAAATTCATTCACAATTCATCAAACACAAGGAAAAACAATTAAAGGAAAAAAAGTATTTATCTACACTAAAAACTTCTTTGATATTACTATGTTATATGTAGCAGTATCCAGAGTAGAAAAGTTAGATCAAATATATTTTATTAATTAAAAATAATTATTGGTATAATATATAACAATGATTACAAAAAAAAAGTTTTTTAGAAGTAATGCTAAAAATAAAAAGTATAGAGTTGAGTTTATGTATCAAGGAAAATTAAGAAAAGTTAATTTCGGTCAATTAGGATATCAACATTTTAGAGATTCAACCCCGTTAAAATTGTATAGTCATTTAAATCACGGAGATACAAAAAGAAGAAAAAGTTATAAAGCAAGATCAAGTGGAATTAAAAATAAACAAGGACAATTAACTTACAAAAATCCTTTGTATGCTAACTACTGGGCTTATCATTATTTATGGTAATTTTTTTATATTTATTATATATAAAAAAATATAATGATTTCTATTAAACAATGTAGAATGAATGTAAAAGAAATAAAGAAAGAATTAAAAAAAAGAGGTCATAAAGGTTATTCTAAATTAAAAAAAAATGATTTGTTACAATTATTACAAACAAAACCTAAATCTAAACCTATAAAAGTAGTTAAACCACAAACAAAAAAAAAAAAAAAAAAAATTAAAAAGTTAGTTAATACAAATAAAATTTTAGATAAATATATAAAATTAAAGTTTAATAATAATATAGAAAATCTTAAAAAAAGAATAAAAGTTATAAAAATTACAAATAGAAAACAAAAGGAATATAAGGATTTATATAAAAATTGTCAGGAAATATGTTGGGGTAATATTGCAGAAGAATTTATAAGAGAATTATTAGAAGATAATAAAAATATAATTTATGTTTTAACAATTGACGGAAGAGTAGAAGCATTTATAATATATTATAATACAAAAAAAAATAATATGTTTTTTACTAAAATTGAAATTTTATGTAGTGATAAAGAAAGAATTAAAGATAAAAAATTACAAAAATTAAATATGGGTTCTATTATGATGGAAATATGTTTAGAACATTCAAAAAAAATTAAATCTAATATTATTTTATTACAAAGCACAGATGAAGGATATGATTTTTATAAAAAAAAATTTAATTTTACTAATTATAAAAAAAATTATTATTATGAAAATCTAAAAAATGACGAAGATGAAGATAATTATTTAATAAAAAAGTTTAGTTGGACTAAAAAAATTAAGTAAAATTTTTTTATATTTATATTATATATAAAAAAAATAAAAATGTCTAAACCGGTTGTTGCTATGAACTTAACAGAATTAAAACAAGAATTAAAAAAATATAAAGGAAAAAAAGATAAAAATAGTAAGCTCATGATAAAATTTATTAATAATAAAATTGAAGAAAGAAAAATATATGATGATAATATTAAAAACTTTGATAAAATAATAAAACAAAGAGAAGAAGATAAATTAAATAGAATAAAACAAGAAAAACAAGAAGAAATAGATAGTAAAAAAAAAGAAATAAAAAATATAAATAATATTATAGAAGAGATTGAAGCAATACAAGCAGATAAAAGTAAGGGAGCATTTTGGCATCACGACTACGCAATGGAAATATATGTTAAAAAATATTTATTGGATAATGATAAAAAAATATGGACTAAAAAAAACATTGATAAAGGTTTAAAACAACTTACTAAAATCGGTCACAATACAAAAGGTTTTGTTATTCGTAACTTAAAAGATCAATTAAAAATTAATAAACGACAATTAGAATATTTAGAACCACAACCTAAACCAAAACCACAACCTAAACCAAAACAAAGAAGACCAAAAACAAGAGGAAAAATTGATTTTTCTAAATTAGAAGGAAATAAACCTAAACCAGTTAAAAAACCAGTTAAAAAACCAGTTAAAAAACCAGTTAAAAAACCAGTTAAAAAACCAGTTAAAAAACCAGTTAAAAAACCAGTTAAAAAACCAGTTAAAAAAGAAAATTTAGATAAGAAATTATTAAAAAAAGTAAGTAATTTAAAGAAAAAAGGAAGAGTCGAAATTAAAAAAGATATGGATAAAATAAAACCAAAAAAGAAAATTTTAAAAGTTAAACATTCAAAACAAATTAAATCTAATAAAGGATTAATGGGATATATCAAAAATTTAAAAAAAACATTTTTATCATTTTAATTTATTTATTTTATTATTATATAATAAAATGAATTTACAATTAAAAAATATAGAAAATGCAAACCTATTAACAAATAGTATTTTTGGAGATTTTTTAAAATATAATGGATCTAATCAAATGAATAGTGATTATTCATTAAGTCCAGTAGATTTTACATTTACAGCAGATAGAAGAGTTTTATTAAAAAATGTTGTAATGTATTTACAAGACGATTTACAAATTCACTATGAGTTATTTGGATCTTTACCAGAAATAACTAACGGAATCAGAGTATGGTATAAATTAAATAGTAGTAGTGAAAAAGTTTATATGGATGCTGGATATCCAATTAAAACTTGTGGAGGATTTGGTAAATTAAGTTTTGATGTAGAATTAAAAGAAAAAGGTAGTGGAGAAAATGTTTTTACTGGTATGTGGGATTTTGTTGAATATTTTGGAGATTATTTATTATTAGAAAAGGGAGGAAGTTTTGGAATAACTATTAATGATGATTTAAGTTCTTTAAATGAATTTTCAATGTTTATTAAAGGAAAACAAACATTCTTTACTTAAAATATTTATTTATTATATAAATAATAAATGGATATTAAAGACGAAGTTATTGAGGAAATTATGAAAGATAATATAATTAATATTGGAACATTAGACGAATTTTTAAATTATTTACCAAGAGATGTAGTTGATATTATATATCAATATCAGTATCCGTTTTGTGAGTTATGCGATAGATGTTGTAATGTATGTAAGTTTTATTGTTATTTGGAATGTTTAAGATATGATAATAGAGATGTTTGTTGTAAAGGTGAATTTAATACAACTATGAATAGATATAGTTATAGAAATCCACAAACAGAAGATGAAAGTCCATCAGCAAGTTTGTTAGAAAATGTAGATTAAAAA
>Ga0208767_1002471_pt1 | contig 13963 bp, 27 predicted proteins | sample VirMetDEL_Mar_21_FD_184514 | JGI IMG/M metagenome (GOLD analysis project Ga0208767, IMG submission 184514) | Aqueous microbial communities from the Delaware River and Bay under freshwater to marine salinity gradient to study organic matter... | ecosystem: Environmental > Aquatic > Marine >... | reverse complement strand
GATTGTGATATGATTAACTTTAGAGATATTGGTGATTTATTAGACACTGATCTTAACGGCAAGCCTGTTGGTGCTCGTCGCGGCTCCCGTTTCGGCGGTCACGAGTTTTGTGTTATGGTCTTTGACTGTGCTGCTTTTGAACCGTATTCTATCCCTGTAAGCAGAATGAAACAAATTGCTGAATCACATCATCGTATGATTGGTAATTTTGCTGGTAATGATCAGCTAGTACATGATTTAGATCCTCGGTGGAATTGTTTAGATGGTGAGAATTATGATGTAGATGATATTTGGCATTTACATTATACTAAAATGGCATCACAACCTTGGAAACCTAAATGGTTTAAAGGTACTCCAGAGAAGCATGCTCGACCAGAAATTGCAGAGCTCTGGTATAAGTATAGAGATGAAGCTTCAGCAGCAGGTTATATCTCTGGTAATTATCTTCCTGAACAAAAATATGGTGAATATAACATCATCGGTATGTAATGTGTATGAATGTAAATATCTATACAGATAGTGCGAACCATCCTAAGTTCGTAAAAATGCTTAATGACTTTGCTGTAGGTGTAAAACGCGTTGGTGATAACGCGCATCTTTTACCTGGTAAATATCAAGAAGCTGATGTACATGTAATCTTTGGCTCTTGGAAAGACAGAGACAAGCCATGGCACAATGTAAAACGAGATGTTGTAGCAAAAGCTCAAAAATATATTGTAATTGAAACACCTTTAGTTGGTAGAGGTGAAGTAAAAGATGTTGGTGATGATGTTTGGTATAGAGTAGGATTAAATGGCTTTCTTGCTGATACAGGTAATTTTAATAATAAAAGACGTCCAGCTGATCGCTGGAAGATTATACAGCAAGAGCTTGGTGTAGAAGTTAAACCTTACAGAGAAGACGGTGAATTTATTCTTCTTACTTTGCAAGTACCTGGTGACGCATCTCTTCGTGGTCTTGTTATTGAAGATTGGGCATACGAAACAGCTCATAAGATTAGACAATATACAGATCGACCTATCTTAATTCGTACACCACAAGTAATGAAAACATTTAATCTTGATACATTATACAAAATTAGAGATGAATTACCTAATATTGATTATCAAGTTGGTGATAAACAATCGCTCATTCCTACATTAGAAAAATGCTGGGCTACAGTAGCATATTCATCTGGAATGGGTATCGATAGTTATATAAATGGCGTACCATGCTTTACTATGGATAAAGCTAATTTCGGATATAGTCTTGGTAATACTAACCTAAAAAACATTGAGAGCCCTAAGCTTCCTAAGAGAGAACAATGGTTAAACAACCTTTGTTACGCTCAATGGAGTGAGCAAGAAATGAACGAAGGTCTAGCTTGGAGACATATGAAAGAAATTTTATGAAAATAAGTGACTTTAAATATGTAAAGGTGATTGACGCTTCAGATGTTCTTGATGTAAATAAACAGTTTGAATATCATGAATGTATTTCCCAAGCAAATAGAGATGGACTGTTTGTAGAGTTAGGTGTATATTTTGGTCGTTCTATTTCTTATATGGCAGAAAATAATCCCGATTTACATTTCTATGGCTTTGATACCTTCGAAGGATTAGATTTAGTATGGGATATAGGAAGTAAAAAAATCGACATGAAAAAGTTTCATGTTACAGACCCAGACAATATTGATTCATCTACTGGACTTCCTAAAGTGCCTTCGAATGTCACATTAACCAAAGGTTTGTTTGAAGACACATTAAAGCCATGGTTAGACAAGACAGAAGGTAATATTTCATTTCTTAATATGGATCCAGATATCTATAGTGCTGCTATCTACGCTTTAGAAACATTAAATGATAGAATTATGCCTGGAACTATAATTAGATTTGATGAGCTTACTGATTGGCGAGATGTAGGCTTTTCAAATAAACGTGGTTTATCTGTATATACTACATGGAGAGAAGGAGAGTGGAAAGCTCTCAATGAGTGGTTATTAAAATATAACCGCGTTGTTGAACCTTTGTGGCGTAACTGGCATCAATCTGCAGGCGTCAAGGTAATTAAATAGTGGAAACAAATAAAAGAAGTATTGCAAAAACTTTTACTTGGCGATTACTAGCAACGTTTACAACGTTCGTAATTAGTTGGGTAATAACAGGGAGTTTAGCTATAGGACTCGGTATTGCTAGTATAGAGTTTTGGGCTAAGATTATTTTATATTACGGACATGAGCGTTTATGGAACGCTATCAATTGGGGAAATAAATGAAAATATTAATTATGGGATTACCAGGCTCTGGTAAAACTCACCTTGCAAAACGTTTATCAGTACACTTAAACTGTGCTTGGTATAATGCAGATAAAGTTCGTGAAATGGCAAACGACTGGGATTTTTCTGATGCTGGTCGAAGACGTCAAAGTGAACGTATGAATACTATTGCTACGTTTGAAGCGACTAGAGCTCGTACTGTTATTTGTGATTTTGTTTGTCCAACAGGAGAAACACGAAACCAGTTTAATGCTGATATTACTATTTGGATGAATACAATAGAAGCAGGTAGATATGATGATACTAATAAAATTTTCGAAGAACCTACCGACTTTGATTATGTTATTGAAGCATTTCAGAGTGATGAATGGATCTTAGACTTAGCAAACCGTATGAGAGAAACGTATAATGTTTGATTGGAAGAAACCTACTACACAAATGCTAGGTAGATGGCAACCTTGGCACCCAGGACATACAGCGTTATTTAAAAAAGCTTTTGCAGAAACTGGACAAGTTGTAATTATGGTGCGTGATGTTGGAGGTATTGTTGGCCAAGATGCTGGTGGTGGAAGAACTGTAAAGCAAGACGACAATCCTTTTGACATGCGAACTGTACGTGGTAATATTGATGCAGCGTTAGAAGCTGAAGGTTTTAAAAATGGTGAAGACTATGAGGTTATGTTGGTACCTAACATTGTAGATATCTCATATGGTCGTGGCGTCGGGTACACATTCACGCAACACGATCTAGGAGAAGAGATACATAACATTAGTGCTACCAAAATCAGAGCTCAATTGAGAGCAGAGGGTAAGTTAGACTAATGAAGTTTGAGTGTGTTACATCTATGAACAGATCCTATTATGATCAAATAGGATATAAAATGTTAGCAAGCTGGATGGATAGATGGCCTATAAATATTAATTTAAAAATTTATCATGAAGACAATCTTAATGTAGGGTCATCAACTAATGTAGAACTTAAACCATTGTTTATGCATGAACCAGGATGTAAAGCTTTTGTTGATCGACATAAAAATAGACCAGATCAGCAAAATTCTTTAGAGCTTCATAAAGGTGCTGTTCGGTTTGCATATAAAACATTTAGTATTTTACATGCTGCTGTAACTTCTGATGCTGATTATCTTATCTGGATTGATGCTGACACATTTACCCATACGAATGTAACACACAAATTTCTTAGCTCTCTAGTTGATCCAAACAAGTATTTAACTTATCTTGGTAGAGAAAATAATTATAGTGAATGTGGTTTTGTAATTTATAATCTTAATCATCCAGCTAATATTCCGTTTATGAATGTATGGAGACATCTATACGAAAATGATGAAGTGTTTGAGTTAGAGCAATGGCATGACTCGTTTGTTTTTGACAAGATTCGAAAAACCTACGAGAAAAACGGTGTTATAGAAAACATTAATCTATCACCTTGGGGTAAAGATTATGAACATGTATTCATTAATAGTGTTTTAGGTGAGTATATGGATCATATGAAAGGTCCGCGTAAGAATGAAGGAAGATCAAGAGATTCAGATCTTTTCATTGGCAAACAAAACGAGTATTGGAATTAATATGTATAAATCTAAACAAAATAGATTAATGCTTGTTGAACCTTTGTTTGCTGTTCCTTCTATATGTGATGAATTAGATATAAACGAAACTGACTCACTAGCTATGATAAAATATTTAACAAATAATGAAGAATGGTATGGTCCTCCTGGTAATACACCAGGTATATGGCAAACATTAAATAGAGACTTGCATAAATTAGAAATTTTTAAGAGTTTATCAGAAACAATATTAGATTATGCTAATAGAATGCTTTATGAGACACACAGGAAAGCAAATGATTTATATATTTTAAATATGTGGGCTAATAGATCTATAGGTTATGGAACAATTCAACCTCATAGACATCCAAATTCTATGATAAGCGGTGTTTTTTATCTAAAGGTATCTGAAAATGCAGGTAAAACTGCTTTTCTGAATGATAATGTATCAGATTTTCAACCAGAGATTGAATATCATCAAGATGTTCTACAACTAAATAATGATCAAGCACTTCCGTATTGGTCAGATCAAAATATAGTTTCGAAATGTACTAATACTTTAGTACTTTTTCCATCATATTTAAAACATTTTGTAGTTGAGTCTAACAATGATGCAGAAGAGAGAATAACTATTAGTTTTAACATTTTAGATAAAGTTCTCGGTGATAAACACAGTTTATCTTATGTGGAAACCGCTAACTAGTTGATTTTCTTGAGAAAAATAACAGTTGCACTATGATTCGGATGTTCATATAATATATGTGTTATCTGAGGAGATATGTATATGAATAGTATAGATGTAATTGGTGGTAAGAGAGACCGTAAAGAGCTGGCTCAACGAGTAATCGCATGGTATCTTAAAAAAATGATGCCTCGTTATCGTACGTTAGAAATAGATGTAAAGTTAACTAAATGTATGACTAACGGAGCATACGGTTATTGTATGATGGGAGATACTAATCGTGAATTCGAGATCGAAATTGATAAGAACCTTCGTTTATATGATTTTGTTTCTACTCTTTGCCACGAGCTTACTCATCTTAAGCAATATGCTCGTGGTGAGATGAAGCAATTAGACGATGGCCGAATTCGCTGGAAGAAAGTAATTTACTCTGAAAATACTTCATATGATGATTCTCCGTGGGAGAAAGAAGCTTTCAGAGTTGAAAAGCAATTAGCAATGCAATGTTTTGAAGAGGTATTATGACTACAAAACTAACTTTAGTAAATAATGAGCCTGAAACGGATGATGTTGGTTTCAGCTTAGGTTCAGATAGCTCAGGTGTAACTGTAGATGAACTATCAAAGAATGCTATGGGTGGTACTGAGTTAATGAAATACGGTCTATATGATAGACTGTCTCCTGACATTAGAGATAAAGCTCAGATTATTTGTTCTCGAGTACGAGAAGTAGATGAAGACCGCCCAAGCATTCTCTGGCTTCACGATTTGTTTAACGACCCAGAAGCAGTTCATCTTAAAGATGAAGAAAGTAGAAAGCGATTTGATAAGCTAGTTTTTGTATCTAACTGGCAATGGAATACATATAATCTTGCTATGGGAATTCCGCATAGCGAGGCAATTGTATTACGCAATGCTATAGAGCCAATTGAATCTCATAAAAAGCCTAACGATGGTAAAATTCGATTGATTTATCATACAACACCTCATCGCGGTCTAGAAATTCTAGTACCTGTAGTTGAGCACTTAGCTAAATTCTTTCCCGAGATTCATTTAGACGTTTATTCAAGTTTTAAAGCTTATGGATGGCCTCAGCGCGATGAACCATATGAAGCGTTATTTGATCGTATTAGAGAACATCCTAATATGACTTATCATGGATATCAGTCAAACGATAAAGTCCGTGAAGCGTTAAAACGAGCAGATATTTTTGCATATCCATGTATCTGGCAAGAGACATCTTGTATTGCTGCTATTGAAGCAATGAGTGCTGCTTGTGGTGTTGTTTGTCCTAACTATGCTGCTTTACCTGAAACAACTGGCAACTTTGCATTTAATTATCAATATCATGAAGATATTCAGCAACATGCTAATATTTTTGCTAATGTTCTCGGTAAAGTGATTGAACTATATAAAAATGACGAAGAAAAAACAAGAGCAAGATTACAGTTTCAGAAAATGTGGACAGATAATTTTTATTCTTGGCAAAACCGTGTAGGTGAATGGGAAGGGTTAATTCGTGGCGTCCTTGCAAGTAAAGAAGATTCGAAAGAAGCGTAAACCAATGACTCCGGAGCAGCGTGCAGCTGCTGCGGAGCGTTTAGCAGCAGCTCGTGAAAAGAAGCTGAAAATCAATCCACCTAAAAATAGCGCTATACATCCAAATGTTAGAACGCTTCCTGATAATGATCCTTTGAGTTTAAAAAACGTACGCGAATGGATTAAAACTCAAAAAGATTTACGCTCATCATATCAAAAGCAAGTACGAGTTAATACTAAAGGTGCATTAGCTAAGTTCTATCAATGTGATGGATATGTTAAAAATATGGAAAACTACTTACGTAATGGTGAGTGGATGGATTTATTCTATGGTGAATATCAACAGAATAAAATGAAAATGAAATGTGCTGCTCTTGCTTACCATCATACAGGTAAATATCAAGGTATGGTAAAAAGATCTGTAGGAGTTTATTATTCAGATCTAGGGTGTGAATGGACAAAAGAAATGGATAATGACTATTATAAATAGCTGTATGGCTAATAATGTTTTACAGTTTCCCAGACAGCATAAAAAAACTAGTCCGGCAAATACTAATGATCCGGTTGAAGATTTTAAACGCATAAAACAAAATAAGACAGTCTTTGTTGACCGTCTTACCGATCATTACGGGCTTCAGTTAATTAATAAACTCGCTATGCATGGATTTGATGTAGATAATGATAAATTTATGTATGATTATATTTTTACCATGGAAACATTAAGAGCGTGTTTATTACGCAATATTGGTGTACAACATCCTTTACAAAAACTCAGTGATAAATCAGAAGATTTGATTGCTGATAGCGAGTTTGATATAGAAGAAGATGAATAAAACAGTTGCACTCTGCTTATTTTTATAATACAATAATATGATGAATAAATTGAAACTGGAGAAATATAGTGCTACTTGTAGACTTCAACCAAGTCGTTATAAGTAACTTTATGACGCAAGTTGGTAATCATACCAACATTCCTCTTGATGAGGGTTTACTTCGACATATGATCTTAAATACTATCCGTCTTAACCGTAATAAGTTTGCGGATAAGTATGGTGAGATGGTTATTTGTTGTGATAGTAAAAAGTATTGGAGACGCGATGTCTTTCCTTACTACAAAGCTAGTCGTAAAAAAGATAGAGAAGCTTCTGGTGTAGACTGGAATACTATGTTTAATACTCTATCTACTGTACGTCAAGAGCTCATTGATAACTTTCCTTATAAAACTCTTATGATTGAAGGTGCTGAGGCTGATGATATCATTGGTACTATAGTGCATAAGTATAATCAGTATGAGAAAGAGATTCTAATCTTATCTAGTGATAAAGACTTTATGCAACTTCAAGTATATGATAATGTAAAGCAATATAGTCCTGTACATAAGAAGTTTATTCGTACAGCTGATGCAGAGCTTTATCTGAAAGAGCATATTATTAAAGGCGACAGAGGTGATGGTATTCCTAACATATCTTCGCCTGACTCAGTCTTTGTTACAGGTGGTCGTCAGAAACCTATGCGTAAGAAGTTAATTGAACAGATTGCTAATACCAATGTATTTACCGCTGGAGATGTTAGTGAAGAGATTAAACGTAACTTTGCTCGTAATAAACAGCTTGTAGATCTATCTGAGACACCTAAAGAGTTGCAAGATGAGATTGTTAGCGCTTATACTAACTATGAAGTAAAAGATCGCAGCGGTCTGTTTAATTATTTTGTAAACAATAAATTGAAAAACCTTATGGAAAACTTGAGTGAGTTCTAATGAATTTAAGCATACACGAACAATTTAAAGATGTAGAAAAGCAAAAGACAAAAAAAGAAAAGCTTGCTAAACTACAACAATATTTACAAGAATCTAGAGCAATGGCTATTATTCTAGATTTAACGTTTAATTCTAAGATTAAATGGTTGTTACCTCCAGGTTCTCCACCATATAATCCTACTGATCACATCGATAGTCAAAACGTACTTAAAAATGAAGCACGTAAATTACAATACTTTATAAATACTCGTGAAGGTCTCGCTATGAAACCTTTACGTCGTGAAACTATGTTTATTGAGTTACTTGAATCAGTAGACAAGCACGATGCTAAGCTTTTAATCTCGATTAAGGACGGGAAGTTACCCTACAATGGTATCACAAAGAAATTGGTCCAAGAAGCAATCCCAGACCAAACACAAAACTGGTAAAACATATCGTCGTAAAAATTGGAACGACGATTACGGTGATAATACAATTGAAAGTGTTAGTAAAAAGCAAATTCTTTCTGAGCGAAAGAGACGCTTTAAGCAAAACATAAAGCGAGCAATACAAGATGGTAACTACGACGACATCGAGGGCTTCGAATAGAGCATTTATTATAGGTAATGGTGCTTCTCGAGAAGGCTTCGATTTAGAACAGCTACGTCCATACGGTGAAATATATGGATGTAACGCTCTCTATCGTGATTTTGAACCTGACTGGCTAATAGCTATTGATCAGGCTATTACAGAAGAGATTCAAGAGAGCGATTTTCCTAAAGAAAAATTTATTCATCCTATTATGGAAGAACAGTTTGAGCATCCAGAGTTCAACCCGTTTACTAGATTGCGCTCTAATGCAGGTATGAATGCTATGATAGAAGCGCTTAGGCGAGGTAAACGAGAACTTATTTGTTTAGGCTTTGATTTCATTATCAACGATGATCTATCAGTTAGTAACTTATATGATGGAACTAATGCTTATGGTCCTGAAACACGCACAGCTGTTCATGATAATCTAAGAAGAGTTAAATATCTAGATTGGTTCGCTACAAAAAATAATGTAGCTCAGTTTAGAATGATTTTACCTCGAACAAAAAATCTTAAAGTTCATAAAATGAATTCGACAAATATACGTGGAATGTTTATTAACGAACTCATGTCTTACCTAAATAAAAATGTCTGATATGGAGAATTGATGCCTAGATATACTTTCCAAGACAATCAAACTGGCGAAACCTGGGATGAAATATGTTCCTGGGATGATCGCTGCGCTTTCCTCGAAGACAATCCACATATTAAAACTATAATTAATGGTGCACCTTCTATTGTAGGTGGTCGTTATACTAGTGGCATCAAGAATGATGATGGATGGAATGAAAATTTGTCTCGAATTGCTGAAGCACACCCTGGTAGTGCCTTAGCAGCTCAACATGGCCCTAAAGACTCTAAAACAGTGAAAACGAGACAAGCTGTAGAAAAATGGAGGAAGCAGACTGGTAAAACATAACTCACGAGAGGTACTATTATGGCCATTGCTGTTGAACTTATCGAACAAGAATTTGAAAGAGATATAGAAAAAGCAATTACTAGAGCACAGAGAAAAAAATTAAGAAAACAAAAGTACCAGCAGAAAAAGCAATTGATAGATATAACGACTGTTGATCCGCGCACCGAAAATCAAGCAAAAGTATTTGATGCATTTGATGAAGGTGATAATTTACTACTACACGGCGTTGCAGGAACAGGTAAGACGTTCGTGTCACTTTATCTCGCATTAGATGATGTGTTTAATGGTGATGATATGAAGAGATCAGTTACAATTATTAGATCAGTTGTTCCTACCCGTGATATGGGTTTTTTACCAGGCAAGGAAACAGAAAAGACAGCTGTATACGAACAACCATACCAAGCTATTTGTAGAGAGTTAACTAATAGAGGTGATGGATATGATGTTCTTAAACAGCGAGGTGTAATTAAATTTACAACAACCTCATACATTAGAGGTTTAACACTAGATAATACTATTGTAGTTGTAGACGAGTGTCAGAATATGACATTCCATGAACTAGATAGTATTATTACAAGAGTTGGCGAAAATACTAGAATTATCTTCTGTGGTGATTTTAGACAAACTGACTTGAATAAACCGTACGACCAATCTGGAATAAAAGAGTTTATGAACATTCTAAGACGAATGAATGGATTTAACTCTGTTGAATTTGATTATGATGATATTGTGAGATCAGGCTTGGTTAAAGATTATATAATGGCTAAAGACAAGATTAATGATATTTACTCACGTAAAACCGCCTGAGCTTCAAGAACTAGAAACAGAAACTAAAGACGGAAAGAGATTTTATGTTACACCGGAGGGTAAAAAATACCCTTCGGTTACCACTGTTTCATCTTTTCACTCAGCTAAAGATATTCAAAGATGGCGAAAGAGAGTTGGAGAAGAGACTGCAAATAAAATCTCAACTCAAGCAGCTGTTCGAGGAACTGCAGTTCATAAGCTTTGTGAAGACTACATTAATAATGTAGAAGATTATAAAGAGAAGCATATGCCTGTTAATATTCAGGCTTTTAATTCTATTAAACCTCTTTTAGATAAACATCTTAATAATATAGTAATGCAAGAATGTCCATTGTATTCTGATTATTTAGAAGTAGGTGGGCGTGTAGACTGCATTGCTGAGTGGGATGGTGTGCTATCCGTTATTGACTTTAAAACCTCTCGTAAAATTAAAAAGAAAGAGTGGATTAAAGGTTATATGATGCAAGAGTCTGCTTATTGTGTCATGTTTGAAGAACGCACAAAGATTCCTATTAGACAAATTGTAACTGTTATTACAGTAGATAATGAAGAACCTCAGATATTTATAGAAGACAGAGATAATTATATTTGGGACTTTATTGATGTAAGAAAGCAATTTAAGTCTTATTACGGTTCTTAACATATTCAATATAGTTATGAAGACGGCCTCTTCGCCATCCAGGAGGAATTTCTCCGTAACATCTTTTTTCTTCTTTTGTAAAAGCATTGCAAATCCAAAACCATCCACCTTTATTATTGTTATTAACTGACTTGAGACGTTTAGTTTCTTCTGAGTCTTTAGTACCTTCACGGTGATGTTTGTGGTATTTGTAATGCTCTTTTAATTTTTTAGACATTATCTCTTTTACATGATCAGGACGAGGCTTACCGTATTGACTATTACCCTCGCCTTTTCTAGCTTCAGACATCTTACGACGCGTTTCTGCCGATCTGCGAATAGGAGCAGAACGTTCAATACGTTTAGTAACCCAGTGATTAGGTTTAATTTCTGATTGATTATCTAACTCGCACCTATACTGCTTTTTATACATATCAGCACGAAGAAGAAGCTTTTCAAGTACAGCATTTGATTCTAGTAACTCTAGAGATCGTGCATTTTGTACTGATTCTGCGAGGATTAATTGTTTATTTGTGTTATCATAGTAAAGAAAAAACATAACTTATTGATTTTTAACGAAACCTTTTTTCCAAAAACAGTTGCCTTTTGTTGATACTTAGCTTATATTATATGTATCGATAGAGGAGATATATGATGTTTACTTACAGTGATGATCTATTCAGCGACCTTCATAAAGACGTGTATGGCTTCCGCCCTCGTGGCGCGCGCATGGATGAGTGGAACGAACGTACACCTCGTCAGAAGCAAGAGCTGTGGAATGCTCTTTGCGATGAGCTTGAAGAGAACGAGAAGGCTGCTCGTAAAGCTGAGGCTGAAGCTCTTGACGAGTTTCGCATTACTCTTCGTGAAGTAATGGATACTTGCAGCTGTAACTGGAAAAAAGCAGTTAAGTTTCTTGCAGAAGCAGAAAAAATCGATCTTAATCGTGATGAACAAGATTTCGACTACTTCTTGTGGAATCAAGGTATCGGCTTTAACGACCGTCAAAACATTTACAAACTTTATAAGGAGGCTGCGTGATAGAAAAAATATATGAATGGGCGTATGCTAAGTATGGGTATACGCCTTCCGAATTTAGACAAGCGTGTTGCGAGGGAAGACTATCAGCTCATGAATATTACATTGAAGCAGGATTTTTTGATGACGATGAACTCAGAGAAATGGGCGTTACGCCTAAAGCATCTTGAATTAACTCATTTAGAATTAGATTCTCAAATTAAAAAGATGGAGCAGTTACATGAAGATGATTTACTTATCCGTCAAATGAAAAAGAAGAAGCTTAAACTTAAAGAGCAAATCGAAAACATTCGAAAAGATCTTAATTTTTAATCTTTTTTTTGTGAAAAACAGTTGCAATTTATGGCTGTCGATACTATATTATATGTATCGATAGAGGAGATAATGAAATGACTGATCTATATTATGATATTGAAACGCTTAGTGAAGCTCTTCAGCTTTTGAGCAAACGTGATGAAGTTTCTACCTTTGAAGCTTATCGTTCTATCTCTCAGCTTCTAAAGCAAAAAGCTCGTGAAGCAGCTAATTTTGAAAAGTATCTTGATACACAAGCAGCAGCTTATGAAGATGGTAGAGCAGAAGGGCAGGTAGCGTAATGTGGTATGTTGAAACTTCTTATGTAAAAGGTGAAACTCTTAAATGGGTTGGATTGACTAAAGAACAAGCTGATGAGATTTATCGTCAGCATTCTGGTTGGGCTAGTGGTTCTATTTACTGTCGTTCAGGTCTCATGGAGTATATGTAATGCTTGCTTATTGTGATTATATCGCTGATCGTATTAACGCTCATCTTAGCGGTGATGTGGTAAATAATAATTTCTATATTAAAGATGTTAGTAAGACTAATTTTGATTTGCATCCTATTGACGGGTATATGCTGTCTACTAAAAAGACTATTAGTGTTACTGACTTTAATGGTAAGAAATATCGCGTCACTGTAGAAGAGCTAGATGAGTAGATGATATCAAATATAGATAAAATTCTTGATACTAATGTTGCTAGACCAGTTGTAAAGAAAGCCGCTCGTAAACTCAAGCAGCATCAATACTTTATGCCCTCTGAATACTTTCTCAAGCTTACTCGTCATGAGTCAGACGTTCTTGGTGAAATGGCTCAAACTTTAACTGATGATGAGATTAGTGACGATAATAAGGGAGAAGAGTATAATAACCTAATTATATTAGCCTCTATCCTTGCCATGGCTGAAGGTATCTATATAGAAGATGAAGATCAAGCTTATGAAGCAGTAAAAGCTGTAACTGTGATGTGTATCGCAAACCATTTAGGACGCAAAGGTCTCGTAGCTTGCTACTATGACAACTTTACGTTTGGTCCAGAAGGTTTAGATAAAGTTATTATGGAAAGAATTAATGAGTAGATTTGTTGGTAATCATTTTTCTCTTTATCATAAAGTTAAAATTTCTAGCTATGACTTAAATTTTAGTCAAGAAGAGCTTAATGAGTTTGCTGATGAGGCGTTAAGGCTTGGAGACGTTCAAAATAAAAAAACCAATGTAAAAGCTGATATGTCATATTGGTTTTTATGGGAGCATACATCAGTTTATAACAAACTTTTAGATCAAATAGTTGATCTAGTAAATAATGATGTACCTTGGATGCTTAAAGACTTTAAGAAAGATCTTTCTAAATTCATAATATCAACTGCTTGGGTAGCTTCTTATGGAAAAGGTGATTATACAATATCTCATAACCATGGACCTGAAGCTTGGGCATCTTTTGTTTTTTTTATAAAAGGTACAGAAGAAGATTCCCCTCTTGTCTTTGATACCCAACCCCCTCACTTAGAGTTTCCTATTCCTAATAAACTTATGATATTTCCATCTCAAATTTTTCATAGGGTACCGGAAAGTTTAAGTGAAAATAAAAGAATAGTTTTAGCTGGTAACATAGTATATAGACAGGTAGAGAACAATGAGTAAATTAGATGAAACGGTTGTTGGTGGAATTTATCAATATACCCGTAAAGATAATGGTGAAGTAGTTTATCGCGGTCATACATGTCAAACTGATAATCAGTACGGTACTATCTTAGAAAATGTAGATAGTTGGCACCGTCAGGGTGAACGTTTTAAAAGTAGATATAAATATTCTTTTACTGCATTTCGTAGCAATCTACGTCGCCCTTTTGGTAATTTAGTTAGTATCGAGTGGTGCATTGAACCTGATGAGATGAAGTATAGTGAGTTGTTAGAT
>Ga0208767_1002467_pt1 | contig 13967 bp, 24 predicted proteins | sample VirMetDEL_Mar_21_FD_184514 | JGI IMG/M metagenome (GOLD analysis project Ga0208767, IMG submission 184514) | Aqueous microbial communities from the Delaware River and Bay under freshwater to marine salinity gradient to study organic matter... | ecosystem: Environmental > Aquatic > Marine >... | reverse complement strand
TTTCGACACTAAGTTCTTTTTTTCTTGCAAGAGTAAACTCGTAATTACGACCAGTGATCTTATTCGAGTCCTTTGGTAGGACACGACGTAGATAATTTAACAAGCCCTTGAGGGACCGCAGCTGGGATTCGTGGTGACGTTTGGCTTCTGTGACAAGCGTTGCTTCTTTTTTGATCCGTTCAATAGCATCTTCATGGGAAGCCATTGCGTAATAGATGCGATCAATCTTTTCTGAGCGAAGGTTGGCGCAAGCTTCCAACTCCGCTTTAGCCATTTCCTGGGACTCAGGAGTGAGTAAAGGAAGAGAGCGTTCCAGGGCACCATAGTGCTCGTAGAGTTTGATGACGTTAAGCTCTTTTAGTTTAGCTTGAGTAATTTGTGTCATGACTAATTGAATTGAGTTTGGAATTTGTTGAGTGCATAGGTCAGCAGCATGCCTGCTGCTGCCCAAAGCAAATCTTTAATTACTGGAACACAAAGGGAGATGAATGATTCAAACATGAAATTAAAGTTGTTTTGGATAAGCAGTTTATCGTCATGCTTAGGACGCTTCGTCAGAGCTTGATGTCCTTGGCGGACAGTGCTAGCTTACCAGGCTCGTCAACCCTTGGTTCAACTATTTTGTAAAGAAGTGCTTCAAACAACTCACACTTCTTTTTCTTTGACATCTTGTCCCAACGCTTTAGATCTGGATCATTGTCATCCCAGTTCAATTTAATTTCAATGCCATCACCATCTTCTTTGTCGGTGATCTCAGCAATGAGTTTATTGCTGGCAAGCAGGAGATTGAGTTCAGAAAGTTCCATTGGTTTGGTTGTCATTGCTTTTTAACAACAGATTGAAGTTGTGGAAGTGAGCGACCAGGGAATGGTACGTATCCCGCCTCCATCATATTGAAGAACAAATCCCATGCATGGTTTTGTGTGAAATGCTCATCTGGTTTGTAGTTACGCCAGTGGCTGACAGGTGCTTGAGCACCATATGTTGTGTAGAGCACCTTGAATAAACCATCAGATAGATGGTCAGAAGGCGGCTGGTACCACCATGCAACACACTTACTTGGTGTGCCGTTCGGTGCTTGGTTACGTGCTTCCGTACGTTTGGATAGCATCTCGCGGTACTTATTGAACCAGGACAGATGGATGCACCATGGCTTGAAGCCTTCAATCTCCTGGGAAAAAGAAGAGATGTTATTAAGTTGTTGTTGATACGAACCACAAGAACACCATGGCTCACCAAAGATTGGCTTGACATCTTCAACAGTATCTAAGCTGCTGTTGAAATCAATGGGCATATCTTGTGCACGCAAACCATCTGGTGCAATGAGATGACCAAGGTCTGCTTGATCTGATTGCAATAGAGCAGTTACTTTTTGTACATCGTTCAGATGAATGAAACGATCCGCCCATGCAGCTTGCAATCTTGCATTAGGTGTGAGGTGACCTAACGCATGGGAGTAGTACCATCCTTTAAAAAGAACATAAGCATTGTTATGCCATACACTAGGACCGCGATAGTTAGGACCAAGGTAAGAAAAGAAATCTTTTAAGCGATGAGTATAGCTGGTATATGCAACCTTGATGGGTTCTCTGTTGTATGTTTGCTGGCTACCATCACGACGTAAGATCAGACAATCTTCGCCTTGAAGATAGATGTCAGCAATGTCAGTGTCATCAAAATCATTGAAGGCACGACGTATGTTGGTACGTGTGTAAATAAATTTTTGCGCAGCATCAAGCTCGGTTACCTGTTGGTTTGACATGAGTTGGAGTTGGGTTGGGTTGAAGTTGGATCAGTTGTCCAGCCAGTAGTCCTGCTGGAGCCGGTCTTCCTTAGCGCGTTGGTAGGCGCCTTTTGCCATTCTATACGATCCGTAGATCACTGCAGCCCAAGCGGCAGGAGAAGGCAACAGAAGAGCAAGGCCAGCAGTAACCAGAGCTGTGGTACCACCAACCTTGACAGCAGCTTTTTGTTCGGGTTTCATGTGAGTAATCCTTAACAGAAACAAAAGATTTAGTGTGAGTTTAATGCATTGGTTAGAATGTTTTGTAACAACTTAATACTTTATGGAAGAGATAAAGTACGTGCCTCTAACCAAATTCCAAATTGAACCAACGCTTGATGATAAGTTTTGGCTTGAAAAGATTAAACGTTCCATTGAAGATTGTAATTCAGTTGGTGCCTTAAAAGAAATGGCGACCTTGCTTGCGCAGATCGCCACTCAACGTCAAGGTGTAATTCGTGGGTTAGTACAAGACATGTTTATCTTCAACAATATTTCTATTGATGGAGATGACTTGGCTAACCCAGAAGTTAAAACTAAATCAGAGGAATGAATCTTCCCCTGTCATTTCATCACGTGCTGGAAGCACCTTCACATCAACTGCGTCGTTGCTACGTGAGACAGGAAGAATGTTCAATCCTTCTTTGATGCCATAAGAACCATTGAGTTTCTTGGCATCTTGCTTTGCATGTTGATTGATGTAATCATCAAACAACTCTTGGAACTTCCAAGTAGATGCACGATCCTCGTCTGGAATTGAAAGGTTATTCAACGATTCAATTGCAGCTTCTTGCGTTGAGTAATCTGGAATCGAAAAGGATTCAATTGCACAGATCTCAACGTTATTTGCACCACGCATTTCATTTGCAAGCACAGGTGTAAATACTGTGGTTGCATAGAACTTTTCGTTGAATGCAAGTGGGATCTCAGAGTCCAGTGCTTTGCTCAAGCATTTAGACATCTCTTTCTCATAGAGCTTTACTTTATCTGATACATCAGTACCATTTAATCCTTTAAGTGTAAGCACAATAGGATTCTTGTGAGCACGCTTATTATCCTTGGTCAGGATAAAGATCAGATACTTTGTACGTACACTGTACTTACGCTTGTACATCTCGCCTTTGCTATTGGCAAGATCAGAAGCAACCTTATCATTATCAAAGATTGCTTTTACTTCTTCATCTTCAAACGTACCAATTACTTGGCGCATACCAGTAGTTTCTTCCACCATCAAAGGTGAACGCAACAATACTTGAATGCGAGGCTCAGTAAAATTCAATCCCTCTTCAATAGAAGTATTGGGAGCCATACCAAAGGTTTGCTTGTAATTCCAGATGACAGAACCTGGGGTAAAGTCATCTTCCGTTGCTGTCCATCCACAGACATCAAGGTCTGATTTACGTACAAACCAACCACGTACTTTTGATTTATTCAGTGGTTGAATTGTTACCAAGTTCTGGTAACCAGAAATAAACTCTTTGCTTGCAAAAAGTTTAAATGAATCAAGGCTACGAGTAGCCAGTGCATCTTTCTTGGTTTTGGTCGGAGAAGAAGTCATGGTTTGTTCTTAGTGAAAAGTGGATGAGTTTAACGTCATCCCAGGACGGGTACTTATTGTACCAAGAGATCAGAAGGGTTCGTCCGATGCAAAAACAGGAGCTGCGGTGTATTGACCTGGAAGTTCAGGCAAGCCACCACCAGATGCTTCGTTCCATGCATCCTGGGAATCCTCAACCGTTTTGCCTCCCCATAGGCTAGCTACATTCCCTTCGGCAGCCACAGTTGTTTGTGAAACCACAGGTTTATCTTTGGACTCATCACGAGTCCGTACAATATTTACCTTATTGATTTGAATCTTGGTTGCTGTACGGCGCTCATTGGTTTGTTTATCATTCCATGCATCTGTTACAAGGCGACCACGAAGAGTCATCTCTGTTCCTTTCTTAGTCATGTTGCAGATAAGTTCTGCAAGATTCAAACGATCATTAGCATTATTGATTGCATAGAAATTAAATAGATCACACTGGTTTCTACCAGTGGAAACACTTAATGTTTGCGAGCAAATCATTGTGCCATCAGCAGTTGTCTTGAAAGCACGTGGATCTTCCTTGTCAATATCTTTGATACAACGTCCTGCAAGAATTACATCATTGAAGATCGGGAATGATTCAGTAACTTCTGCAAGAGAACCTGCATGTAAGGAGTGGGTCTTGGTCTGAACATCAAATCGTAAGGTGGCACCATGGATATAGATGAGGGAGTTCTGCTTGAGTCGCAGGAATCTTTCTGCTGCTTTGCCATAGACGTGATACTTGATTCGAGTTTCAGATTTGTTTTGACTTACCCTAGGAAGAATTACTTCCGCACAGTAAGAAGAAGAAGTTGCAGATGTGTATACCTCACGTGGTGTTTCGGCGAGGGATGCACAGACAAAAGCGCAGTTCATCATTGCGTAAAAAAGCAGTGTTAAAGCAGTTTAACGTCATACTTAGGACGGGCAATCAATGTGTTTCAGACCAGTTGGTCCCAACACGAGAATCGCCTTCAATGTCGCACTGGAATCCAAAGAACTCCTGTGCCTGTGGGAAAGCAAGCATTGCTTGTTCCCTGATTTGTTCTGTGTACCTGGGTGCACATACGAGTTGAATCTCGTCATGCACCATTAAAACTTGTTCCCATCCATTGCCGTGCTCAAGACCAAGCACTTGTTTAATATTGTTATGTACATTAATAACAACTTGTTTCATTAAGATTGCACCTGCTGATTGCAGGAGCACATTCAATCCCTTGAAAGCTGAGCGACAATAAAGAACGCGACGATCAAGACCAATAAGATAACCCCGGTGTGTAATGTTGTCATCAATTTTTTCTTTCAATTGTTTAAGGGCTGGTACACCTTGCATGAATGAATTGATTGCAGTTCTTCCTGCTTTACGCAATACGTCCTCATCCTTTTCATTTGGTTCAATAATTGTTCCTGCTTTTAAATTACCTGCCCCATATAGGCAGGCATAAAGCAAACGCTTACTAATATCCCTGGTGGCCACACCAAATCTTTCTTGATTATAAACATGAATATCAATATCAGGATTAGTTACAACACGCGCATATTCACCATCATCATATAAGGCAAGATAACCTGCAAGGCAACGCAACTCCAATGCCTTGGCATCAATACCAATCATGTTCCATCCTTGTGGCGCATGAAACAATGAACGACATTCCTTACCATAAGCTGAATAACCCGCTGGCACCTGGCCCATGTTTGGGTACCGATGAGCGCAGCGACCAGTGACGCAGCCGTTAGTAACAACGTCACCGTGCATGCGACCGCTGTCATGATTAACCAGCTTGAGCCAAGCGTTGTTCCCATCAGCGATTTGACCAAGGCGTTTCTTGACGAGCATGTACTCTGCCAGAGGTTTTGCTTCTGGGTAGGGGAGCTTTTCTAAAACTTCATCATCAAGGATTGGATTTCCTTTTTCAGTTGTTTTCTCTGGTTGCCATCCGTACTTTTGCTTAAGTCGATCAACAATCTGTTGACGAGATCCAGGATTGAATTGTTCAGTTCGGATCTTTTCAAAAGGAACTCCTTTTACATAACCACGATTCTTGTTGTTTACCCTGGGGGTAAACCAAGTGTGGTGTTGGATAGGTGGAAATACTTCCTTTAATTCTGCTTCAAGTTTGCTTTGTTTTGTTCTGAGATCATCCACCAGATCAAGACATGCATCCACATCAAATGGAACACCTGCTCTAATTTGTTTATTAATTGCGAGCGCAAAATCATGTTCAACTTTAAGCGCAGATGGTGGATAGGATTGCTTGGCGATATGATCCCAAAGTTTTGTAGTAACAGCAACGTCTTGTTTGCAGTATGCAAGCATTTCGCTGGAGTATTCAGAGAAATCTTTGAATTCGATTTTATGATCGGCCAATCGCCATCCCCATGTCTTAAGCGATGCGGATCCACGTAAGTTCGGTGGAACTTCCGGATATTGTTCAAGGTCAAGCTCGTAGAGTTTTTCCTTGGGCCAGATGAGTCGTGTGCAAATGAGTGTGTCAATGATCTCTGAAGTAGTGGTGAATGAGTAAAGTTTGTTTAGTACTGGGATGTCATAGAAGATGATGTTGTGACCAATCAAAACATCAGCGGTTGCCAGATGAGCAATAGCATCAGCAATGCAATCAGGCCCATAAGAAAAAGTTTGGTTGGATCCAATGTCATGGATGACAATGCAATGTACTTTAGTTACTTTGTCATAAAGTCCATCGCTTTCCAAATCAAAGACAAGATACTTTTCATTTGCGGAAGCGGGACTCATCTTGAATTGAGAGTTCTTTACTTGCAAGTTCACTGTCATTGTTGTTAATCCAGGACAAGATTTGTTGCGCACCTGCGCGATAAGGATGCGAGAAAATCCTGTTCAATGCCACGTCAGATTCTAGTGGAATTAAATCAAATCGATTCGTTTCACTATTGGCAGTAATGGCATGTGGTGCATCATTTAGCCAACAAGCAATGACGTAACTCATAAATCAGATGGAAGACGGTTGCATACTACCGAATTCCATCTGATGTGCAAGTAAATCAGGCGTTATTTCATTTTGTTCTTGTTGTAACCAACAAACTTGCCAGCCTTCTTGCGTTCACTGATCGCTTTGCTTGCGTCAGATCCAGCCCTCTGGGAGCCATGCACAAGCAATGCAAAGGGTTTATCACCCAGGCAATGACTGTCATCATGGTCAATCTCGAGGCCAAGCTCAGCTGCTTGTTCTTCTGTGTAGACAACGTATGAGATACGTTGGAATACATCCTTGTGGTTAGGGATGAGATAATCAAGTGTCCCACCATGAGATGCAGTAAGCTTCATGTTGTCAGGAATCTCATCCTGTAAGTTGAGCCACATACCAAGTGACTTGGTGTAAGCATAGAACGTTTGGTATGGGCGCATCATGGCAACCATTGCCCAGGCACGCATGTAGTTCTCTGTCCAGAAATCACCTGACTCATGGATGCGTACCAATTTCTTGGGTGCACACATGGTCAGTGATTCGTCAATGAGATCACGCAATGAATAGGCTTGTGCATCACCAGATTGATTGGCAATACATTCACGGATCAAATTCCAGTTATGCCAACGTAGGTTGCGTACGTTGGGATACTTCTCTGATAGTGCAGCAAAGCAACGGAACTCATACGCTGCTTCAACACCTGTGTACTGGGGCAGGTCACGAATCTTACCAGTATCTGGATCAGCAAATGTTTTGCAGACACCAGCGTGAGGACAGGTGTAACCAGCAGGCAGAGAAAAGATAAGGCGATCGGTCAGCTTGCTGTTGCCGTTGGAGAACTTGAGGAATTGCATGGTTGAAATTGAGTTGGAATACGGATGAGTTTAACGTCATCCCAGGACGTAACAAGTAGAATGTAACAGGACCGAAGAAGAGCTACGTCAGGTCCAGAGGGAACCGAAGTTTTTGTAGCTTCCTTCGGTTAGTAAACGAATGGCTCTGCGACGTGATTACCGTGGAGCCACACCCTCTATCCATAAGATTTACTTATGTAGAGGTTTGTGTTACAGCACGAACAGCTTCATATACATCAATGATCATATACTTTCAGTATCAATAGATACCAAATCAAATGACATTGACATACAGGGGCTGCTCTTACAACAAAGATCAACAAGTACAACAAGATAAAGCCTGGTGGAACCTAGCCCACCGTCCATGGCTCTGCTTGAAGTACCGTAACGCTTGCTACTTTCCCTTTGTAACCGGAGGTCAGATCCAGTGAACCAGGCATTCATTATTTACTTGGTGAACAAAAAGAAAAAGATGACACGCTCAGATGTTGAGTCCAAGCGTGCCATAAAAGAACTGAAGAAAGAATCAGTATCTACTTTTTAATTCATCCATTAAGCCCTTGATTAACAAGGGCTTTTTCATTGAATGCTGCTTCACTAATCAAAGGGAATTCTTTAGTGAATACTTTCTTTGCTTCACGTGCAAGCTGAGCATGCTCCATCTGCGTACCATTGGAGCAACGCAGATCAATGTAATGCATCCACGATCTGAGTGTTCCATTCATAAACAAACGTGTTTGAGTTGATAAAGGTAAGATTGAACGTGCACATTCCTTTGCAACGCCATTGCTAATCATCTCATTGTAGAGATGTTCGCTTTCCTCATACAGCTGACTGATCCTCCTGTAGTAGGAACCAACAAGTTCAGCTGGCAAATCATCAATACTATTTTGACGATTCTTTTGATCCTGCCTGCGCAGGTGAGGGATTACTGCAGAGCCAAGCTGATTGGTATCAGCATAACGTTGACTATTGTGTACAACAATGCCATTAGCAACAAAGTTGTGGGTTGGATGATCCATTTCAATGTCATACGTCATCTGAGTGCCGATATATTCTTCTGCAGTTATTGTGCCCCACTTGGCTGTCATCCCCAAAGTCCAGCCATATTGTTTTTGTTGTTCTGTAATATCATATTTGCGATGACAAGATGCACATAGTGTTTGCAAATTATTTTCATCGAAGCACAATGTTTCGTCACCATCATGAGCCACAATATGGCTTAATTCAAGGCGAGACAATGAGCCATCGTGTCCACAAAATGCACATGTTTGTTGTAATAAATTAGGTCGAGCCCATTTCATAAAAGAAGTTTTCTTTGCTTCAAATGGAATATCAAGACCACTGGCAGGGGCATTGTTTGGTCTTGCTGGAATAATCCCATGCTTTCTAAACCATTTACGTGCAGTTACATCTTTGATTCCATATAAGTCAGCAAAAGCAGTTGAGCCCATCCAAGCATTTGCTTTTAAGACCTCGGGATCCTGGTAAGGCAATGGAGATACTTTTTGTCCATTCAAAGCAACTGACAACCCCTGTTTGTAAGCCTCTTCAAAAGTTACAAAACCTTTTTCCTTTGTAAGCACACGATGCTCTCGTGTGCAATCAATTGTTTTGCTAGAACAAGGCGCTTTGATAGTGTACTTATAGACATCTTTTTCTCCTGATTGGTATACAGAAAGAATAGGTGCAGTAATAAAACGCTCTGTCTTTAAGTCATAAGAGCGTGCATACCTAGCTTTAAAAGAAGATTTATTCCACTTGGAATAAAGATCTTCAATTGTTAAGCGTTGGGTTGCTCCTGTTTCAGTTGAGATAGTAATACGTGCATTACCAGCCAAACAAAACTCCTGGAATGAGAAGGATCGATGACGTAGGATTTGAGCTGAGATAGCACGTGTTGTGTTGATTTCAACACATAAGTTAGCCATTTCAAATGGTGACCAGTGTTTGTGGTTGATTAAGTAACGGATCAACCTTGGTGCAGTGTCCATGTTGTTCTCGTTTTTTGGTGCAGAGACACGTGCCATCTTGACAATCATCTCCTCTGCGTTTGGCGTTGACCAAACAAGATTTACGTTCATGTTCTTTTATTCAACAGAGCAACCATAGCCAGTTGCAGTCAACTGTTCAATAGCATCTGCAGGACAGATACGCATTTGTGCATGTTGCATTGGTGTTTTGAGATGATCCCATTGAATGATTAAGTATTTTTGCTTACGTCCATTCTTGTTTGGTTTGTTAACCATACCAATTACTGTGCCGTATCTTTGGAAGATATTCTTCTTAATCCAATCCTTTGTTTCTTTCTTTACACCAAACATTGCGCGTTGCTTTGGGCGTTCAGCAACACGATCACCAATCTTATAGATGTACTGGGAGTTGCTTGTCATTGGATGATACTGCGACGTTGTTTGTTAATGATCTTGCGAATGGAACCAGAGTTGCGTTTGTACTTCAAAGCGATTTGACCACTGCTCAAACCAAGTGCATGCAACTCTCGTATCCCTTTGATCTCTTCTTCTGTGAAGGGTTGACCAGGAGTTTTGGGTGGTAGTTCATGAACTTCAAGTGTACGAAAACGTGCATCGCAATCAAAACATTTGCAATACCTTTTGATAAGGTAAGGATTGATGTGATCAGTTGAAACAACCTTTGTATTTCTACTATCACATTTGATGCATGGTCGTTTGAGTGTGTAACGCATTAGAGAAGGCGGTTTGCAATGAGGACAAGGACTTGTTGTTGACCAAGAATCTGGAACGAATCTTCCAGAAGTTCCTTCCTCTTATCAGGAAGTTCATAGCAATCAAACATGATGTCTTGAAGAAGATCAAAGTCATCTGCTTTGCCAGTAATCTTTTCAATTACCAGGCCAGGCATTGCATCGATGATGCCTTCAATTAATACTTCTTTGATTGCAATCCAGGCATCAGCTGGTGCTTCATCCAGGATTGTTTCAATGACTTGTTCATTTGCTAAGTTGTTTACATCTTGTTGGATAGTGGATTGATCTGATTCAGACATGAAAGAAACCCCCGCAAAAGCGGGGGATAACAAATGTGCAGGAGAAGTTTAAGCGCTTTGTGCTTGGGTGTCGATGATATTGTCACCAAGACCAGCATCACGTAACTTTTCCAGCATGGATACCATGATGGTTGCTTGCGCCTGAGTGCGATCTAGGAACTCGCTAGCACGCTCTGGAGAGATCGTATGGACCGAACCATTAGGTTCTACGTAGCGCCAGCTTCCATCGGGTTGTGGGTCCCCCTGGAGGGCAAGACGTTCGGAGTTATGGACATACCTGAACTCAAGGTTGTGGTAGTCCTTAAGACCATCTTGTCCTGTCCATGTGGCACCAAGGTTGTACCGTGCATCCTGATCAGCGAATGCATGGAACTCAGGAACAAGATGCTTGAAAGCAGAAAAGAAAGACATGATTGAAGTTGGAGTTGGGTTGGTAGCTGGGACTTAGGCCTTAAGGATGCCCAGCCTCCGCATCTAGTAGTGCAGCCTCAAGTGCATCACACCTGTTGCCCCACGTTAGCTTGGAGTACGTGTCATCAGCAATCATAAGTTGCTCTTCAGCATACTCGAGCTGTTGCTTGAGGTAGTCGATGTCAGTCATTCGTAATCCTCCATAAGTTCAAAGAGATTAAGCTCATCAAACATGTCGGGATCGTCATCAATACGCTCCCACTCTTTGATGATCTGTTGCATAAACTGTTCGTCAGTCATTCGTAATCCTCTTCCTTGATGTATGAAATGTAGCGGTAATAGTCCTCATGAGAGAGCCTATACTCACGCCAAGGGTCAACAGTGGTTAGCACACGATGTGCGCCACGTTCAAATAGATCTTGCCAAGAGGTGCAACACTCACAAGCGTTGTTAATTAGTTCGTACCAGAGGTTTGCAGTCATCAGTTGTTACCCTCAACGATTTGGTTAGCGATGGACTCAATGTAGTACCACACTAGCTTGTTGACATACTCACGAACACTGGTGCTGTCCATGAAACCGAGCTCAGACATCCACTCATCACCGAGCATGTTGAAGAAGTAATCCTCGATGTCATCTTCGTACTTGAGTAAGAACTCCCACGTTTGTGTGTAGTAGATGTGATCATGAGCACAGCCAGCAGCACAGCCATGGTTAGCAATGTCACGCAGTGTGTCCATGTCGTAGGAAGACATGATGGACTTGACAGCAAATAGCTGCATGAGTGGAGAAGGAGCGAACACAGTTGTTGTAGTCATGATTGAAGTTGGAGTTGGGTTGGTAGCCGACCCCGGATTCGAACCGGGACTGGAGGACTTTTAAGGTCCCTGTCTCTGCCGTTGGACTAGTCGGCCATACTTGGACTTACGTCTACATCAATTGATGTGGACTGCCAAGTGTGATCTTGGGGTAATGGTTCGTTTTAATATACGGCAGACATGCACTTGGGTGCAACCAAGTGATTTAGCTATTTGCCGTTGACTAAAGCCTTTTGAGTGCAGTTGAAATGCCAAATCATAATCTTCTTGTGTAAGTTTTTGTGAAGGATGTTTACCTAAAAACTTTACACACTCATCGTGATTGTGTTTAGGTGTGCACCATTCAAGATTTGAAACTTGATTGTTTGTTTTTTCGTGATCAATGTGATTGATCCACATACCCGAGCCTTTAATAAGCCAAGTCTCAGCCACAGCTTTGTGCACATAGTATGAAGGCTTGTTACGCCCTGGCTTAAACATTAAATAGCCATTCTTGTTTTGATAAAGCTTTAAAAGTTTCTTGGGTCCTTTAATTTGGCCACAAGCAGAAGCCTGGTAACCAGGACAAGAAGGAATTGGTTTGAACTTAGTCATTGACTTTAGATGATTCAACATCAATAGCTGTTGATTTCCAGGTTTGATCCCCTGGGATAGGTTCCATACCTACATCCCAAGTATCATAATCATCCTCGTTGCGTGGATCATCCTCAATCAATATGTATTGAGGTGAATTGTCATCAATGTACTCACCAAGATTAGCTAGTGCCATGGCAAGTAGCTGTGCATCAGTGTGTTCCATGATTGGTAAGGGCGCCCTTTAACGAGGATAGGACGCCCCAGCTGAAGATCAGCTAACAGATACTAGCGGATCAAGCACAGATGTCAAATGCTAGTAAGCATCGACAAGTTGCCATTGAGGATCGAGCTGATCAAGATAGCTACAGAAGCTGTCTTCATCAAGAGGGATGGGATCCTCTGGATCAATTGCGATAGTAACTTCGCACAATGCTGGAGCCCACTCCTCAGGTTCGAAGTGAGTTGCGCGATACAGGAGGCGCATCTCGTCAACAACTGCTGTAACTTTGACATGGGTATCAGATACGATTGTTTCTTCGATTGAAAGCACAGTCATCAGTCGCACTCCACGAATTTACAATTGGGTGAGATGTAGCAACGATACCTGGTCCAGGCACGAGCAGTTTCCCACTCGCCTTGGAAGATATCGTCTTTAAGCACCGAATTCTCTGCACGCTTCATGGCGCAGGAAGCAAGATTGATGCGATCAAACAGATTAAGCATGATTGAAGTTGAAGTTGGGTTGAAAGCTGGGACTTACACCAAAGGATGCCCAGTGCTTTAGATTCTCTTAACGTTTGGTTAGAACAACTTGATGTTCCGTTTGCTCAAGCCTGTACCAGGAATACTAATTGATCCACGGACACCTGAGCCACGGGCATTAATAGTTAGTTGTAAAGGACCAAGCTTGATTGATTTGGAATACGATTGAACACCATGTTCTGTAACATTGAATCCAGCAATGGTCCTATCAAAGTTGATAGAGGATTTAGGTTTAGTCATGATTAAAGATTAGTTGAAGGTTGATTAAAGGTTAATTAAAGTAATTAACTAATACTAATAAAAGATTCCCCCCTGGTTCTCTTCCAGGGGGGTTTGGGGGGAAAGCTTACGACCAGGCGATACGCTTTTCCTCGACTGCTTTCTTATACATCTCATCCATTGTCATAGGTGGTTCACTACCGTAACCAAGATCTGCATCACTTGGTTCGTAGTCCAGTTCATTCTCTAGCATTGGAATGATCTCATCATCAAGCATTGCATACATACTTGGTGTGAGATATTGATCCATCTCATGCCTCTTGGATTCACGTGCAATGACATCCTTCAGTAATGTCAAAGCTTGTTGAACGTAGTAGTATTCGTTCTTGACCCAGTTCACTTTAAGAACTGCGTCAGAGGGAACGCCAGTGGGAGGCACTTCAGGAAAGCTTTGGTTGGTCATGAGCTGTGTTGTGAAAGGTGTACGGTTGTTATGGGACTTATACCACAGATGAGAATAGTTCTCAATAGTGGATGCCCATGCATTTACTCAGGCTTCTTTAAGATCCACCTGGTGTAATGCTCAGCAGTTCGATCGACTGCTACTAGTTTATGCTCCTCCAGTCGTTGGATAGCAATCATGTAATACTTCAACCTACTTGGGTTTGGAAGCATCGGTACATAACATGGTTCGTCAGGACGTTTCTTCATGTGATTTAAGTAATACATGTAGAGATTACGTTGGTTGACAGTTAATCCAATTGGAGGTTGCATAAGTTCAGTTGATTGGTTAGATGAGTCCGAGCAACGATAGCCAGCTGTCTGGATGATCGGGTTCAACCTCATCATCACCTGGTGTAAAGCATACGCTATCCATTGTCCATTCCTCTATGTCTTCGTTGCACGGGATGTCGTACCATCCTTGGAGCGCATCCTTGTCTTCTTGCGAGTAGTTACCTCCGGTTGGTTTCCAGTAAAGCCTAAGGGTTCCTTTGGTGCGGTA
>Ga0208767_1002465_pt1 | contig 13981 bp, 17 predicted proteins | sample VirMetDEL_Mar_21_FD_184514 | JGI IMG/M metagenome (GOLD analysis project Ga0208767, IMG submission 184514) | Aqueous microbial communities from the Delaware River and Bay under freshwater to marine salinity gradient to study organic matter... | ecosystem: Environmental > Aquatic > Marine >... | reverse complement strand
ATACCGTTGTGGAGTGCTGGATCGACTGGCGTCTCGGCGCCGCCGCTCGGAGGGCTGCTTAATGTCTACCCCTAAGAATCGCGGCGGGCGCCCGCCGCTCGCCGCCGAGGATCTGAGGCACGCGCGCAAGATCAAGATCAGTGATCGGGAGTGGGCGATCCTCGCCGCCGCCGCCGCCGCCGACGGTCAACCCGTCTCGGCTTGGATCCGAGGGCGGGCTCTCGCCGCCGCCGAGGCGCGCGGCGTCCGCTCGATGGAGAACGAAGAATGACGACCTTCGAGCTATCCCGCCGCGCCGTCGCCTGTAAGCACTGGCGGTGGATGCCAGGCATGCTGGCGCTAGATTCCTGCAACGAGGAGCACCCGGCGCGTGTCCTCGACGCACGTCGTTCTGTCGTTTACGAGGACAACGACGGGGCAATCCGCGAGGGCGTTGTGTCGCGTTCGGACGTGCCCGACCTCACCGACCCCGCGACCGTCGGCTGCCTGCTCGCGCTGGTGCGAGAGGCGTGCGAGCCAAACCGCGCTCCGGGTGACTGGCCGATGGTCTGCACCTACCAATCTCAGGCGAAAAAGTGGGGCGTGGGCGCGTGGCTCAATGAGAGCGGAAAGGCGACGTTCGCGGCGCTGGTCCTGCCCACCTACGACACCGAGGCCGAGGCCCTCGTGGCCGCGCTGGAGGCTGCGCCATGAGCCGCGCCATCCTCGACCTGGATCTCCTCGCCGAGCTGGCCGAGGAGTAGCGAGCGCCGGCGGTCCAAACAAGTAGCGCCCGAGGAGAGATCCTCGGGCGCTTTGCTTTACCGATACCACTCGGGAGGTCGCTCGCCGGCGACCCGGGGCGATGGTAGCCGAGGGCGGGCTCCAGGTCAACGGGCGCCGAGGCCCTCGGAGACGGCGAGGGCGACGATCGCGGCGAGGTGCCCGAGAGCGCTGGCCCGGTGCGCGTCGGAGAGGAGATCGCGATCGGGGAGGATCTCGGCGAGCGCGTCGCCCTGATCGAACGCCCACTCGGCGAGGGCGGCGCCGGCGAGCTGTCGACCGCCGAGGAGTTCGCCGATCAATTCAGCGAGGCGAGGGCGGCGCAGCGGGCCCGAGAGCGCGCCGATCCAGGCGCCGAGCGACCGGCGCTCGGCGAGACCGTCGGCGACCACGGCGAGAAGTCCAACCAAATGCGCCCCGAATGCGTCGCGGATCTCCTCGGAGACGGCGGCGATCGGAGGCACGGCGGCGGCGACGATCGAAGCGGCGACGGGCCCGACTTGCGCGGCGAGGGCGTCGATCTCCTCGACCTCGAGATCGCCGTCGGCGAGGGCGGCGCGGGCGGTCTCCAACATCGGCCCGATCTGGTCTCGGAGGGCGGCCAGAGCGGCGGCGAGGATGCGCCCCCGGGCGAGACGCTGGATCAACGGCGAGGCGGCGGCGGCGGCGGCGAGAGTGGTAGGCATCGATCGATCCTCGGGTGTAGAGAGGGCGGCGGCGGCGGCGGCAGCGAGCGTCGCAGGATCCCGGCGCTCGGCAGTCTTGGTAGAGGGCGCCGCCGGCGGGAGCTCGACCTCGGCGGCGGGCTCGACCTCGGCGGCGGGCTCGGGATCCTGCGCGGGCTCGGGATCCTGCGCGGGCTCGGCGATGGGATCCGAGCCGGCCTCGGCGGCGAGCGCCGGCGCGGTCGCCTTCCATCTTAGGATCGGCTCGAGGAGGTGACGGGCGCGCGGTCGAGCGGCGCCGGTGATCGCCTGGAGTCGGGCGCGGTCGGTCGCCGTGAGCGCGTTTAGCCGCGACTCGAGATCGGCGCGGTCGGCGGGTAGCGAGTGCAGGAGATCGAGATCGGCGGCGTCGGCGGCGATCGAGGATTCGGTCGGGTCAGTCATTGGATCACCCGTAAAGAGTCGGCGAGGAGAGGTCGAGTGGGAGCAGCTGAGACACGCGGCCCCGAAGCGCGTCCAGGTCGAGGAGGTCGCCGGGGCAGTCGGTCGCGCACGGCGCCTCTCGGTGCCCGGCGACGTCGGAGGCCTGGAGCCCGTAGCGGCGACAGATCCCGGCGACGTGCCAAGCGAGCGACTCGAGGAGCTCGGGCGGCACCTCGGCGGCGCCGGCGCCCGGGCCAGCGTGCCAGATCAGCGCGACGCCGATCGAGCCCGCGTTGTGCCCTCGCGCGTGCGCGCCGATCTGATCCTCGGGGCGACCTTGGATCAGCTCGATCGGCGATCCATCGCTCGGGTATCTCAGGAGCCAGTGATACCCGACGTCAGACCAGCCTCGCCCGTCGACGTGGACCCGCCGCACGTCGGCGCGGGTCCACGTGCGCGGCGAGGCGGTATGGTGGACGATCACCCGACGCGGTGGCCAATGAGTCGCCATTAACTGACCGGCACGAACTGATAGCGGATCCCGGCGATCGAGACGGCCTGCGCCGATCCTGCGTCGTCGGTGCGCGCGGCGGTGATGACGACGTGCGAGAACGTGCCGACGGCGGCGGTCGCCTGCGTCGGCGTCATGAGATAGGCCTGCGCCGCGCCGGTGCCGTCTCGGCTGTATTCATACAGCGTACCAACAGACCCATCGGAGTTGCAGACCCCCATGATACCCATCGTGCGGTGACTCGATCGATCGCCGCCGTTGGTCGTCGTGATCCCCGTGCCCCATTTTGCCCACTGTTGAACCGTCGTGTATCCGAATCGTTGTTTGCGCCCGATCCAGTTGCTTGGTGTGGTCGTGAGGTCTGTAGCGTCGGCGGCGAGACCGATCCCGATCGCGGCGGCGCTCGGAAGTGCCGCCGAGAGCTCGAGCTCCAGGAACAGGAAGCCGGCGCCCGGGATCGTCGGCGCGGTCCAATACCGCGCCGCTACATCGGCGAGCACTGTATACGTTGCGGCCCCGTTAGCGATCGTCAGGGAGTCAGCGGTAACGCCCGAGATCTGCGACTGCGTATCCTGACCGCCGGCGGCGGCGGTGAGGTCGAGGTCGGTCCAAGCGGGCCCGCCGCCGGCGCCGCCCGCATACAGGCTCGGGGATAGGATCAGCATCTACTGCGCCTCAAGGATCGCGACGTGCGCGTATCCGCCCGCCGAGTCGGAGGCGAGATAGACGGTACGCAGGTTAGCCTCGCCCGGGTTCGCTCGCACATAGATCACCGCGCCGCTCGTGTCGATCAACATCACATCGTTACCGATCGCGGCGCCGTCGGTGCCCGCGTAGCTATAGGATCCGGTCGTGTCGGTGCCGCCGGCGTCGCGGATCTTGATCAGTACCGCCGACGCCCACGCGGGAAGCGTTACTTCTTCGGCGTTGCCGGCGCTGGCGTCCATCGTGATTCGCTTGGTAGCGGCGGGCCCGGCGAGGGCGGAGAGGTCGGTAGCCATACGGGGAGCCTCCAGTCGCGCCCATCCTATCGCGATCGCGCCCGAATTGCGAGAAGTCTGGACGCGTCAACCCTGCGCGCTGTTAGGATCCGCGCATGTTCGCCCTCTTGCTCTCGATCGCCTGCTACTCGGATCCTATGCCGATCGCCTACCCGATCAAGATGCCCGACTTCCGTCTCGGCGAGGGCGCCTGTGTTTACCTCGGCGCTGAGCTCGCCGAGTATACAGTCGACGGCGAGCCCGCCGGCGCCGCCGTGATCGAGGTGTTGCACCTCGGCGATCCCTGGCTCGCGCTCGAGGGTACCCAGGAGCCGATCCTATGGTCGATCTGGCCCGGCCCGGCGGGCTGGCGTGTCGCGTTCGAGAGCGACTATCACGGGCGGCACGAGTGGAGCGCCGAGCCTTGTGATCAGGGTTGAGCGTCTCGGATAGGATCCGACACGAGCAATAGATCGAGGGTGACGCTACCCTCTGCCCATCGGCGCGCGGCGACGGTAGCGATCTGATCGGCGAGGTGCATCTCGGCGTCAGTGATCGTTACCACGTCGCCGGCTCGGAGATGAGCGTATCGAGGATGCGCCTCATATCGGATCCGGGTGCGCGTAAACGCTCGGATCCTGACCCGATCTCGCAGGATCCTAACGGCTGTATCGCTCTCGTATACGATATCCGTCGACGTCGACTCGGCGCGGATCCCATATCGCCCGGCGCTGATCTCGGCGTATCCCGACCTAACCTCGGAGATCGGCGAGGAGGGTATCGAGTAACCGGCGACGCTCGAGATCGGCACTGTGACGCCGAGGATCTCGACCTCATCGGCGGTCAGCGCCGTCTCGGGCGCCCGCACGATCGGCGAGATCGTCGCCGAGGCCTGATAGGCGCCGGTGCGGGCTCGGAGCGCATACTCGAGGGTCGGCGCGTTTAGGATCTGGTCTCGGCCCTCGATTTGGACGCGTCCAACCCGTTGCAGATCGGGCCCGACCTGGAGATCGGCGACGGCCCGCTCGGCGCCGCCGTCCAGCGGCCACGAGATCCAAGCGAGCCCGTCGGCGGTCGGCGCGCTCGATACGGGTAGCAGCGGGATCAGGTTGTCGAGGATCCACCCGAGCGGGCTCGCCTCGGGATCGTTGACGTAGCCGGCGAGCTGATAGCGATCCAAGCCGATCGCCGCCGACGTGATCGCGGCGGCGTTGCCTCGCAGGCTGGACGCGCGCATTAGGGCGCGGATCAGCTGGCCCGCGCGGCCCGCCGAGCCGCCGTCGGGCGCGATCAGACCGCCGCCGTTATCCCACCGCGCCCAATACTCCAGATCGCCCGAGACTGTCAGCGTCGCGGCGCCGGATACGTCGACGGTGGACACGAGCCGCCCGAGACCGTCGGTCGTATGCTCGGCGGTAAACGCCTCTGAGGTGTCGTCGCTCGCGAAGATCCGCACGGTCGACCCGTCGCGCCCGGATTGCGTAGCGTGCCCGGCTATCAGGATCCGAGCGCTCTCGACTAACAGCGCCGGGGATCCGCTCGTGTTTCCCGTTGTGCCGTCCGGGTGTGAGTAGGGGCCCGGCTGTCCAAACACGAGCGGATAAACCGCGCCCTCGGCGCTCGCGCCGGCGCTCGGGTAGGTGTCGGCGTTGACCCGGGCGGTCGGGTCGAGGAGCCGGCCTCGATCGATCACGTCGGCGCCCCGTATCGAGATCGTCGCCGATTCGCCGGCGGCGCCGAACGTCGCCGAGTAGACCTCGCCGGCGAGGAGTCGGATGCGCTCATCCCAGGTCTGACCCGGGTAGACGCAGGACCACTCGGCGCGGGATCCAACCAGCTCGATCCCTCGCCGGTGCAGTAGGGCGAGATCGAGATCGTGAGGCGGTACAACGTCAACAGTGATCTCGGGGATCCGAGGCTCTGCCTCAAATAGCCCGAGCGTCTCCTCGTGGGCGCTTGCGCTCAGGTAGGGGATCGCAGGCAAGGGGAGCCCGGCGGCGTCGGCGAGGGCGAGCGCTTCGGATCCGTAGATTAGCGAGCGCCCGGCATAGGATAGGTGCAGGATCCAGATCGGCGCCTCGGCGTCCAATTGCGCCCGAGTGAACACTAAAGCACCTCCTCGAGTCGCACGCCCTCGACCTCGACCACCTCGGAGGAGATCGGGGATCCATAGACGACCCGGCGCTCCAGGTCGCCGGCGACCCTAACCAGCGCGACCCGCTCGCGAGAGGTCAAGACGCCCGAGTCAGGCGGGCCCCGATCCAAGCGCGGGATCCAGAGCAGCGGCCCGCCCTCGCCCTCTCGGAGTATCCCCTCGATCAGATACGGGAGCTCGTGTCGGCTCGCCGCTGGCTCGGCGCCGGCGGTCGAGGTCGTCGCGACGTACTCGGGATCCGGGCTGGCGCGCCAGACTCCCGCCGTCGGCGCCGAGGGCCACGCGATCTCAAACACGCGCCGATCTGGCCCGAGACGGCGAACCGACCTCGACCCGTCGCGCAGCGTTGTGACCTCGATCTGACGCTCCAGGGTAAACCCGAGCGGGCTACCCTCGCCGCCGGGCGACCATGGAAGCGGCACGATCCCGGCGACGATCGCCGCGCCGATCTCCTGATAGGCGTCGCGCACGTTAGAGGCGCCGCCGTCGATCTGTACCCGGATCCCCTGATACGCGGCGCCGGCGCCGGCGGTCGAGTAGACATAGGCGAGGAGCCTCGGTGCCCAGATCTGACCCGAGGAGCCGCTCGCCGCCTCGGCGCCGGTGACGCCCTCGAGCTCGATGATGCAGCGCTTGACGGTCGAGGTCGAGGATCCGACCCAGAGCCCGGCGGTATTGGCGACAATCCGCCGGCGGTCGCCGTCCAGATTGAACGTGCCGCCGGCGAGCTCGTTCCGCTGATAGTAGCGAGCGCCCGCCGCCGAGGCGCCCGGATGGACGCGAGCGCCGGCGCGGGTCCAAGGGAGCCCGGTAGCGCCGGCGGCGGCGTTGAGGGTAGCGATCGTGCTCCAGGTCGATCCGTTGTGCGCCTGGAGTAGCCCGGTCTGGAAGTTGATCCCCTCCAGATACAGCGCGATCCCGCCTCGCTCGAATAGAAAGGCGGTCTCGCCGAGGCCCTGATCGAGCCTCCAAGCGATCCGGGCGGCGACCGTGCCGGTCGATCTCCAGGGCTGGCGAGGGCTCGGATAGCGTCGCCAGTCGAGGCGATCGAGCCCGTATCGGTGCTCTGCCTCGACCGTGTATGCCTGACCCTCGAACGCTGGCCCGGCGACCGCCGAGATCGAGACGCCCGAGTCGATCCACACCGGATCCGGGCCCAGCGGGATCGGGTGGAGGTCGTCGGGTAGCGTCGCCGAGTGGAGGCCGGCGCCGTTGTACTCATCGCCCGCAAAGTGCAGCGCCGACCAGCGGCAAGTGCGAGCCGCGATCGCGGTCGCGACGGCGCCCCACTCGAGCGAGCTTGTCGGGCTCGGGGATCCTGTATTGTTGGTAAGCGCCGCGCCGTTGAGGTGCCGAGTCCAGGTTCGATCACTGCCCGTGTTCACCTGATAGGCGCGATACCAGAGCGAGACCCGCCCGAGACCGCCGGCGGCGCTTACTGCGACGCTGATCAGGATCTGAATCCCGGCGGCGGTCGCGATCCCGGTCGCCTCGGATCCGACTTGCGCGGCGGCGTTGTTATCGTAAACGAGGAGCCCGTCGGATCCGAGGCGCACTTCGAGATCAAGATCGTCGCTACCGTCGGCGAGCACGATCGCGATCCCATTCTCCAGGGTCGGCGTCGACGGGCCCGAGTTGTAGAACAGCTCGGCGAACACTGTGAGCCCCTCGACCGGCGAGCCCGGCGGCGTCACCCCGTAATAGTTCGACTCGCCGATCGCGGTCGTGATCTGGAGCTGAAGCGCGTTGTATGTCGCCGAGTGCCGCAGCTGGACGCTCGGCGAGCCGGCGCTCGTGAGCGTCCACGGTAGCGGGGATCCCGCCGCTATGGCGCCGCCGGTCGCGTCGGGAAGATCGAACGGGAGCCACGTATACGGAAAGTGGACGCGCCTCAATTCGGCTGGATCGGCGCTGTATGCGGCGGCGGTGATCTGCGAATGTCCGCCCAGATGCAGGATCGACAGATCGTTACCTCTCGTGCCGGCGCTCGCCTGATGATTGCAGATCCCGAGGATTCGGCCTTGATTCGCGCACATGGTAAACCGGATCGGGCTCGTGCTCGCGTCATCACCAAACCACCACGTACTCCCGTCGATCGCCGCACTCGAGTTACTGAAGTTGGGCGACTTGCCGAGGGCTTGCCAATTGCGCCCGAGGTCGCGAGAGCGGCCTACGTTGCATTGGTTCGCGGTTACAGCGAGCGAGCTCCAGGTCGAGCGCGTAAACATGTAGAGTGTCCCGTCCTCTGTGATCGCGAGCCCGTTGTCGGAGTCGCTGAACAGCTTCGAGGCGAGGCTCGCCGATCCGATCAGGGTAGAGGCCGACCCGTCTGGTATCAGGTCAGAGGTTAGGCTCGGCAAGGCGGCGCCGGCGGATCCGAGCCGCACTACATAGGTCAAGACGACCCCTGTAATCTGACCGATCGCAGTCACCACGAACCCGCCGCCGGGCGCGGCGACCGCACAAGGGTCTTTGCCGTGTTGCAGGCTTGACCCGTCTTGAAGCAGGATCCTTGAAAACGTGTGGCCATAGTCAAAGGATGCGAACTGCGCCAGAGCGTGTCTATAGGTCGCGGTCGAGCTCGATCCCTCTTGAAGTCCAGCGATGATCAGGATCTCGCCAGCGTTGTAAGCGGCGCGGATCCTGAGACCGACATACTTCGAGGCGGCGGTCGTTGAGGTCGGGATCGGCTCGAGGAGCACGCCCGGCGCGGATAGTCTCCAGGCGGCGCCGTTGTCGGTAGAGTCCCAGCATTCGATCTGGAGCACCGGATCGGTGATCGTTCCCGAGTCTGGCTTCCATTGATAGAGCAGGATCCGCCCGTCGGGTAGCCGCACAAGCGCCGGGTATCGCTCAGTCGAGGAGGTGCCGGCGAGCGTGACCGCCGAGCTCCAGGCGCCGCCGGCGGTCATGTTTCGGACCTTGGTACTCCAGGCGCCGCCGGATTGCTCCTCATAGACCGCGATCGCCTGCCCGTCCGGTAGGCTGATCAGATCCCGCGCTCGGGTATTGGCGCCGTCGGTCAGCGTGCGCAGGTCTGTTAGGACGGTCGGGATATCCTGACCTCTCCAGTCCTCAACGGGGCTCGCTTGATTGCGCCAGATCGCCGCCACGCCACGCGGGCCCGGTAGCCCGCCGCGAGCGATCCGCAGGTCGAGCGCTTGACCGCTTGACGCCGCGCCGTGCGCTCGGAGGGCGAGCCCTTGACCCGTCGCCGAGGGCGTCACCAGCCCGGGGATCGGGCCCGCCTCCGAGTAGGTGCTCTCGGCTTCCCAGATCCGATCATGCGAGACCTCGCGCAGCGGGATCCCGAGCGCGCCGAATTGATCTCGGCTGTATTCGCTGGCCACTTGCTATCTCCTACCCGAGCGCAACCCGCGCCCGGTGCCGGATCCGTTGAGGGCGCGCAACCCGCCCGCCTGGAGCACGCCCGAGGACACGCCGAGCGCCGCCGAGCCGGCGGCGTATGCGGCAGCTTGCGGCAGATTGCCCACAAGCGCATAGGCGGCGGCTCGGAGCGCGAATTCTTGCGCGAGATTTGCCGTCTCGGTCGCCAGCGCTTGCCGGCCCGTCTCGACCAGAGCCGCGCCGATATTGCCCTGTTGAAGCACCAATTGAGACCCGAAAGACTGCGATATCGAGGCGACCCGCCCAAAGTGCGCCTCATAGCTTGCCGTTCGGCGGGCGAGCGCCGCCTCAATAATCGCGTTTTCCTCTTCGATAGCCGCCGCCGTCGCCTCGTTTAGTTTGCGCTGATACTCGGCGGTCGTGCGGGCGATCTCGGCTTGTTGCCCCTGCCGCTTTCGCTTTACCTCGTTGTCGTGCGCCTCTTGCCGCCGGCGGGCCTCAGCGGCGAGCCGATCGGCCTCTCGTTGTGCCGCCGCCGCCTCTCGATCGGCTCTCGCTTGCTCGGCGGCTCGCTCGCGCTCGGCGGCGGCGCGCTCGCGAGCGGCCTTCTCTGCCTCGGCGGCAGCTGCCTCGACGGCGCGTATGGAGGCGACCCGGTTGTAATCGGAGTTAATCGAGTCAATCTTAGCCGCGACCTCCTCTCGGATCGCGGCGGTCGCGGCCTCGGCGGCGGGGATCTCCTCGCTACGGATCTGGTCAACCCGTGCGAGGGCGGCGAGCGTCTCCTCTTGATTGAGGCGCCCCGATTGAATCTGCGCCTCGAGCTCGTCTTGTTGGACCCGTAGCGCCGCCTCTCGGGCGGCGGTCTCGAGGAGCTTGACGTCGCCGAACTCGCGAGCGGCCTGGATCGCCTTGGCTTGTTGCACTTCGAGTGCGGTTAGTTCGCCGGTCTCCTGTAGTAGCAGGATCCGCGCATCCTCGACGGCGCTGTTTAGCTTTCCATACGCCGCCGCCGCCGCCCGGGTCCGGTCGGGCGAGAGCGCTTGATACTGACCCGTTAGAGCGGCGTTGAACCGCTCGGCCTCTTGCCTGGAGTCGTATAGGATCGACTCCAGTTCAGAGAACGCGGCAACGCCGCCGGCGAGGGCGAGACCGACCGGGCCCGTCAGTGTACCGGCGAGGGTGCGCAGCCCGGCGGTAACCAGATCCATATTGACCTGCGCGACCTGTAGCCCCTGCTGAATAAAGACGGTCGTCGCGTTAGTGCCCGCCGCCATTTGTGAGGCGACGTCGGGTATCTGAACGGCTACCGACTGGAACGCCCGAGAGGCCCGCCCGGCGGCGGCGCTGGTCTTCTGGAGGCCCGCCTCGGTGCGGACCATAGCGCTGTCGAGCTCGCTCGTGTCGCCGGTGAATCGAAACCTGACGATCTGTTCATCGGCCACGGCTACTCCTCGCCGGCGCGCACGGTCTCGCCGATCCGCCGATAGATCTCGATCTGGAGGCGCGCCTCGGCGCCCGCCGCCGACGTCAAGGGATCCGGGCGATAGTCGGCGAGGAGGTCGCGAGGCACGTCGACCGGGCGCCCCAGGTCGCGCGCTATGTCGAGGGCGGCGGCGGCGATCCGGCGATCGAGATCCGCCGGCGCGCCCGGGTAGGTCTCGAACTGCGCCTCGGATCCTGAGCGCACGCCCGGCGGTAGCGTTTCAGGATCCGCAGTCGGCGCCGGCGCCGGCGCGGGATCCGTAGCCGGCGACAGTGCGGCGAGCCCGGCGGCTTGGATCTCGGTATCGCCGAGCCCGCGCTCGCGTAGGATCCGCCAGATCGCGCCGCCGTAGTCGAGCGGATCGCCACGATAGCCCGGGATCCCCTGCGATAACCCGAGCGCGCACGAGAGCGCCCGCCGCCGATTGATCGGCAGCGTCTCGGCGATCTCCAGGCGCTCGAGCTCGCCGATCACGTGCCCTGACCCGTCCGGGTGCCGACGCTGTAGATGATGCCCGAGATCGTGAGGGAGTTGCTCGGGTCGCCCTCGGCGTAGCTGTAATCGAGCTTCACCCGCTCGAACGTCCAGACGTGATCCGACTGATCGCCAAAGTCGGTCCCCTCGACCGTGACGATCAACTTATGGAGAAACGACTCGTAGCCGCTGCCGCCGGTCGACACCGCCGCCGACCAGTTGTTAGTGCGCTCGATCACGTCGATAAGCGTATCTTCGCCGGGGGTCGTGTTGGCAAACTGGCGAAAGCGGACCGTCATCGACAGCTCGCCGGGCTGCTGGCGCCCGGCGGTCTCGCCGGCGATCGCGAATCGATCGTGAACGACGTTGCTCTCGGTCTGAACGTCGGTGATCGAGAGATCGCCCTCTTCATAGCTCAGGGTGTAGCTTTTGGGGGTCGGCGTCGACGCGTCCAAGATCTGAACGCTTCCATGCCCGGCGGTTTTTACCTGCGAGGATTCGGCCACGGTCTATCTCCTATCCCGAGAGGGCCCGGGCGTGTTGAGGGTCTCGGCGAGATCCTCGCCGATTGTATCAGCCTGAACGGCGGCGAGGGCGGCGAGGCGGGCGCGCACGCGCTCGACCTCTCGGATCCGAGAGCCGGCGCGGTGAACGTATCCCGCATAAGGGCGCCCGCGATCGTCTCTCGCGTCATTGGCGAGGAGCACGTCGCCGCGCGTCGCGCCGGGCGAGAGCACGGCGACCGCTTCCCATGCGCGCTGGGATCGGCCCGTGCCGGCCTCCCAACCAGACCAGCGCCGGCGCGTGTCCTCCTCGATCGCGTCGGCGAGGCGCACGAGCCCGCCCTCGAGATCGTCGGCGACGTCGCCGCGCATCCGGCGCGCGTCGAACGTGGTCTCAAGGGTGACTCCAAGGCGGGCCATTATCGATCCGACGCCGAGAGCCAATGAAGGCGCACGCGGATCCGGCGACGGGGCTGGTCTCGCACGGGCTCGAGGGTCGCCGGCTCGGGCTCGCCGAGCGTGGTGAGGCGGGCGGTCGTGTTTCCGGTTCCGTAGTCGAGGAGCCAAGCCGACCAGAGCCGGAACGAGTAGGCGATCTCCTCAGCGGCCTTAACGATCTCGGTCGCGTCGTCGCCGTCGCCGGCGGCGGGCCAGCGGAGATCGATCGTTAGCAGCGCCTCGGAGGCGAGCGCGCGGGATCCGTTCGGCGCGGTGCCGAGCGGCGCCGACTCGAGCCGCTCGACCTGCCACTCCAGGCGCGGCGAGGTGACGGATCGAACCGGGCGGGCGCCGTCAAGTCGCGTGATTGTCGGCGAGCCTGAGATCGTGAGCGTCGCGAGGTAGGCTCGCACGGTCTCGATCACGTTCGACGTGCGGTCGGTAGGCGAGATCGGCACGGGTCACGCCCCTACCCGCAGCGAGAGCGCCCACGATGCCCCGAGAGGGTCGAGCGCGGCCTCGGTGACCTGGTAGACCACTCCGGCGATCGAGACGGTCGAGGCGGTGCTCGGGCTGTGTCCGGTCGTGAGGTCGCTGGCGTCCAGATACAGGATCCGCGATCGCTCCTCGGCGGTATCGTAGGGATCCGCGCCGGCGCGCGTCTCATCGGTCAGATAGCCCGAGAGCGTGTCGGAGATCAGCGTCTCGGCGATCGTGCCGCCGGCGGTCTCGGCGGCGGCGGTCGCGGTCGAGACCACGCACGAGACCGCGACCGCGCCGGCGCGGATCATGCCCCGCAGATCGGCGCGCATCGAAGCGGCCTCGGCGGCGTTCGTGAAGCTGATCCCGGGGCTGTTCATTACGAGAGCGCGATCGACTCGATCCCAGCGTGAGCCCAGGAAGTGCCGTCGCACACAACCCACGCCGCTTCATTCTGCGAGATCGTGACGATCGTTGAGGCGGCGTCGTCCTTGACGGTCAGATCCTCGGCGGCGTCGGCGCGGTTGAGGATCCTGAACGAACGGCCCGCCGAGGTCGCCTCGGCGGGGAGCGTGACGTTGCGCCCGGCGCCGCCCGGATCGAGGAGCTGGAACGTGGCATCGGCGCCGGTGAGGGTCTTGTTGCCGGTGAGGGTCTCGGTGTTGTGACCGCCGGCGCTGACATTGCTCGCCGAGATCGTGCCGCTGAGGTCGAGGTTACCGCTCGAATCGAGCGCGGCGAGTTCGGATCCGGCGACGGACTGAACGGCCCAAGCGTCGTTAATGGCCATTAGGGGCTCCTATTGGGGCGGGGTATAGATCTCGGTGTAGCCCTCATCGCTCGGGAGCGCCGAGGGCTGGATCGTTGTGGCGGTAGGGATCCCGCCGAGCTCGGAGATCGCGGCGCGGATCGCGGCGACCTGACCCTTAGTGTCGAGGGTCAGGCCTTGCGCCGCGAATCGGCGCTCGCGTCGGGCGCGGTCGACTAACAGGATCCGGAGTCCGGCGAGGGCGGCGCCGTTGACAGTGCCGCCCTCGGAGATCAGATAGTCGATCTCGGCATCGGTGAAGACGGCCTCTGCCTCGACCGTATCGGCGAGGGCAAGGCGAACCTTGCCCCGTGTCGTCGTTAGGTCATAGGTGAAGGCCACTTCTTAGGATCCCTTAGCTGTCGGCCTTGCCGGCGCAGTAGGCCTTGCGCCAGTCGGAGACCGCAGCCCCCCACCAGAAGCCCACGCCAGCCATGAACGACTCGGTCTCCTGGTCATACCAGACGTCCAGCGTCGGAGTGCCGGAGTCGACCACGGTGATCCCGCAGTCGCCGAGGGTAGTGAGCCAGAACGCCGAGGAGCTCGCCGAGTCGCTCAGGAACCGCCAGCCGAGCGGGTTGAGGGCGCCGGCGAACGGGTTGATCGCGTTGTTGGCCGAATCGGGGTCGAGGTTCGACTCGAGCAGCTTCTGCGCGATCCGATACTGCGATCCCATCGGAGTGAGGAGCACGTTCGGCGCGATGACGATCTCATCCTCGCGATCGTCGACCGCGTTCGTGAGCATCATAGCGTCCAGCGCCGAGCCGAGGCCCGCGCTGGTCAGGGCGCCGGCGGTGTCGATGTTGGACTTGGTGGTCGCCGAGCCGAGCCGCGCGCCGAGCGGGTGCGCGCCGTCGAACCAGGGGAGACCGTCGTAGATCAGACCGTCGGTCGCGGCGTTGTTGTGGTAGCTGTTCTGGAAGTAAACGGCGGATCCGGCGGTGAGGG
>Ga0208767_1002459_pt1 | contig 14018 bp, 10 predicted proteins | sample VirMetDEL_Mar_21_FD_184514 | JGI IMG/M metagenome (GOLD analysis project Ga0208767, IMG submission 184514) | Aqueous microbial communities from the Delaware River and Bay under freshwater to marine salinity gradient to study organic matter... | ecosystem: Environmental > Aquatic > Marine >... | reverse complement strand
AATATTTACAAAACGATGGTATCTTCGAGTGGTTGACATTTGACGATACTAGATTAAGTAGTGACCAATGGGAAGGTAGAATACATCTTAACTATCCTGACGGTCACGTAGCAAACAGATATAAGTTCAATAATGATTCTGCATACGGTAGTGATTTCTACCAAAGATTTATCAACGGACATAATAGTGATGCATCTTACATAGTACCTGTTGGTGATAACGATGCCTCGTTTGGTAGGTCTGACATGAAAAGATACGACAACACTAACTATGAGGCTAAAGATGCAGGTAAAACATCTACAACAGGTAACTTCGTACAAAGAGCGCATCTTACAGGGTCTTGGATGGGAGAGCAAGTAGAACAAACATCCTTTTCAGATAAGATTCCGGCAAAACTATTTGCTGAAGTAACATCACCGTCTAAACAACCATTCCTATGTGTACAGACAGTTAGAAAACACATAGACAACGACTCTCCTGATGTACCTGCTATTATATATGATGGTCCTCTAAACAGCAGATTAGATGGTGATGTGTTTACAACAAGAATAGCAGTTAGGGCTTTTGCCGCTTCTAGTACCTTAACTTGGGATGATGTAAAGGTAAAGTTCGAGATAGGTTTTCCTATCGCACAAGCAGGGTTGTTAAATGACGAAGGTTACACAGGTGCAGCCGCTATAACACAATCTTTAGACTTAAAGACATTCACAGGCTCATCAGGCTCTACCTCTTATGACGTTCAAGGTCTACTAACAAGCGGTAACAGTTGGTCTTATACTAATGATGATTCTTGGTTAGATGTGGATTTCGTATTTGATTATACCAACTCAGAATATGATTGGTACGTAAATGGTGTAAAACAAAACACATCTCCTGAAAGTATGAGTGGTACTCCTACTGCCGCAGGTATATACGGTTATCAATTAAGTATAGAGTCTGACGAATCAGATGGCAACTATGGTTACGTTTCTTATCTTATGCTAGATAGGGCAGGTCTTGTTAGATATTTATCAGATGATATGACATCTAGCAGCGAAGTACAAATACACAAGATGCAGATAAAGCAAGCAAACAATGGTATATCTAGTTGTAGTATAGCACTACATGATGATGCTGCTTTGTCATCAGGTTCTAGAGGTAAGGCGGCAACAGACTATTTACTAAACTTACGGGGACTTTTCGTATCATCTACACCTCTAGACTGGAACTTACTAGTTTTTGGTGATAAAGATAAAAGAATAGATAGACCTGTATGGAGAGGTACAGTAGATACTTTTGCTATCAATCAAAAAGGTAGAAGTAGAGAACTTGTGTTAAGAGCAGTTGACTCTATGGAAGCATTAAACAATCAGATACCACTTTGGGATGTAGGACAAAAAGCAGAAAACGAAACAGGTGACTCTACTACATACTGGGATTTCGACGCACAAGGTTTTAGAGATGCTATGTATCTTGGTGGCGGTAAGTTAAAGTTACTGAATAACAACGTAGGTTTTGACAAAGATAACTCTTACTTAGAAACATCAACACAAAGAACACAGTTAGGTTCAGGACATCCTATACAGATGTACAATAATGAAAACACAAACACCGGACCTAACGATATAGAAGATAGTTATGAAGGTGTAGGTATACTTGGTTTTACCGAAAAAAGAATAGCGGATACTGACGGTAGTACAGAGACTAATACTAAAACTATCGCTATACTAGCAACAAGCAGTCACGGACTTTCTGCTACTGACACTATAAGCATACAGAATACTAGCAACCACAATGATACTACCGTAACAATAGAAAGTGTTGACCCAATCTCTAACGAAGAGATAACCTTTACTAACGCGGAATTAGTATATACTCCTGAATCAGCACATATCGTATATGCAGGTGCTTACGGTATACATGAAGGTGTTTTGCCCTACATGAACGACGACGGCACATTTAACGACAATCCTACCGTTTACAGTAATGGTACAGTTTCTTTGATAGGATGGGAAGATTTTTATACTGATAATCCTACCTCTAGTTATTATACAAACACAGGACCATACAGACTTAATTTTATATTTGATGCAGACCCGAATCTAAAGGTAGGGGATTATTTCTATATGAATAGAAGAGACAAAGACCACCAACTTTCAGGCACTAGTTTTTATGCATATTACGAAGCAAGACACAAAGTAAAAAGAGTAGTAAAGTTTAGAAATTATTTTGATATTGTGGATGGGGTAAGTCAACTGACAGGAAACCCTACTGTACTTTGGGCTGTCGAAACATACACTTCGGTTGCTAACAATACCGATTATGGAGATGTAACTAGTGATACAGGATTGCTCACAGGGGATAATAGATATCAATGGTCTAAAGACACAGGGCAAACGTCGGGACACTACACTACTAACACACAAAAAAGTCAATACAGGGCTATACATGCAAGGTGGATGAGGGATTTACCGCAAAGCCTATGGTTCAAATATCACTTTGGCAAGGTAGAAGAAAACCCTGTTAATAATTCATTGGCACAACAACACATGACAAATCAAAGTTTTGGTAAAACATCTACTAGTGTTATAATAGCAGAAGATACATACGATAATATTCCTGATAGTGGCGTAGTAGAAATATGGACTAACCCTGCTACCGGAAGTCAAGTATATCAAGAAAAGTTTGTATATCAAGCAAAATCCTTTGTAGGTGGTAGTTACAGATTGATAGGATGTAAATATATCAACAATTCTTATACTGTGTCAAGTAATAATTATATCTTAAAAGTACAGAACATTAGTGATGACTACAAACATCTTTGGTTACTTTGGTCTGATATGAGAAATAATGGTAAGGCTAATGCTGATGGTTCTACGAGAAAACAAAAGTTTGGTCTACAATATCCCGTATCAGAAAATTACGATTTTGATTTATTCTACGTAGACCAATTTGACGCAGAAGGAAATATAGATAAGTTTGCATCTCTAAAAGTAGGAGACGATTTGAGAGTATGGGATTTAGATGTAACAAACGACCCAATCACGGGCGGAGCGTTTTCCAAACCGGCAGACTTAGCAAACAAAGTATCTATATCGGCATTGAGCGACAATAGCGGTAAACTAAGAATATCTACATCTGACACCGGCTCAGTTGTTGCTAATGATTATATCCATTTGATAAACACAGCAAGCCATGATGGTATACACAAAGTAACAGCAGTATCTACTAACACACATTTTGACGTTGATACTACCTTTGTATCTACTACAATCAACACAGGTAATGGTTTTTATTGTACAACAACAGGTAGCGATAAAGATTTGTCTACATATCAAGATTGGGAAGATAAAGCAGGTTCTATGATAGTTATAGATTCATCACCTTTTTTTAACCTTAATACTCATGTAAATGGTGGTAAGACAGGACAAATATCCGGTGGCTCTACCGACTTATCGGACTATGTTGCTACAAGAAACGGATTCCCGTCTCTCATAGATAACTATTGGTCTGAGGCTATGGCATCATACCAAACAACAGAAGAATTACAAGAGCATCCTAACCAAGATAAATTGATTTCAGACGCACAGTTATCACCTGAAGGTTTGATAAAATATGACGTAGGAGTAACAGTAGAAGATGCTGCAAAATATGATGATAGTGGTGTAGGTATATTAAAAATAGTAATGGAAACTAACGGTAATGAGGATGGTGTTACCGAACATTTCTTCTCTTGGGAGAACAAATTAGAAACTCAATACGATAGTTCAGGCAACAATAATACACCTACTAATATTACTTGGGAAGGTGTGGACGCTACCGTTATAGTAAATAGTGGGGAAACACACGAACAAAGTGGCTTAAAACCCGGAATGTTAATAAAGCGTACTACTTCGGGTGGTACAACTACTAGACACACTATTTTGAGATTAGGTGACAATACTAATGTAGGTGCTGAGACTGGCGCAAACTCTGACACTACTTTAATAGTAACTAGAAAAGCCGGTGACATGATTAACGGTACAGAAGTAACTTGGGCTACTACCGATTCTTACAGCGTACCTGTACAATTAGGTATGGTTAGAGCAATTACGGCTAACACATTTACTGGTGATGCATCTTGGAAAGGATTGACATTAGAAGAACGAGAAGAAAAGATATACGAAGCATTAAACCTAAACACTGTGAACTGGGCTGATGTAGGTCTTAGAGCAATACCAAGTTATACAACTGATACTTCTTTAGAAACTACACCTAAAAGATTTGAAGTTCACGCAACCATAACATCTTCTTTTATGCTAAGACTAATGATGCACGTTGATGGTTTCTACGAAAATACTAACGGTGGTACTTATTGGAATCACGACAAGATGAGATTCTTATGGAATGCATCTATTATGGACACATGGTTGCCTTCGGCTAGACTAACATCAGTTTTTGATATAAATAACGTACCTGTAACTTCTTTAATGACTACTTACAACGACACAAGTAGTAATGATTCCTACGGTTCTATCGTAGACAGTAGAGGCAAGAGTTTAGGTAGTACATTGAAACAGATAAGAGAGAAAACAGGATTCGGTACGACAAACTCTTTAGCAACTACTTTTTCGGTATTAGTAGGTAGAGACAACAGAATAGAGTTCAGACCTAAATATAACTCAGGTATATCCTTTGACAGAGATAATATGTTGATATCTAAGATGAGTGCTAAATTAGCAGGTCAAATAACTAATGTGCGTGTGTACTATAACAATAATGAAGCGTTTGTAGATTACCCTGCAACAGATTTGACAGACAGCACACGTTGGAAAATATTAGAACATCCTAAGATTACAAGCAGCAAGGAAGCGTTAATTGTAGCACAAAAACAATACAATACTTACAGCGACAATTCTTTAAGTATGGAAGTTAGTCCATTAATGCCATCAGGCGACCAAGACAAAATGATTGATACTGGTAGATACGGATATATTTCTGACTCATACATAGCGCTACAAGGAAACAACGACACAGTAGCAAACGTAACAAACTGGACATATATAGGTACAGGTGGAGCATTATTCCAAGGTATGGTAAACGCACTAAACGGTAACATGAGTACAGATGTAGACCCAATAGAAGATAGATACGGTATAAGCCAAGAGACAGGTTCAGGTGATATAACTTGGAACAACAATTACTATTGGTATGGTAGCAACTCTATTTCACACGCTGTACAGATAGTACATATACCTAACGATGTACCTTTAGTTAGTGATACTACTACTAGACATCTAAGGATATGGGTAGATTTAAAATCAACACAAGAAAGTGATGCTACAATAGATACTGCCGAGTTTACAGTACATATAGCAGATTACAATTTTTCTACTACTTTAGAACACACAGCATCATCCCCAAGTAATAATACATCTTCTAAGGATGTAAAACATAGTGGTTACTATCAGATAGATATACCACAGTCTTATTCTTCTGCACAAGGTAAAATAGTATTTTCTTTCAACGCAGAATACTGTCGTGCTTTGCTACGTCATAGATGCGGGAATCCTGAAGGTGCTAACATCCTAACTAATTACAACACTAACGCTGACAGTATTTTCCCTCTAGGTATGAGGCCATATACAGAGATGGGCGGTGGATTCCGAGATGATACTAGTAGACTTGAATGGTACGCACCTAAGATATTAATATGTAGGGATTTGAGTTATGTACCTGCTACTTACTTACAAGTTACTGATTTAGGTCTTGAAATGAACAATGAAACAATGGTTATACAAGAGGTGGATTGGGGCGTTAGTGCGGGTAATATAGATGACGTAAAACTACGCTTAGAAAGAGACGAATCACTATCTTCACAAAGACTTTTGGATTACATTCTAAACCAAGATAATGACGGATTACAACTAGGTACTGGTAACGGTGGTAGCGTACAGAATCCCCCTATCGATTGGGGAAGTATAGGTATAACTCCGCCTTCTAACAAACCAAGCCAAGATACCGACCCTAGCATAGACCAAAGTTTAGGTGATGGTTTCAAAGACACAGGAGATGGTTACGAAACAGTTGGTGGTTTTACAGTAAACAAGATGAGTAAGAAATCTTACGGTAATTTTAAGGGTAGAATGGATTTGACAAATGACAATTTATCGGGTGATGCTACATTCTCTGTATTAGGTCAACAGAAGCCATCTATAACCCCTGCTACAATGCGTGGTATAGAAGGTATGGATGTACAGATAACTCCTGTATCCGGTACAGCATCTAGGATAGCAGATGGTTACGTGTTCGCAGGTAAAGGTCTACAAGGTACTGACTTCTCAATAGATTCGCAAGAGGTATCTCTAGAGACACACTTCATTGTACCTAACGATATTTTAAGCAATAAGATGAGCATACAGGCCACAACTACCCACGCCCCTAGTACACCCGTAGGCGGTAAGAATGCGGTCCTCTACGTGACTGTATTTAATGAGCAAGCGGGTACAGAGACAACATCAGAGGTAAAGATACCAACAGGTGTGAGTAATAGAGTCGTAGACATAATGCCTGAGCAACCTGTAAGCGGTCTAAACAAAGGCGGTAATAAAATTAGGGTAATAATAACTAGAAAACCAACCATAGGAGATGACAATGCAGATACAACTAGCGTAGTTATTAAGAATCTAAATGTTAAGATGCAAAGAGCATCTGCTCACACATCTTCTTCTGCAAGTAAGTTTACTGCTAGTTTGAGTTAAACTTTTTTCTGAGAGATAGAATAGCCTTTGCTCTTTTTTTACCTATGCCGTTAATTTGTGTTATTTGTTTTTGTGTAGTTCTAGCCCTCAACAGACTAGGTATACTACCGAACTCTTTTAACAACTCTTCTGCCATTGTTGGTGTTACACCGTCAACACTAGACAAAGCCCTGACGCGAGGGTCTAAATCAGATTTTTTTACTGCTTGTTGTACATGAGGAGATTGTTTGTATAGTTTCATATCTTGTTGTGTGTGGTTTACAACTAACCACTCTGTAAAATCATCCATAGTAGTTAATTGCATAAATCTAATTTTTGGAAATCGTTGATAGAATGTAGTCTTAAATTGCTGTATTACTTTTTTCATACGAGCCATTTCCATAGCAGTTTCCCTAGCGTTCGGCCTACGGCCGGGTATAAAAGGTTTTAGTTCTGTACCGTAAACCACTAACATAGGATTCTCGAACTCTTCTTGTAAATCTCTGAGTTGTGCAACAATAGTTCTTGTGCGCCCGAACCCCATAATAGAACGGTATAAATCATTTATTTCTTTTGCCTCTACACCGCAAGTACCTAGAATATAATCTGCTGCTTGCAGTCTACATACTTTTACCTTATCATTACCCATACGCATGAGTAATTTATTAACTACTTTAGGGTTTTCTCGGTCATCTACTAGGAGCATGTTAGTAAGACATATAATTACTTATTTAAGGTGTTCTACCAACCTTGTGTAGTATAGACTTCTCCGTCTATGTCAATCATGTAAGAGTTACATTTACCGCAAAACTTTTCTAGTTCTGTTTCGGTCGTCCAACTATTTCCACATGTAATACATTCTGTTGCTTGTTTCAAACTTATCATTGCCATTGTCATCATTTTTTTCACCTTTTTATTCCATCATGCGCCCAACATGGACCTGCATCTACACAGCATTTAGTTGGAACGTGTTCGTAATCAATCAAAGTACCAACATGGAATCTAGAAGTATGTTCATTGTAATCTCTCCAACCTAGTTTTGAGATAAAAGTAACTATACTTTCTATTGAATCTTTTTTCTGCTCTTGTGTCAATGTAGAAGGATGTGCAAACCATCGTAGATTTTCTGCTAGGTGCTGCACTAGTGCTATCCTGTGTGTATGTTTAGGGTTTTCGTGGTTCATAACCTTTTCTAGACACGGTGGGATAGGAATCTCACCTGCGTTGCCTATTTTACCTTCGAACTTAGTAGAAGGTATAACTTCTTCCTTTTTAGGATTATCAGCAATCCACTTTATTATATTGAATCTTTGTTTTGGCATTTCGCCTCTAAACGGGTCTAGATGTAAAAGAGATTGTTGTGGTTTACTAGGGATATTGTAGGCGATAGGATTTTTTATGAATGCATCTGTATCTATATTTACAGACCATCTGCGCCTAGTAGGGTTGAATGTATCAGGAATGCGTGTAAGTTTTTGTGGGAATCCTACACCGTCTAATGTTTTTAGGTCTTTAGCCATCAGGCGTTGGTATCTGTCTAGATGTTTTGCTATACTAGTACCTTTTATTTCTTTATCGAAGAACTGATGTACATGAAATCCTCTACCTGTGAATACTGTACGTACATCACCATTTAATCTAGCAACTAAGGTGGCTACATCTTTTTTTACATCTTCCAAAGTACCACCTTCTAACATATCAAAATCCCACCATGCTCTATCCATAACTACTGATTCTATATCCATTTTCCAAGGTCTTAATTCATCCTTTCTTTCGAAGGAATATAGTGAAGTATAGCAAGATGCTTTTCCGTTAATACTATTCACGTAAGAGTCAAAATCGTTTCGGCTCAAACAAGGAGTACGTCGTAGACCAATCTCTCTAGGAAAACTCAACGGCATTTCGTTCACTCCGTTTGTTGACTTCCGCACTCACAAGCCCAAATAGTAATCTGTTCGGGTGCGTTTCCTTCTTGGCCGTTTACTCTCCATATTACCTCTGAGCCTTCCCATAGGTCATCTGAACCACACGCTATGCACTTCATTCCTATCATAAACCCCACTCCGTAATACCATTTAATTCTGCTTCACAGTTAAGTGAAAAATCACACCACATAGGACAGAAATAGTCATTCCAATTCATATCCCATTGATGGGAAGTGATTGAGTCAATAGTGTCATATAATGATTCCTCGAAGGCATTATATGAGCGCTCCAAGAACGGCTCTAGTAGAGCGTATCCACGCTCCGCACCAACCCATTGTCTTTTACCTCTTTTATTACCTTCTAATAATAATTTATCATCACCATCTTCAGGTATCTCGTAATCAGGTGTAACGTACAGGAAATGTGTTACTTCATCATACCCTAGTTTTCTAAGTAATCTAGTATAGTACACCAATTCTTTACGTGTTCTACCTAATTTAGACATACCCATGTTACCTGTTTTCAACTCTACCAAGATAAGACCGCCTGTTTGTGGATTGCGTAGAACACCATCTATCAGACCTACCCATATAATTTCTTGGTCGCCTATCTTTTCATACACTTCGTGTTTTACTTCTGCCTCTACTACATCAAAACCACCTAAATCGTAGGCTATTTGGTGTAGTAATAGATTTAGAGAATCAACACCTTCGTCATCAGCGACACCTTCTTTCTCAGCCGTTATCATTACTGATTCAGAGCCTTCTAACAGACCTGCTTCCATAACAGTATGTATCTTAGTACCCCTTATCATTTCCTCGGTGGCAGGGGGTCTAGGTATATCTGCCACATAAGACCAATAAAATTGTCTAGGACACATTAGATACTTCATGTAAGAAGATTTACTCAATCTTAGTATACCCCCGTTCAGAGGGTTGTAAGAAGATGCTGCTGTTTGTTCAGGTGTAGCCTTCATACTATCACTCTTCTTCTGTTTTACCGCTATCCCAATCTTCAAAGGTAGTTTGTTTATCAGCAAATATATTTTTACCACATGCAGGGCAATGGTCACTCTTTTCTATACCTTTTACAGTAGGTCTTAACAATTCGTTACTACAAGAGGCACAACTTATTTTTTCCAATTTACCTTCTTCTTGTAAATGCAAGTAAAGTAAGTTTTGCATTTTCATCAAATCGTTACCCATCAACATCAATGCATTACCGACTTCTTTACCAAAAGCATTAATGACCTTTTCTAGTTCATCCTGTGTTATCTTCTTAGACATAACTATATGTCAACTAATTACGGATATAAAGACTTCTACAACCAAGATAATTTAGATAGACCATTTTTAGCATTCTCTAGTGGCTGCATATCCCAACCCGCTAAAGCATAGTAAGGTAATATTTTTTTTATGATAAATCTATCTACAAGAATCTTAGTACCTATTTCCTTTATACCTTCTATTTCAGAAGGGTCATCAAAGGCTATGTATTTACCATCTTCGTCTAGAGTTACCAAGAAGAAAGAACCTGCTCTATACCCTTTACCTAAAAACTCATTAGCCCATGCCGCACCTGCCGATGAACCCGACAAAACTTTATACTGTGATAAATCTCTATCTATTTTACCTTTCATACATAAGTCTTGTGCGGGTGTTTTACCACTCATTACAGATTCTATTAAGTTTGTTACATTTTTTGTGGTGTCGCTTTCGCTGTCATTATTTAGTATACCCGTAATAGTATTCAACATAGCCTCTTTCATAACAGTAGGCATTCTACTTTGTTTCATTTCTATACCTTTTACATATATTGTTGGGTCATGATGTTCACCGTCAGTCCAAGTTACTTTTCCGGTATATCTATTCTTGGCTACCATGATAAGTCTAGGACACCATTTTTCAAACTGCACTATGATAGGACTCATTCTTTCATTTATTTGCGGTAATAATCTCATACCCAATTCAGGTGAAGGTATTTGACAAAATACTGAGTCTGTGTGGCCGTAGAATACGTTGAAACCTACTCTTTGTGCCTCAACCATCAATTCACCTAGAGTATTCCTAGAAGTGTATGTTATCGCTGCGGCTATCTCAGGATGATACATACCGTACTTAGCATCACCACAAACACCATACATAGATGCTACTAGGGATTTTGCAGCAAACTGCATACAATCCCATTTACGTTTTTCTGCACCATCACTCACAAACATTTTCATCTTAAAAATATCTCTGAGGTTGGTCATCTTATCCATCTGTCTTACCAATAAACCTTTGTCGCCTTGTATAAACTTAGTACCATTACCACAATCTTCACCATCATCAGATAAAGTATCCCAAGATATATTATATTTAGCAGCGTTGCTGTGATACATAGCCTTGATATCTAGGATACCTACGTTGTCATATACATCGGGAATGACATCTAATATATCAGCGCCTTCGTAATCTACCTTAGAGAACTGTGGTTTAGTAGGAATCCTTCTATCAAACTCGGAGTCTGTAAGCACTAATTGTGTGAACATCTTAGTAATAAATGGTGTAGAGCGTATATCACATTGTACAATGTGTTGTAGAGATGTATAGTAATCCAAAGCGTTTACTGCTTGGTCTAGTTTAGGGAGCAATCTAACATCTTGTCTTGCATAATGTAGGTAAAGTGCTTTATCTTCCCACCAAGATTCATTGTGTCCTTTTTCCAACTCTATTTTTCTTTCTCCTAATATCTCAAATGCTACATCATCTAGTTTGTAAGAAGGTAATTTACCGTTCTTCAACTCCCACAATTTAGATACAGCAATCATCAAATCTATACAATTCCTACCAACGATAGGTTGCGCCCAATCTTTAAACTCGTATCTTACTCTTCTCATAGGTGATAGTGTCAATTCGGAAAGACCACATGCTTTACATCTTTCCATAATCTGTCTTATATCTGCACCTACAACATACCATCCAGTAATTATGTCAGGGTCGCATTTTTTCATATGTCTTAAGAAATGTATTAGCATAGAACGCTCTGTCTTGAATGCCAAAGCAGGTGTTTCGTATGTGTAACCACCGTACTCTCTAAAGGCTTTACCTTTACCGTGTTTATACTCATCACCTAATGTTTCTTCGACAAACCATACATATTCTTTTTCGGTAAAATTATCATAAACAACCATCACTCTCATTTTATTGGTCGTGGGCGACCACTCACAATCCATATACCAAGTTCTGTGTTTGTAATTCTCTATCGGTTCGTTACCATCATTTATGTAGTCAGCAAGTACTCTATTCTCATAAGGAATGTTGCCTTCCCATGTAGTACCATGATAAGAAAGGTTTTTTATGTCAGCAGGTGTAGCACAAACAATTTTTGTTAGATTCTCACCATACAGACCTTTGTAACCAGTTTCCTTTTTTACCGCATCCTCTATATGTTCGGCATCCTCATCAGAAACAAAAGCATAAGGCCAATAACCACTAATGGTTTTTTCGTATCTAACGCCTTTTTTGTCACGGCCTCGGACTATTACATCCCTGCCCCTGCCTCTTTCTATAATCATTCGGCAACACTTCTATCAATTATCATATGATTACAATTTTCACAGACAAATATATCGCCCTCTTCTTCTACGGTATCATGGTACATCCATGAAAACTCAGCACCACACTCGGTACAAGGAGCAAAAAACTTTCTTTTCATGGCTACCATAATCTATCTCTCCAACATCCACAATATCTGTCGTTATAAGAACCGCAATGTAAACACGTATCTATCTTTATAGGTCGCATATGATTAACTCCTCTAATTACGATTATAAAGATTTCCTATGTCCTCTACTACGTGTTTCAATGTTATGTTTGTTCAACCAAGAGTTTATTGCCATAGGTGTTACACCACACATAACGCCAATCTCTGCCATAGTTTTACCATTATCTACGTATTCAGTACGCAACCACTCATAATCACGGTGCATACCTTTATTAGATGCGGGTTGAACAGATACAAACACTTTGTATAACTCCCCCTTTACGGTAATCGTTCTTCTGTTTTCGCCTATTTCTATATCACTTAATACTATTTGCATATTATCACTCCCCCAAATTACTCATTTGGAATATAAAATCGCCATCACCTAGCGTAATCAGCATAGGATAACCCATGTCTGCCTCTGTAAAGTCCCATATAGCGATATTGACATCACTATTAAGGTTTCTAAATACTTCTTCTAACCCACCGTTGTAAGTAGATTCGAAATCTATATTTGCACAATTTTCTGCAACCAACGACTTAGTTTTACCTTTAAGTTCTTCTCCAACGTCTACATATAAATTACCATCTTCACAAGATAATTTGTATTTGTTAAACTTTTGTCCGTTCATAGAATCACACCTAAACGCCTCATACAAAGAGGTAGTGTTTAAGTCTGAGAAAAGTAGTGTAGGTTCTATCACAGAGCCATCGTTTTTAGTATAGGTCATGGCTAGGCCATCTATCTTATTGATGATAGATTGGGACTTCTTATACCATTGTGCCATAGTTTCTGCCGTGTGTGGGAAAGCCCTAGAATCGGTATTCCCTGTGATAGTAGTTTGTTTACTGCCACTCTTGAATACAATTTTACTACCTTTGTTAATCATAGTCAAAACACCACCGTGATACTTTAAGATACCTAAGACGTTATCAATGTCTGAGATAGCGTAACCTAAATCACAATTACCGTGACAAGGTATAGAGACGTTGATTAAAGAAGTAACACCATCCTTAACCAAAGAGCCGCAGCGCAGTCTACCGTTCTCTGCCATTAGCATAGCAGAGTGTATCTGAGGAATACTTTTACCGTCAATTGTTTGTTTACGTTGTGCTAACTGTAACAACCACTTCAACGAGTCAGTCTCCACTACTATTTGATTAGTCACTTCAACCACTCTAACCCTATAAACTCAAACTTACCGTCAGAAATACGTGCTACGTCATGTACTGAGCCAACCTTTTCAATATGTTGACCTTTCATTTCTTCTATCTTTGCTCGTACAACCCACTCATTATCTTTTAGGTTTCTGTCACCTTCGACACCTGCGGCCAAGTCAGCCTTCTTTTGGTATCTTGCTAGGAAGATTTGTTGAGAGAACTTACGCATAGTACCTTTCTCCCATTCAGGTCTGTGTCCAACAGTCATCAATACTTTCTTACCTGTACCGTCATCCATGTATTGTGATACAGCCTTTAGATGGAAGGTAAAGTATACCTTAGCCACGTTTAGACTGTGTAATCTAGTAAGTACATTTCTGTAAAGTCTGTTTCTCTCACGCCATTCTTTTTGGTTAAAAGTATCTCCCTCTTCTTCAATAACACCACGACTTAGTAACGATGCTCTCATAGCGTGTTCACACCACTTTAA
>Ga0208767_1002457_pt1 | contig 14025 bp, 12 predicted proteins | sample VirMetDEL_Mar_21_FD_184514 | JGI IMG/M metagenome (GOLD analysis project Ga0208767, IMG submission 184514) | Aqueous microbial communities from the Delaware River and Bay under freshwater to marine salinity gradient to study organic matter... | ecosystem: Environmental > Aquatic > Marine >... | reverse complement strand
TTTATTTAGTTATGTCATTGTCAAAAAAATCAGAAGCACAACAAGAGTCTTTAAAAGAATTAGAGGTGGAAAACAAAGGTCAATCTGAAAGTATTAATAATATGGAAGGAATGATTATAAAACTTATATCAAGATGGAACGATAGCGATGCTGTTAGAGATAGAAGGTATGAGCAGATGATGGAAGCAGTAAGTGATTTAGAAAAACAACTATCAAGAATGGATGGCATTATGAGTCGTATGAACGGAAATGGAAGACACTAATGAATAATGAAGATTTAAGAACGCATCTAACAAGACATGACGAAAGGTTGAGAAATATATATTCTACACTAAATAGGATAGAAAAACATTTAGAAAGACTTAATGGTAAAGTAGATAGGCACGAAACCGATATTGCTAAAGTGCAAGTATGGGGTGGAGTTGCTTTAGTGAGCTTTCCAATAATCGTAAACATAATAATGAGGTTTGTATAATGTTAAAGAAAATGATAGCAGATGAATTACTAGGAGATTCAACAAAAGATGAGTTGATTGACGAGATTAATAAAGCTGTTGATATTCCTATTATATCTGAAAAAACAGAAAAGGCTATACTAGAAGCTCTTTGGAAAATTATCAAGAAAGTTTTATTATCTAAGTTAGGTGTATAGTGCCTGCTAAGAAAGACCCAAGGTTAAAAAGAGCAGGGGTGTCTGGATTTAATAAACCCAAGCGCACTCCTAATCACCCTAAAAAATCTCACATTGTTGTAGCTAAAGAAGGGTCTAAAATTAAAACAATTAGATTTGGTGAGAAGGGTGCTAGTACAGCAGGTAAACCAAAAGCTGGTGAATCTAGAAGAATGAAAATGAAAAGAAAATCGTTCAAAGCTAGGCATAGAAAAAATATAGCAAAGGGAAAAATGTCTGCGGCTTATTGGGCGGATAAGGTTAAGTGGTAATATGAATAAAAAAGTTAAAGCTCCAAAGGGTTATCATTGGATGAAGTCTGGTTCTTCGTACAAGTTAATGAAGCATAGTGGTAAGTTTAAGTCTCACAAAGGTGCTAGTCTTATGGCTGACTTTAAAGTACAAATGAAACATTCAAAAGCTAAAAAGAAATAATGGCTTCAGCTACTAAGACAAAACCAGCATTATGGAAACGAATTGTTTCAAGTGTAAAAGCTGGAACTAAAGGTGGAAGGAAAGGACAATGGTCTGCTCGTAAAGCTCAATTAGCAACAGCAAGGTATAAAAAAGCTGGCGGTGGTTACAAAGGAGCAAAGTCATCTAAGAACAGTTTATCTAAGTGGACTAAGCAAAAGTGGGATTATGTTAGTAAAGGTGATAAGAAGAAACCTAAGAAGAAACGTGGTCGTTACTTACCTGAGTCAGTTAGGAAGAGTCTTAGTCCTTCTCAAAAAGCAAGCACGAATAAAGCTAAAAGAAAAGCTTCAGCAAAAGGAAAGCAGAAAGCTAAGTATAGTAAAGCTGTAGCTAGAAAAGTAAGGAGAGCATAGTGTATAAATTTGGTAGGAAAAGTAAAGAAAGATTAAAAGGGGTAGACGCTAAATTAGTTAATGTTCTTAATGAGCTTATTAAGATTATGGATGTTACTATAATAGAAGGCTTACGTACAGAAGAAAGACAAAAAGAGTTACTTAAAAAAGGTGCTACTAAGGTTAAATACTCTAAGCATATGGAAGGTAAAGCTGTAGACTTAGCTCCTTATCCTATAGATTGGAAGAATAGAGATGGGTTTCATTATATGGGTGGTATGATTAGAGGAATAGCTAAACAACTTAATGTTAAAGTTCGTTGGGGTGGAGACTGGGATTCTGATGGTGATGTAAAAGATAATGGCTTTGATGACTTAGTTCATGTGGAGATACTTGATTAATGCCAAAGCAATATCTAAATATAAATAGTTTTGCAAGAGGAATTAATAATGTAAAAAATCCTAGAGATTTATTAATAGGAGAAGCTGTTGATTTAGTTAATTTTGACATTAGTAATGTAGGTGAACTTAGACCTAGAGGTAAGTTTAATGAGAATACAAATGATGGAGAAGCTTATAAACCGGGAACGAATAACACTCCAACTATAACTGCTTCAGTTAATCCGGGATATGGATTACATTATTTTGAATACGATGAAGAATCTGGAGTAGCTGGATTTTCATTAACAGGAATAACACCTACTGGAGATGTTCAATTAAATACAGGTGCAAATCCTTATGGAAATTTAGATGGAACAAGTAGTAATTATTATGTTTCTTTTATTCCAAAAGGAGACACTCAACCAGATTTTAACATAACTGTACCTCCTGTAAATTTACTTATTATTGGTACTAGGCATTTAGCAAATTCATCAATATTAACAAATTCAAATAACTCTTTATTAAATAGCCACGATGATATACCAATTAAAATAGAAATAAGTGGTACAAGTAATAATAATGGTATATTTACAATACAAAGAATATTGACAACTAATTCAACAGCCGCAAGTGCTTCAGATAGGGTTATTATACCCAATTATAATGGTCACGAAATAACTACAAAAGGTAGTGCGGATGGAGCTACAGCTATTGAATTAGCTGAAGACGTAGTAGCTGAGGATATATTAGCTAGTGCAACTATTACTATTAAAAGAGTTGGCGTTCAAGATGATATTGCTATTTTATATGGGAACGCAGATGATAATAAAATTGATGTATATAAAGATTCTACTGGTGCTGTAACAGCAGATGTAATAGACTTAGAAACAATATCTTCTGCAAGTTCTTACTCTAATTGGGTTTTTTATTCAGTCAACTCTGCGGTTAGAGTAGCTGATGGAAATAGGCAAAATATATCAAAGCCTAAATGGTATGGATATATTAAAAGAGACCACTTTTATGCAGTTGCTGGAAATGAATCTACTACTGCAGAATTAACAAATTTTATAGGAAGAGTTATTCCATCTAACTTGTATGCAGAAAATAATGATTTAGCTAAACCAACTGGTGGAGACTTTATAACAACTGTTAATGGCTCTAATGAATTTTCAGCCGATGGTACTGGATGGTCTTTATCTGTAGAAGAGCATAGTTCAGATTCAGGAGGATGGGAAGCTACTACCTATGAATTCGCAAGTACTTTTATTTATGACGGAAATCAAGAGTCTCTTTTAAATAAATTAAATACTACGTTTACAGCTAGTACTGGATTTAAAAAATTATTAATAAATGTTTTTGCCTCTCAAGATGTATCTAGTAGTTCTACTACTTTTTCAAATAGAATATCTGGTGGGAGAATATATATTAGAAAAGGAGATGGTTTAGAAGATATTAGCTCTGGAGAAGACTGGACTTTACTTGCTGATATAAGTATTAAAGATGGAGTTAGAACTTCAATACTTTCAGATTATAAGCAATGGGTTCAAGATAGTACAACTCAAGGAATTACAGGAGACCATCACTTTAGAATTACTGACCCTAATAATACTACAGTAGGTAATAGAGCCAGCACCTACTGGATGTTAGAATTAGAAAATCAAAGCATAGAAACATATACTTCATTAAATGGTTTTTCTCAATCTACAAAGCAAATATCTTTTGGTCAGTCAGGTGCTAGTTATGCAACTGCAACCTTGTCAGGCAGAAGAGCCTTTGTTGCTAATGTAAAATATGATGAAGGAGAATCTGGTTCAGTAGATGGATTAACTGAGTTTAGTAGTTATGGTGACAGAATAATGTATAGTGAAATAGGTAAGTACGATACATTCCCAAACTTTAATTACATAGAAGCATCTAAAGGTGATGCAGAAAATTATGTTAAGTTAGAATCTTTTGCTGATAGAATACTAGCATTTAAACAAAGAACTATGCAGGTAATCAACGTAGCTTCTTCATCTCCAAGTAATTGGTTTGTTGAAGACACAATATATAATGCAGGAGTTCTTCATCCTTACTCAGTAGCTAAGGGAAATGCTGGAGTTTTTTGGGTTAATAGAAATGGAATTTTTTATTTTAATGGCTCAATAACTGTTAATGTAATAGACGGTAAAATAAATGATGAGGATTGGATTTCTTTTTCAGAGGGTGCTTCTGGTGCTCAACATAAAATGTCTGTTGGTTATATATCAGATAAAAATCAAGTGATGGTAATTCAAAAAGTTGATGCGGCTAGGCACGGATATATATATGATATTAAAAATCAATCATTTTCATATGCAGATGACATAGCTCCAAATTCATTTAATGACACAGTTGATAACGGTTCAAGTTTTACTCCAGTATTAACTAATTTTATAAATGATAGTAGAGGTAGATTGGTAGTTTCATACGATGTTCAATCAACAAATCTAGGAACTGAAGGTGCTAATAAGGTTTACACTACTGATTTTATATCTGAGCCAAGTGTACATAAAGACTATAGAGTTCAAACACCTGATTTTTCATTAGGTCAAACTTCTTTAATTAAAAAGTTTTATAAGTTATATATTCATTATAGACATACATCTAGTACTGTTATTCCTGCTTCTAATGTATATTATCAAATTAATCAAAGCGGTACGTGGATAGCATTTAGTTCAGGTTCTTTTATTCAATCTAGTGGTAATTATAAAATAGCTGTTTTTTCTCCAAGTAGTATAGTATCTTTTCAAAGTATTTCTTTTAAAATAGACATAGTAGAAGGTACTAATAGTTGGGATACTGATACAGGTTTATATATAAATGATATGCAAATAGAGTATAGAGTACTAGGATTAAAACAAGTGAGTGCAGGTTAATGATTAGGAACTTAAGAAGATTATCTAATTCTATAGAACAGCCTCAGTCATTCAATGAAGGTGGTCATTCATCTTTACAGGAAGGCGGTTCTTATATTACTATAGAAAGTGGTAGGCTTGCTATATATAGAAAGCATAAAGGTTTAAAATGGAAATCTTATATGTCTTCAGATGGAAATCAATATGTAGATAAAAAACTTACTACTAATTCTTTAGAATACACAAATACATTTATAGACTATAGAATATATAAGCATAATTTTGCTGATAATATCTCGACTACAGAGCATTTCTTACCTTGGCAAGGAGCAAAGGAAGGAATAGATATGGATGTAGCGGAAGATGCTTTTTTAGTTCCATTTAAAATGACTTGCCATAAAATATTATTCAGACCGGAGTCTTTTTCTACTCCTACTGCAGATTTTACGTTTAAAATTAAAAGACAAGATAGTGGAGATGCAACAGTTGATGAAGTTGCTAGCTTTACATATACAGATACATTTGCAGATAATACTACAATAGAAGTAAAACAATCTGATTTTAATAATACACCCGTTGTAGACGTAGGAGCTAAAGCATCAATAAGTATACAAGCAAGTGTAAACCCTCACGGTTCATCTAAAGATTATTATATAACCTCTGTATGGAGAACTGAAATAACAATATAGGAATTACTATGTACGATAAAAAGAAAACAATTAAAGGATATATGGGCGGTGGATATATGAAGCCTATGAGTTATGCAAATGGTGGATACATACCCGGTTTATCTAGTCAAATGTTTGGAATTGGATTAGGCAGAGATGTAATAAAAGCTCAAGAAGAATTTGAAGAGCAAGCAGAGAAAGTAGCTAAAGAGAAAAAGTATAGAGGTATATTAGGTAAGCTAGGTAGTTTTGCAGGTACAGCTTTAGGAGCTTTACTAGCCGCACCTACTGGCGGAATGTCTGTACTTGCTGGAAAAGCACTTGGTTCTGCTATAGGTAAAGGAGCTGGTGAATTAGTAGGTGGTTCTCTTGTAGATGCTGGAAATATTAAAGAATCTTCTACTGGTTTATTTAAAGATGACTTTGATTACTTAAGAAAGGTAGGAAAAGAAACTGAAAGTCTTAGTGGTTTAGCTGAACGTTCCGCTATAGCTGGAGCAACTACCTATGGTTTAGGTAAAGCTGGAGAAGTAGCTGATTTGGGTAAGAAAGCTTATGCAGAAAAGTTTGGAATGGATGCTCTTGAAAATTTAGGAATGGCTGGAAAAACAGACCCTTTATTATCTTCTTTAACTAAGGATATGTCTACAGCACAAGCTGGAGCAAGTGATGTTTTAGGTAATTTAGGTTCAGAAAGACTACCTTTAAATTTTGCTTCAACAACAGATTATGATACTGAACTAGCTATGCTTTTTGATGATATAGCAGGTCAAGAACAAATTGGTCAAAATGTTGTAGGTGGAGGTGTGCTTAATTATAACCAAGGAGGAATAATTCCTCAGGGTCGCTTATACGGAATGAATAGAACTCCTGAAGGTATGATGCAGGCTGTCTATGAAATGACTACTGAAGATGGAAATAGATATTATTTAGGTGAATCTCTTAGACCTCAACTAAGTCTAAGCTCTCAAGCCGCTAAGCAAAAAGCAATGCAACGAGCTGTAAAAATGCCACAAGACTCTATTTCATTTGAAATGGCTCAACAAATTTTAAATCCAAAAAGTATAAATGAAAATAATAAAAAAGGACTTATGGGTATGCTAGGTTTTAATAAAGGTGGATACGTAGAAGAATATAAAGATGGTGGTATGGCAAAGAAAAAAGACATGGGGTATTTTGATAGGGAGTTTCCTAAGGATTCTTTTAAAGCTATGATACAAGAAGCTGTTTATAAGGGAGAGCTAGACCCAAGAGAAGGATTGCAACACATACTAAATAAGCAACAAAAAGATTTTATGAAGTCTAAAGGTGACACTTCTAATGCCTTGTATAAAAGATTACAAGAGGCTGGATATAGTAAAGGCGGAAATATAGAAGAATACAGACATGGTGGATTAATAGATATGAACTCATATGCAAGGAGGATTCTGTAATGCCAGATACAGTACCAGCAATGTTAGAGCCGGGTGAATTTGTTATCCGTAAAGATGCCGCTGAAAAAATAGGAATGAAAAATTTAGAAATGTTAAACAACGCAGATAGGTTAGAAAGTGGTACTTCAGCTATAGACGAACTAATAGCTCTTAGTACACTTAGTGGCTCACAACAAATGATGGGCGGTGGAGATGTAAAGAAGATGCCTCAGTCTGGATATATGCAAGAGGGTGGTAGTGTTGACGACCCATTGGGAATAGATATGAGAATGAGGTCAAATAATGTACAGGCTATAGGCGTAGCAAGACCAAGACCAGACTCTGAAGAAAATATATTAAGAGACTTGGCTAAGATGCAAAGAGATATAAAGCTACTTCAATTTGTAAAACCTAGGTATCCAAAATCTAGTTCCTTTAATGAGTATAGACGTATGAAGGAAGAGTCTGGTGATATGATGAGTATGGAAGAAATGATGGAGGTTTTAAACAGAGCGGCAGGTGCTACTCAAAACAAGTTTAAAATACCAGAAATGCAAGATGGTGGCTCAACTTATACTTATGGTAGTGGTGAAACAAGTGCTCCTACCTTAGCTGATTTATATGAGAAGATGGGAGTACAACCAATAGAAGGTCAACAAAGAGAAAGATTTGAAAGTTTATTCACTTATGACCCTAGTAGAGAAGAAACAATAGTTGATAAATATCAATCTAATATAGAATCTTTACGTGAAGGTGCTGGAAGAGTATTGGGGCAAGCTCGAATGTCTTCAGAAGTTGGTGGTGCTGGGTTTGCTGGATTCGGAGAAAGAGAAAGGTTGTTATCTGAGTCTAGAGGTAGGATACAAGAACAGGGTATTAGGGGTCTTGAATCTGCTCAAAGAGGCATGTTTGAAGATATAAGAGCTCAAAGAGATAAGTATATGTCAGAAGCTATGGCTGGATTATCTGAATTAGAAGGAACTCAAGGAACTATGGGTTATACAGGTAGGGAAATCTCAGAAGAAGAACTTGGCGATGTTCAATCAGTTGGTAGTGCAGACATTACAAATATTCCTATGAGTCCTCCATCATATATTCCTTTTGGGAATACTACTGTTTCAGCTTTTGGTCAAGATGGAAGAATGTATACATGGAGTCCTGAAAGTCAATCGTGGCAACTTCAACAATAACTAGTATTTAAGGAAAAAATATGGCAAGAGTATTAACAAAAAGCAATAGACCTATAGTAATTGAAGAACCTCAAAGTGGTCTTGATACATTTCTTACAGAGATAGCTAAGTATGCTAGTCCTGAATACCAACAGCAAAGAAAGATGAATGAACGTGCAGATGCTAGATTTGAATTAGATAAACAAAATGCTATACAAAATAGAGAGTATAGACAACAACAAATGGAGATTGCTAAATCTCAAGAAAATGATAGGGCAATGCAAGCTAGGCAAAGAAGAAAGGATGCTATAGAAAAAAAAGCTATGGATGAATTTAGTATAATGTATCCAGAAACTTTAAGTGCTGAAGGATTAGATATTGCAGAGCAGTTTTTAAATACTAACCTTGCTAGTTCTTCTTCTTATGGAGTTCTTTCTGCTAAAATAAAAAGTGATAGAAATAATTTAAATATTAATAATCAAAAACTTGATTCACTTGGAGAATTTATATATGAAGATGAGTATGACCCTAATAAACATAGAGCTCTTGTTGAAAATCAAGGTAGCTTTTTAATACAAAATAAAATGAAACAGGAAATGTTTGGGCAACTATCTGACATAGATAGAGCAACATTAAATTCAGATATAGCTTTAATTTCAGACGGGATAAAAACTGCAAGAGAGCAGGAAACTTTAAGTAAGGGTTCTTATGAAAATTATGTAAAAAAAACAGTTATACCAGCTTATGAAAGTATGAAAGAAACTTACGGAGAAGATTTTATGATGCCTTCTTTAGAAGGTGTAATAAGAGGAGTTGACCCTACTTTCGGTGTTGATGTTGATGCTGATGCTTATAAAGATACAGGAAGTAAAAGACTTATGGAGGAAACTGATTCTAATCAAGAAACGGATTCTGGTCAAGAGACCGATGAAGATTTAAGTATTGGTACGTTTGCATCTCAGGTAAGTGACTCAGTACCTACTTTAAAAACAAAAAGAAATAAAGAGTTAGATAATTTAGTAATATCTTCTTTAATAGATGAAGAGTCTGGAAAATTAGGATTTTTAGAATCTGCGGCTGATGAAGGAAGTGTTTTAAAACCAGCTGGAACAAATATAAGAAAAGCAGTTAAATCAGTTAGAAGTAACTTAAACAAACAGATGAGAAAACTTGGAGGTCAATATATATATGGAACAAAAGAACTTGCTGGTGAAGAAATAACAGAACAAAAAAGACAAGAATACGCAGATGATTTAAAAAAATCTTTATTAGATGCTGTAAATTTATATAAAAGCATCGACCCTAGCATAGGAAGAAAAAGCAGAAGAGGTAAAACTGGTGGAGAATCTGAAAGAAAAGTTATTAAAAAAGCTATTAACGATTTAAAAGCTAGAACTAAAAGAAGTGCAAACTTAAGAGGGGGTATTAATTACCTACCTCAAGAACTTTTAGATTTTATTAATAATATAAACTTAGATTCTAACATAGACACAAGAGTTTTAGTTGATTATAATAAAAAACAAAATCCGGCAATGATGGCTGAAGATGATGGTTCTTTTCTTGAAAATCTACTACCAACAGCACTACAGGCACGTCAAGATAATATACCTTCTCCTCTTGATAATTTTATATTTGAATCCGCAACAGAGTAATATATGTATACAAAAGAACAAATAGTTTCTACTTATAGAGCTAAGATACCAAAGTTATCTAAGTATGATGATGATACAATATATAGAAGTGTATTAAAAAGATTTCCCGAATACAAAACAGAATTACAAAAACCTACAGAACCTGAAGCAACTGGTTTTGTAGATAGTTTACCTAACTGGTGGAAGAAGGGATATAATGACTCTATAACTGGTATGGCAGACGAGTTAATGACAGGTAAAAAAAGATTTGATTTATCTGGATATGAACCCGGAGTAGTAGAAGACATAGCTTCTTTTGCGGCTAGTATGTTTGCATCTCCTGCTGACTTAGGTATTACACTTGCAAGTGGTGGAGTAGGTGCTAAGGTAGGTCAATCAGTTGCTAGAAAACTTGTAACTAAGAAGCTATTAAGAAGTGGTGTTCCTTCTAGTAAGGCTAATATAATAGGTAGAAGAGCGGCTAAAAAAGCTTATGGTGTTGGAGTAGGTAGAGCTAGTGGTGGTCTTGCAGGATATGAGGGTGTAAAAAGTGCTTTTACTCAAAAACTAGAGACTGGAGATATTAAACCAGAGGAGATTGTAAAAGATACTGTATCCGGAGCTATATTAGGTGGAGCAACTGTTGGTACAGGAGCTTATTTAACATCTAAAGGCTGGAGTACTTTATCAAAGGTAACTGCAGAAGCTGGAGTTCTTGGTACTGCAACTCCATTAACAGAAGGTGAGATGCCTACACCTCAAGATTATATAAACTCTGCAGGTATGATTGTAGGTTTAAAAGCAGTAGGTGGAGCAATACAAACTCCGGGTAAGCTAAAGCAGTTTTGGGAAAAAAGTAGAAGACCTGAAAACAGAAGGGAAAAAATGTCTTCTGAAATAGCTGAAAGTTACGGAGAACAAGAGGGTTCAGATGCTTTTAAAAAACTAATAAGAAAGGAAGAATGGATAGATGGTAAAGGTGAAAAATGGACTAGGGTAAGTCCACCAGATAGTAAGAAAGTACGAATGATTAGTTTTTCAAAAGGAGAGAACAAAACTTTAAGTGAAAAAGAATTTCAAGTACAATATAAGTTGTCAGACGAAGTAGAAATACCTATTGAAAAAGTACAACAATATAGAGCTGGTAAAGTAAGAGAACTTGAAAAATCTTTAAATGTAGATGACACACAAAAACAATTATTTAGATATGAATCTTTAGGTAAGAAAAGCAGAGATGCTGTAGATACTATTAAAACCGATGATACTAAAATACCTTTAGATTATTTAACACCAAGTGAACAATTTAGATATAGAGATTCTTTATTAAAAAAGAAAACAGTAGCAGAAACTGTAGATAGAATGAAAGCTGAAGGTTGGGTTACTCAAGAGGCAAAGTCTTCTTTATTCCCTAAAGATTTTTTTCCTGCACCTATAGCTTCTTTAATGAATAATTTAACAAGAGCAAAATATAGAGGCTCTCAAAAACAAGCTATACGTAAGTATTATTATGGAGTTGGAAAACATCAAACTTATAAAGATACTTTAACAGGAGAGTATCTAGGTAACTTTTTAAAAACAGGTTTATTTACACCTAGTAAAAAAGAAATAAGTAAATTTAGGACTAGAGGAATGTCTTTTAAAGACGCTGAAGAAGCTTACTATGTTAACCTTTATGATTTGGTAGAGGCTGGTAGATTACCAGAGATAAATACAGCAACAACAGTTATAGCACAAAGATTTGTTTCTGCAGGTGGTAGCTTTCCCGGTTTTACAAAAAACTACGTACCTAAAATGATAAAAAGAGATATAGCTGATATTATGTTTAACGATATGTTAGGAGTATTTAGTAAGAAAAGTGAAATAGCTAAAAGATTAAAGCAAGAATTTGACACCTCTAGTATAGATTTTTTAACAAATATGAATGCAAATCCAAATAACTGGTTAAAGAAAAATGAAAAGCTAGCTATATACTTAGATAGAATAATAAAAAGAAACCTACCTTCTTTAAGAAAAGAAACAAAGCAAATGTTATCTGTTAACCTAGAAAGAGGTGCAGAGCTACCATATTTAAAAGCATATTCTAAAGTTGCTAACGGATTGCAAGAAGAATTATTTAACGTATTTGGTAACTTAGAAAAGTCTAGAAAATTTAACATACCAGATGAGTTATTGGAAAAGAATTTAAAAACATTACTTACTAGGTATGCAACTAAAGCCGCTAACAGAACTTCTTTCATTCAAACATTTGGAGCTAAGGGGAAGAAGTTTGAAGCTCTTCTTAAAAACGCAGATGATAATGATAAAGGTATTATGAGAGAATTACATCATCACGTTAAGGGAGATATAGAATACCATAGTAATTATAACTATCAACCTAATACTAAAGAGTTTTTTAAAAAGGTAATGGAGTGGGAGACAAGCTCTAAGATTGGATTAGGTTATGCTCCTTTAATGAACGTAACTCAAAGTACAATATCTACTGCATTAGAAGCTGGATATATTCCCTTTGCTAGAGGTATATTTTCCCTTGCTGATAGAAAAACAAGAGAATTAATAGAAAGGTCTGGGGTAACAAACTATTCAATGTTCAATGAGATGATAGGAGCTTCAAAATCTCAAGGTTTGTCTAGTAAGGTTACTGACTTCTTAGGTAAATGGAGTGGGTTTACAGGTATAAATAAAGTAAACCAAATACTTGCCGCTTCTACAGCTAAAGGTATGGTAGATGATTTATATAAAGCTGTTAAAGGTAAAGGTATATATGGTAAATCTGCTAATTATAGAAAATGGGCAGAGAGTAAGTTAAGACAGTTTGATATAGACCCTAAAAAATCTAGGTTACTAGATGACGACTATATTAAAGCTATGTCTAAGTTTGCTAGAAAAACTCAGTTACAAAAAGATTTATTAGAAGACCCTTTATGGTTTAACAATCCTAAAGTAAGAGTCTTTACTCAGTTTAAAAGATTTGGATATAGACAGTTTAATTATTTAAAAGATTTATTTGCACACGACATATCTTATGGAAATGTAATGCCCATATTAAGACTTGGTATTGCTGGATTTGGAGGTGGTATAGTAGCTAATCAAGCAAAAGACTGGGCAAGGGGTTGGATTTCTGGAGAAAAAGTTATTAATCCAGATTCTAAAATGCCAGAAGATTTAGAAGATATAGTAGACAACATAGCAAGTATAGGTGCTTTTGGATTTATGGGAGATGTTGTATCAGCTACTATGGAAGAAGGAAGGACTTATTCTAATGCTTTAAAGTTTTTAGCTTATCCTCCTTTTATATCTGATATGGAAAATATGATTACTAAATTTTTACCTGCAGTAGAAAGAGACTTTACAAACTATAGGCAAGATGCATTACTAAGAATGCCTAGTAGGATGTTAAGGTTAACAGGTTCTTCCTTTTTAAGAGAAGGAGCTAAGAGATTTGAAACTGAGGGTATGACTCTTGATAGAATTAAAAGTACAAGGTCTAGGAGATTATCTAAGATTTTAACTATGTTGGAAAAAGCTAGTGAGCCATCTGATTACGATAAAGTTATTGGTGAAATAAGAGATTGGAATCAATCATTCCCTCAATCTCCAATATTATCTTCAGATGTAAGTGCTAAGAAAATCTACAAGAGAAAGTTAAGAAGATATAAAAAACAGGTATTGGGTTAATGGCTAATATAAAAGATTATTTTAACACATTAACTCCTTCTTCTACAGGAGTTCATAGCAACATAGACAACTTAATACTAGAAGCAGAGTTAAATAAGTTTGATAAGACTGGTGTTATGTACGCAGATAGAAGAGGTCAGTATGTAGGTGGCGTAGACCCTGTTGTAGAGAACGTAGCTCTATCCCCATTGCTTACATTGAAAAGACTTGGTACTGTAGGTAAAGAAATTCTAGAAAAAACTGGTTTACGAAACCCAGTATCTCACTTTACAAGAGGTCATTCAGCTAAAGATATACTAGATTCTGGTAGGATAAAAGGGAGCTGGAGGTCAGAGTTTCCGGGAAAGCCATTTAAGGGAGAATTTGTTGGTCATTCTTCTCCATCAGTATCCGTTACTAGAGACCCTATGTTTTTAGGAAGACCACACAATCACATAGGTACAGATGTAAGATTTGTAATGGATAAAGATGAGATGATTAAAAAGGGTTTAAAGATACAACCTTTCGCAGAGGAAAAATTTGGAAAGGTTTTACCATATCTCCACACTCAATATAAAAAAATGAATCCTAGATTTGAGTTTGAAGAAAGGGTAAGAGGAAATATACCTGTAGAAAATATTAAGTTAATAGATTTAATTCAACTACCTATGGGGATGTCTAACAAATCTGAAGACTTATTTAAATTATTAGACGTACTTAATAAATCTAATATACCAATTATAAAAAGTCCATTAGC
>Ga0208767_1002456_pt1 | contig 14042 bp, 26 predicted proteins | sample VirMetDEL_Mar_21_FD_184514 | JGI IMG/M metagenome (GOLD analysis project Ga0208767, IMG submission 184514) | Aqueous microbial communities from the Delaware River and Bay under freshwater to marine salinity gradient to study organic matter... | ecosystem: Environmental > Aquatic > Marine >... | reverse complement strand
ATAGTTAGGCATTAGTTGTCTCCTTTATTAGTTTTAAAATCATATCAACTGCTTGCATTTCATTCTTATCTTGTCTATTGGCTTGATCTTTTAACAACTCAGTCATGCTCCTTTTTTCCAGACCTTCTTGGTTCATCTGTGCTGTTAAAAGTTTGGTCATCATTTCAATAGCTTTGATAGATTCTTTACTGGCTCTGTCAGCTTCAGCTTTCTCATCTTTCATTGCTGTGGTGACACCAGCTTTAGTAGCTTCAAGCATTTGTTTATTTTCTTCAAGGTCTAGTTTCTTATTCTCTAGAGCAGCTTCAGCACTATTAACAGCAAGGTCCATCTGCATCTTCTGCTTCTCTAGTTCAACCTTGGCTTGTTCAAGAGCAACCATTTGTTGTTCTGGAGATTGTACCATACCCATTGCTTGATTAGCATTCTGTACTTGCTTGGCAGCTTCCATCAAGGCCAGTTCAATAACTTCTGGTTTCTGTGCAGACTCTGGAGCAACAGTACTAAGTTCTTGTTTAGCCATACCATTGACTTGTTCCTGATATTTCAAAACAGAATGTTCTTGTATATTGGCTTGAAGAACAGGTTGTACTCTTTGCATGATAGGATTGGCTCCATTCATGGGGTCTTGTAGATAAGCCATCTTTACTTGAATGTGAGCATCATGATTCTGTCCTGGGAATGCAGCAATAGGGATACCTTTAACAGACGCCATGATATCTGAAACAGGATCAAGTGCTTTAGGTTCTGGTTTGGGAGGAAGTATCTCGTCTAGGTTAGGCATATTTGCAGCACTAAGAATAGTTCTATTCAAGGCTTCTGTATTGAACATACCTGGAGGAGATTGTTGTGCCATCTGCAATGCCATATTAGCCAACATCATTCTGTGAGCATTAGAAGGAATGTTAGGATCACTTACAGGAATAACATCAACCTTACCATCAAAGTCTTTTTGATATATGTTTCTCTCTGCCAGAGGAACCTCATAAGGATATTCCTGTGGTAGATAATCTTTATCGATACTTGCTAAGATTTTAAATTCATCTCTTTGAGACTTATGTAATCTTTTATGAATAGCTGTGAAGAACTTACTGGATGCTTCTAACAATGCCATTGTAGTTCCTACAGGTCCATAGGAGGCAGCATCTGAAACAATCTGTTCAGTACTGTCTGCAAACTTCTGACCAGCAGCAGTTACAAACTGAAGCATTTGGTAGAGCGTCGAGGAAGGCTCTTTGTAAGGGAGAGATATAATTGCCTTGTTCAAATCAATACCAGTTGCTTCAACCTCCTTGAACTCTCCTGGGGCTATAGGCTCATTGTTGCCTACCATACGCACACCTTTAGCCTTAAAGCCACCTGGAAGATTCGCAAATTGACCTGCATCTATCAATGCTCGCATTGCAGCAGTAGCACTCATAGTCAGATTACCAAGGAAATGCATGAGTCCCAAACCATAGAAACCAAATCCTGGGACAAAACGATAGTGTACAAAGTGTACCTTCTTTTGTTTTGTAGGATCATCCTTGGCATAGTTTCTACGAATACTTAAAACTTCTTTTGATTGTTCTTCAATTGTAACAATGTAAGGAAGAGACTCACCTTTTTCTGAATTAGGTTCATCAATGTCTAGGTAACAATGTTGCTCTAGTAAAACATATTGAGGATCAGAAGAACTAGAGGGAGACAGTCCTATAATTGTATCCATCTTTTCTGAGAAAGATGTAGGATTAACCATCCCTGCTTCAGGAAGATCAATGTCTGCATACATCTCTGCTTTAATCTCTCTGTGTAGATCAACAGGACTTTTATAAATGACATGTGTATACCTATCAGCATTCCTAAGATTAGATGCGTTATAGGAAACATAAAACTGATCAATAGGAATAAACTCTGAGACAGGACGTTTAAAAGAAGCATCATAATAAATCTTTTTAAACGAAGAACCTATCAGGGGTAGATGAAAAAGCATTCTTTCAAATTCATCAAAGTATTCTGGCATTTGTTCTGTAAGCTGATAGTTCATAAAGTTTTGAACTCTCATTGCTTGATTTTCTTTTTCCAAGGTATGCTTACCCAGTACCTGTGCCTTGACAGGACCATTAGGGGGAAACAACTCTTGTGATGCTTTAGACTGAAACTTAACTGCTGATTCAATTAAGAGAGGGTGTACTGCTGTACAGGCTCCTTCAAAAGGTTCAGATGCTTCTTCGATCTTGAGTCCCAGAAGATCAAAGCCTCTTTCAAACATAGACTCCCATTCACTACGAGAGTCTTTGTCAGACTCATAATTATCATAGAGGGTTCTACCTATGTCACTTAACTCATCTTCATCTATATCATCTCTTAGATTGCGAAACCATTCTCCCACAGATTCCTCTGCACCCATTTCAATAGTTTCTTCTTCAGTAAAATCTACAAGGACACCGCCATCATCGTCTAATTCAAAGGTAGCTTTAGACTCGTCTACCATAGGCAGGGGAACAACATTATCCTGTGTAGGAGTAATTTGTTCAAAGGGGTTCTGTTCAATTGCCATTTTTATAGGTATCCTTAAATTTTAAGTGTAGATATTTCATTACATTTTTTTGATATCTGCGCCATTTACCTTTACACATCTTAGGGATATTACAGTTACATTCTTTTTTCTTACAACAATAATCTTTATAATTAGGTCGTATTAAAGAATGATTAATACCATCTTCAAAGGACCACATTGTTAATGCTATCATTGCATTTACATGGATTACATTTACATTTGTTACACATTATATTGCCTTTGCTTCATAAGGGTTTGGATTACGTTGGATCATACCACCTTGTTCATGAGGTAATACTTTTTCGTTAGTCTCTAACTTAATTGCAAATTTTTCTAATTCTTTAGGTGAAAAAGGTTTAACTTTTTTTGCTAAGATCATAGGACCAACTTGAATAACTTCTTCTGCACTTTTTAATAATTCTCCAGTAGTTCGATTATAAAACCCTGTACGAGATGCTGGATCAAAACCTACCTCTACCCAATCTTTTGAATTAATTTTTTCTTTGGCAAACTTTTGTATATCTTCAGGTTCTGCATTTTGCCATTTACCTTTAATTGTAGCAAAAGGACTTTTAGGTTTACCTTTACCTATATTAAAAGCTTTATCAGGTTTAAAAATAAAATCAATATCTTTTAAATATACTGCATTTGAATAAGACATTCCTGATGGGTCTTTAATAGAAGCTACATAATTATCATATTTACTATAAGCATCAATATCAAAACGTGACTCAACTTGTGTATTAGGTTTAATATTTTTATTTACACCTATAATAGATAAGTCTTTACCTTCACCTTGTTTCATGGATAAAAATACATCTTCTAAAGAGCGTAATTCTGGTACTGTACCATATTGTTTTAAAGGTTTAATACTATCTCTAAGTTCTAAAAATTCTGCTCTCGTAATTTTACCTTCATCAAAATTTCTAGTTATTTCTTCTAACTCAGGATTTCTGTGTCTATCTTTTACATTTACTTTTTTAATTTCTTTTGGATCAGTAATTCCTAATTGGTTAGCAACTTTTTCTTTAGTGAGTTGTAAGTTTACATCTCTCCAATCTTGTTTTTCTTTAGGTGTTTTATTAAATGCTTTATAAGCAGTTACTGATTCATCTACCTCTGGTAAAGAACTTAGTCCTTCTTTTTTAGGAACAGGTATAGAACGTCTTGCTTGAGGCGCAGCTTTCTTTATGCCTTGAGTGGCTAAAGTTGTTAAAAGTTTTGTTAAAGCTGCTGACATTACCTTCTCCTAAAATATTCATCTCTTTTATTATACCATTAAACTTTCCAATATGCAACCCTCTTGTGTCTTTTTTCATCTTCCCACTCTGGATCGTCAGGATGTGTGACATGCCAGGATTCCTTTAAATAATGAATTGCCATTACCAAAGCATCTACCTGATCATCATGAGCAGCATGTGGAAATCTGGTGAGTTCCTCTATTAATTCATCTGCCCACTTTTTATTCTTGGGTATCCATACTCTACCTGCTTCCATGATAGGAGATGCTGCATATGCTCTGGCTACTTTGTCTCTGTCAGGTGTATAATCTTTTACTGGTAATCCACTACGTCTCATATCTTGTATCAAGGATTGACCACTGGCCTTCTTTTCTATTATACATACATCTGGTTTATGTTTACTATAGAGCATCTGTGCTGTTCTTCTAAGCTCTGGGTATTCAAATCTACCTCTGACATTTCCCAGGAGAATCAAGTTAGGTGCAAAGTCTTCTATGCCCATTTCATTCTGTTCATACAGAGAAAAGATACCCCATGTCTGGATAACACTATAGTCAGCAGTAGTTCTGGTAGAGAAGGCTGTATCATAAGTCTGTATTATGAACTCACATGTAGGAGGTTCTTCATACTCCCACTCTTGTATCCATTTCTTTTTTATCAGACCACCTTCTTCTGGTGTGGGGTCTTGCATATACAAAGAGTTCCAGTAACGAGAACCATTAGATGCTTTGATCTCTGCTTCATCTATAGCCAATACCTCATCTGGTTTCCATTCTGGGAAATATGAGCCTCCTTCTGGTAAATCAAGAAGTTCTGCTGCTTCCTCGTCTAACCATGCAGGAATACGCACAACATCCCAAGGAAGAGTATTATATTCTGACATTTCTTCTTGTTGTTTCAAGAGCCACCCACAAAGATCATCAAAATGATACCTTGTATTAATAATCAGGATAGCACCATTAGGCATGATACGAGTTCTAAGACCAGCAGGATACCATTCTTTAACATATCTCCTACCTGCTTCTGAATATGAATCCTCTTCAGACATAACATCATCTAGAATTGCTATGTGAGCGCCACGTCCTGCAATCTGTGACCTAACACCAGCAGCATAATAGGTTCCATTCTGATTTGTTTTCCATTTACCTGCTGCCCTGACATCACTTCTTAGTGTAACACCCCTGAATATGTCCTGGAATTGCTCTGTGGTGACAATATCCCTGACTGATCTACCAAAATCACTGGCTAACTGATCAGAGTGAGAGACAGTCATGATCTCATGTTCAGGGTTCCTACCAATATACCATGCAGGAAACAACTTTGAACACAAAACAGACTTGGAAGAACGAGGAGGTAGGAAAACCATTAGTCTTTTTATGTGACCATTCTCAAGATCATCTAATTTATTTGATATTACTTCTATATGTTTACCCATTTTCCAATCAGAAACAAGTGAAGGAGCAACAAGTCTAACAAAAGTAAGAAAATCATCTTGTGCTTCTGTGTATGTTCTTGCTTTTAATAAGTTTGATAGGTTAATATAGTTATCTATAGTATTATCACTATTTGATTCTAGTTCCATTAGTACCCTATGAGATAAAAAGAAAAAAATAAAAAGTATTATTAGTATTAAGGAGGAACATTTTAGTTAATGTCTTTCTCTATAGACTATTATACAGGGATGGAGTGTCCATGTCAACCCCTGTTTTTTAAATAATTTTATTCTAGTCTATTATATTATATATATATATAGTGCGGTGCTGTTTTTTTTCTGGGGGTCTACAATATTTCAGCCAATGCAAGAGTCATGCCAATAACAGATACCTTGCAAAAACCATGCCAGATTCCAACTGGCACGATAAATGCATTAAATCTTCCCTTATGCAACAAATATGCCACAAATATGGCCTGAATTGTGCGATATGCAAAGAATATGCCAAGTCTATTCATCGTCCTTGTCTTATTAATGGCATAAAATCACCTATTCCAGCCATTCCTAGAACCTTCCCAATCATCCAAAAAACCACCAATGATGACAAAATAATCTAAAATTAATTTTCAATCGTCATGCTAAGTCATTGAAATCATTGATAAACAAATTTGTTGACTTTCACTATTTGTTTCATGCTATACTGAGGGACCGAAACAACAGGAAACACATATTAGACAACACTTAAACGAACAGTCTTTGCCCACGACTTAAAAACATAGGACGCTTGAAATTCAGAACCTATTTTATCTGACCTAGTAAAGTGTCGTTGGCCGCCCTACTGCAATCATGGCTCACGCTTGAAATCAGTTTAGCTCTAAATGCCTTGGCATATTGCAAGCCTTCAAGTCTATGCTCGCCTTCGGTTTCAGAAACAAACTAGGGACTTGTCTCATCACTTTCGATAGAGACATGGCAATGGCTCATAAGGCCGATCAAGTAAGGCATACTGATTACAGTTTAGTTGCGTACGCTCCTAATGACGCAAGGATGTTATGATTAACGAGATGCATGATAACACGGTGTTAGGAAAGCAAGCTAATCAAGCGTAAACAATATGACGAACTTGAATACAGGAAGCACAATCAGACTTCAAACAAGCTGACTTGATCCTATAAAAATTGTGCGCGCCGATAGCACGGCGCTAATGCATTGCATAGCAGCACTCACTTAGTGAGCATGTTATGCGATATGCTAAGGTTATGGCTTCCCATGTGAAATTCTAAATTAAGCCTAATGGTTAATTGTTCGCGTGAAGACTAGGGTGCTGTCCAAGGACCATGGACCCAATATGCCGACACGTTCGCATGATATCATTGTTGCACGATACTTAGCACATATCGTGCAATGCATAAAGCACAGGCATAGGCGCTTGTATTTTATGCATTGCATGAGCAATGCGCTTTTCAAACTTTACATAGGATATCAAAACAATGGTCGAAACATTGACTAAAAAGCAAGCCATGCGCCAAATTGGCGAGATGAAACGTTCTGGCGCATCTTTGCGCGACAAGAGCGTGTCAATTGAAATCTTTGGCTTGGAACATAGCAAGGCCACAGGCGATAGCTCTATTCTTGCCTCTCTTTTGTTAGGTATGCAGGATATGAAAATGGCACAATGGAAAATGATGCGTGATCATATCATTGCACATAGTCCATTAAAATGGAATCAAGAGCTTGGCAAGTTTATAAAAAAGCGTAAAAGCGACAAGGTATATCTTATAGATGCCGCCAAGGCTAAACCATATTATGAGTTTGGCAAGGAAAATAAGGAAAGCGTATTAGATTATGATAAGCTCTACAAGTTTGACACATTTTTAGAGCGTGAGGCCAAGAAACAAGACAAGGAATTTGACACAATCAAGGGCGATAAGGTCAAAGCAATGGCTAGAAAAGCCATTATAGAGGCCGCACTAGCGGCAATCGACAATGTAGACAAGACTCCTACATTAAAAGTAGCAGCATAACTTATGTTCAAGCCATTGGTATCTATGCTAACGCCATAGGTATCGATGGCTTGTGCGATAAGTCATTCTGACTGTCGAGACAGGGGTAGTATAACTATCGCCTGTCTTTTTTATGTCTAAACAAGATAGGAGAATACCATGCGCCAACGGTATCGCATGTATGAAGACAATGCTCTTAGATTAGGGCGACTCATAATCCATTGGACAGGAGCAATTACAACAATGATTATCATTGCTCATGTTTTTCTTGAAGTGGCTTGACATTAAAGGGGAGGGAGTAGTCCCTCTCTTTTCATGTGAAACCAGAGAGAGAAAAGAATGATGTCAAAAAAAGACGTGGCATTCTTGCCACAATGTGATACGAAAGGATGCACCACACATGCACCTATTCAAGAGAATGGTAGAGTGTGGTGTTGTGAATGCTATATGGAGTCTAAAGATGACAGAAGAAAAAGCTAAAGACCGTAAGCGTCTGTACGAAGGACATTTGAAACACTCTCGTATGTGGCATTATAATCCTATGACTTGGCACCAATGGAAGTTTTGGTTCTGGCCTGGGCATGAGGATGATCCAGATATCATTCTTAAAGCTGCTAAAAAGCAGAATGCTGTCGAACTATTTGGAAGGAAGATCAATGACTGACTTTGAAAATACAATTGACCATGCTATTGCAACATGGTATCTTACACAATTCGCACTTCGTAATCTTATCGTTGAGGCTTTTGATTACAGGCCCTGGAATCAGCTTTATGATGAGCAGAAGAGGATAGCGGCACAGTTATATTGGGAGGAGATGCTGTCATGATTTTAACTATCTTTGCTATAGGATTGTATATCATTATAGTAGCCTTAATCTTATTAACAGTTGATCATATAGAAAGGAATAAGTGATGACTTACTTTGCAAAAACTGAGAAGACCATTCGCCCAGTAGATGGGGCGCTCGTAACATGGCAGCTTGTGAATGATGGGGAACCTCACACAAGTGAGAAGAAAGTCAATGGGAAACCTGTCAAGGTTATCCATTGGCAGCCCAAGCGATGGGTTCCAATCAAAGTGGAGTATAACAATGGCTAAAATTGAGCGATCCCCTGCTGATGAGAGTCACTTCATTTATGTAAGTGATGTACATATGGATGGGTATGTACCTATTCATCAAAAGAAAGACTTGCTTATGCTAATTCAATTAGCAAGTGAGTCATTGCAAATGTTGGAGGAAAGAGATGATACCTAAACAAGAACTCAACATTCCTGTGGAGGAGGGGAAACTCTCCTTCCATGAATGGAGAGACATGATGGAGAGAAGGTATGACACCATGCCTTCTCGATATTGGAGTGACACACAAACAATGTACGAGGAGTATTTAAATGTTTAATCATGATGTAGTAAATTTCCAAGTAGAGAAGTTCGACTTGACCGACGTACCTACTGACATTGGAGTAGGATTGCGTCGAAAAGATACAGGGGAGACTCTTGCTATTGTGAGTGAGCAGTATACACCAACTCAATACCTGGAAATTACAGATGCAGTAGAGGAAGCCCTGAATCAATCAGGACTAGACCTGACAGATGCAGAGTTTGAAACAAAGTCTTACGATGGAGGAGCTAGACTAGAACTAATCACTAAATTTCCTGCACATCCTATGAAGATTGCAGAGGGAGATGTGGTCGTGCCTGAGTTTAAATTCAGGACAAGTCATAACAGTACATGGTCTAACAATGGATATGTAGGAGCATTTAGATCATTCTGTTATAATAGTTTAGTGTCAGGTAATGTGTTAGGGTATGTGTATGGAAAGCATACAAAGAACTTCTCTGTCCCACAGTTTGCCGCTAAGATTAGGACTGCTGCTGAGTACATAGCAGGAGATGGCATGGAGCAGATGCAGAGGTGGTATAATACACCTATCAAACGTGACACTGCTATTGATCTATTCACAGAAACGCTTGCCCATCGTCAGGATAATGTTAAGCGTGAGCAGGTAGCCAACAAGAAGAAACTATCTAATCTCATGAAGATATTTGACGAAGAGAATAGATATCTATTGGGACAAGGTAGGTATGAGAAGTATGCTCAACGTACTGAAGGAACCTTATGGACTGCATACCAAGCAGCAACCTACTGGTCTAGTCATCCAGAATATGGTGGAAAGGAAGGATCAAAAGCTCACACCACCAAGGTAACGAGAGAAGAGCAAATAAAGAAGATGTTGAACCACAAGATGTGGAAGGAACTTGAAGCATGTTAATTACAAAGAAAAGTTTAGTGACAGGTAACACCACCACTAAAGACATAAAGATATCTATTCATCAACTAAATGCATGGAAGAATGGAATGCTTATCCAAGATGCCATGCCTCAAGTCTCGGCACCTGATCGAGAGTTTATTAAATCAGGTATTACAAATGAAGAATGGAACAACTTATTTAAGGAGATTAAATAATGTCAGCAGAAAGTAAAGTACTACGTGCATTGCGTAAGCGTAATCGAGTCACGCGCAAGACTGCTATCGAACGTGGATGGGCAGAGAATCTTACTGCTACCATCTCTCGACTGCGTAAGATGGGACATGATATTGTACCTATCATGGCACGTACACCTGAAGGAGAGACGTACACACGCTATCGTTTGATGGCTTAACCTACAGACCTGGACATGTCTATAAACTGTCCACTTGAAAATAACTACTGGAGTAAAGAAAGATGAAAGAGTATCAAGTGACAGTGTATCGCTCTGTTCAACAGAGTGCTACTGTCACGATTGAAAGTGACAGAGAACTAAACTCTTCTGAAATAGAATACATTCGTCTGAAGGCAGAAGATGAAGCAGCTGAACTGTCTGATGATAAATGGAAAAATAAAGAAGTAGATGACAAAGTAGATGTAACCATCTATGATGGCAACCAATGCATAGCACTCATACTTCACTCTCTTACTTAGAGGATTTATATTATGACTACGAACAAAGAACTTGCTGATCTGTTTCGTTGGTGTGAGGACATAGGACAGTTCGCCACTGATCGACCCATCAATGACACCTTGAACCATCAAGGATCATGCGTACACAAGACAAAGTTCTGTTCTAATACTTGTTTCAATAACAAGTTATATAAACTCTATCCCAAGATGCATGACAGGGATGACAGGGTAGAGAGTATCTGGCAGAACCTTGATCCTTTTTCTGTCAAACCTTTTCTTCAACGTAAGCGTAAGCAAACCAAGCGAGTACGTCTCAAGACTAGAGGCGAAGCGTTTGCTAACATAGCAGATGTATTCAAGGTCAAGGAAATGGTAGAGGATAATCCTGATACAGCATGGTGGGTGCCTACCAGAGCATGGCGTGATCCTCATCTCAAGACTTTGATAGAAGATGTTCTATTCCCTATCAAGAACATTGCTATCAATGCCAGTGTTGATCCATCTAATACTACAGAAGAATGGAAGATGCTGGAAGATACTGGCTGGAATATTATGTTCTATGGAGATGATACCTTGACGCATAGTCCAGCCACTGAGAAGAAAGTATTTCTATGTCCCAAGACGCACAAGAAACTGAAAGGACATTGTGATACTTGCAAGGCTGGATGTTTCAGTCAGCTTACTATACAACGTCAACAAATTGTACACTTATCCCAACACTAGGAGAAAGAATATGTTTAGTTTCTTTAAGAATTGGAAAGAGCAAGAAGAAATTATTAAAGTACCTGCTATCATGCCTACTGTTACTCTAACGAGTACAGAAATTAGTAAGCAATATAATATTGATAAAGCAACTATTAGAGATGCACGAAAAAATAATAGATTAAAATATGTTGGTACTTTTCCTCACCCATTGCAGAAAAATGTCACTGCATATCTTTATGATCCTAAAGATGTAGAGAATTGGAGAGCATCTATTAAGTCTTATAAGAATAAAGATAATGATCCTATATATCCAGTAGGTCCAGGATATAATAGGTATCGAACAGAAGAAATTAATCAACTGGTTGGCAAGCATATTAGTTTTGGTCGTTGGACTTATTTTGAAGATGCTATCAAGATTCATTCTGCTGGACAAATAGAGAAAGGAGAAGTACAATGTACCTTGAGAAGTGCCATGAGAACTAATGCTTTGTATTGTCTACGTGTTATTGATTCAGAAACAAAGGAGTAATCATATGTGGAAATCAGAAGTACCATTATCAGATACGCTTAGAATGATTGACCTTGTTAAAGAGATTGACATCAACAAGTATTCTCAAGTAGAATACAGAGAAGTTGTAAGCTCTATCATGATTTCTTTCATTACTGATTATGAAGATCAAGATGTTCAAGAATCTTCTATCTGCTTTTCAAGGTAGATGATTGCACTTCTTTAGTAAGTATGATATAATATATAAATCTAGGAGAGTAATATGTTTAAGTTTCATGATCACATACAGATAAACTTATCGCAGGATACTGTATGTGGAGAACCTTTGGATAGCATTATCCTGCGACATAGTGACGCAACATCTATTACAGACGTATCAGTAAGAGATTGTAATAGAATACTAAACAATGAACTAGAGGAGTGGGAACATGAATACAATCAGTACCTCGATTCCCTTAAAGTATTTAACTAATAGGCGCAGGAAGGTAGAGCATATTAGTTTTCGTGATCCTTATTGGGAACAAAGGAGGAAGCATCAAGTAGTACCTGATAAAAAGAAAGAAGATAGTAAAAGAAAGTGTAGGTCTAAAGATGTTTATCATAGTACAGATTGAAGGTGAACCTACACTAGAAAACTTACATGCTCTTCCCAATGCACTGGGAAATAAACTAGAAGTATTTTCTTCAAGGGAAGATGCATGTGAGTTACTAGAGTTACTATGGAATCTTGATCCTGAAGATCAGGAAGAAAATGATATCCATGTGTGGCGACTACATTGAGGAGATTCTTAATGACTCTTACTAATTTAATACACTCCTTACAAGATGTATCTAATACATTAAATATAGTAAATGAAAACTGTGCTACGAAAGGAGATAAAAAATTTATTGAGGACATGAAAAAGAAAAGTGTTTCTGATTTAAACAGCATAATCAATGACTTACAATCTTTACAACGAGAAAGAATTGGATTGGAGATAGGAGCATGGCGTTCATAAGATTCATTATAATATTAGGTATGATTTTCTTTTCTTCTATAGCTTATGCTGAAGAGGATAAAGAATTAAAATGTTTAGCAGAGGCAGTCTATCATGAGGCTCGATCTGAATCTTTTACAGGTCAGTTAGCAGTAGCTAATGTGATAATTGAACGTGCTAATCTTTCAAAGTTTCCTAATACAATATGTAAAGTTGTACATGCTGGTAAGTATTGGAAGGGAAACATAGTAAGAAATAAATGTGCGTTTAGTTATTACTGCGATGGTAAAAAAGAATGGGCATCTGTTGAGAAAGAAGCTTTAGATACAGCTTATCATGTATCTTCTTTAGCTTTAGATGGTGTTACCCTACTTTCTACCTTGGGTGCCACGCATTATCATGCCAGTTACGTGTCTCCTTTCTGGGCTAACGAGATGGAAAGGCTACAACAAATAGGAAAACATATTTTTTATGTTGACTAACCTAAAAATCTATGATACTATTCGTTGAAAGAGAGGTTATTATGGGTAGAATTAAAGACTTACTATATACTGGAGTACCTGGCATGGGTTATACAGATGATCTATTAAGAGAAAATAATATATTACAAAGAAATGTTAGAGAGTTACAAGAACAATTGCAGAAATCTCATCAAAGAATAAAACATCTTACTGATAATCGTTGGAGTGAAGACAAAGAAGAACAGAATAAAAATCAAACAGAGTTAGATTTGAAATGACTGAAGATAGTTTTTGCAAGGTGTTTGACTTTGTTTCTATCAAGGCAACGATAGAAGAAAGAGATCAGGTAATTTACTGTGAAGTTTCTGAAGAAGAGTGGCAAGATTGTGTCTATATTTTGTTTTCATTCATGGCAGAGAATGGATATGATCCACACAGACAAGCAGAAATAATTCAGTTTGTTAAAGATTACTTTCCTAACTTACCTAACAATGACAATGAGGATAAAGAAGATGACTAAAAATTTATGGGATAAGGAAGAGCGACAAGTCTTTCGATCTCTGACTAGACAATACAAACAAGAAGGTTATGATAATAAAGAGGCTAAGAAATTAGCCAGACAAGAAACAAAAGAAATCATGAGCGACAAGATTGAGTTCGCTGAAACTTTATATGAACAGGCTTTGCAAGACTTTGATTGAAGACATAATAAATAAAGTTATTTTATTACAAGCATTAAACTATGATGCTCATTTTAAATTTAACAAAAAGAAAGGAGGAATACTTTGTGCTGAAGAAGATGGTAAAGTTGTATGGAAATACCCATATGTTACTGCACCTCAAGAGTCTCATACTAGAACAGTACTTACAAATTATTTTGGTAAGTCTATTATTAGGAATTAAATATGTCTGGTAAATGGTTAGAACGAGGAGCGTGTCCTGAGTGTGGGTCTAGCGATGCTAATGTTAGTCACTCAGAAGGATACTCTCATTGCTTTTCTTGTGATACACATTTTAAAGAAGGAACTGATCAAGTGGTTGTACCCATGCAGAATATAAAAGAAGGCTTTACAGTAGGAGAATTAAAAGGAATTGATGATCGTAAGATCAGTAAGGCTACGTGTAAGAAGTTTAATACCTTTGTAAAGACTAACGGTAATACAATTACTCATCACATCTATCAGTATTATGATTCAAAAGGAGAATATGTAGGCAACAAGGTCAAGCAAGTAGAAG